>OFCU01000484.1_pt1 | contig 11010 bp, 11 predicted proteins | sample 1520851 | NCBI WGS metagenome assembly OFCU01 (sample SAMEA2699040, study PRJEB24076) | metagenome | reverse complement strand
AAGGGATTGGAACTCACCTTAAACAATTCAGTTTTATCCTTATATTCACTTATCCTTGCGGTTCAGTCGTGCCCGATTGTCTTTAGGCAACTTACCGCTTTCCTGCCGTGCTCTTTTCCCGTACATCTTTCGACTTTCGGTAAAGCAGGTGGATTCCCGCGTTGCTTTGCGGGGTAGTACCTTAGCCACAGCCTCCTTTCTCTACTTCTACTATCGTCCTTACTGGACGCACGATGCCCACATGACTTTTCCCCGGCGTATCATACGTTCCTTCAAAGAAAACAAGGTCGCCGGGCTTTGCTTCGGCTTCGGAAATGTGCTGGCTCTTGTTCCACAGACCGTTGGCGGTGGTGCGCCCCACATTGTAGCCGTTCTGGTTGTAGACCCAGCAAACGTAGCCGGAGCAATCAAACCCGGTTTCCGGGGTAGAACCGCCCCAGACGTAGGGCGTGCCCACATACTTTTGCGCCTCCTTATAGATAGCGGCAAACTCGCTGTCCGTCAGGGCTTCCGCAGGAACCTGATAGTCGATGCCGGGTGTGCCGGAGCCATCGGAGCCACCGGGCGGCAGACCGCCGTTGAACAGATAAGGCCGACCACCCAGCGTATCCTGAAAGATCTCATAGCGTTTCCACTGGTCGTTGTCCAGTTCCTCCCGGATAACCACTTCCAGCCCTTTATTCACCAATTTGGTGTGGAAGATGCGGTACTCATAGGGCACCTGCGTAGGGACTGGGATTCCTGCCGGACTGATGACCCAGACGGTCTTATACCGTATCTGCACCTCCACCCATGTGGTCAGCTTGTACTGCTTTTTGAAGGTCTCCTTCAACTTGCCCTGCACCTCTGACCGGGTGTAATCGTCATAGAGAGTCGTGAGAAAAGAGGTCAACTGCCATGGGTCATGCTCGATGGGGTCAAGGTGATACTGGTACTCGTTGTAGCCGGGGTGGTCGGTGGGGGTGCGCTTGATCTTTTTGTCCAGCTCCTTTTCCAGCTTCTTGTAGTCGGTTTCGGCTCCCCGGATGTCCCGGTCCTCTGCGGTGTAAATGGTCTGACCGGATACCTGCGTGGTGCCTGAAAACAGAATGGAACAGGACGAAAATGCCGACATGACCAGCAGCAAGAGCAAAAGAAAAACGCCCACGATCAAAAGAACGTGCGCGTTACTTTTTGCAAAATTGGCAATGCCGTTGACTGCGGTACTGACCACCGATTTTCCTTTGTCGATGACCTGTTCCATGCCAGACTTCGCAGCAGTGGTGCCATTGGATACCGCTTTGCCGCCTGCGGTCTGTGCCGCTGTACCCGAATGGGCGGTGGCATAGTGACTTTTACGGATTTCTTGCCGCTGTTTCCAGCGTGAAAGCCAGTTGGAACTGCCCTCGCCGGTGCCGGATGCGCCTGCATCTTGTGCCGCAGGCGGCTTCTGCACGGAAGATTTTGCGGTTCGGGCCCTTTTCTTGCCCTGCATCTTGGCTTTCTTTTTCAGCTTTCTGGCGTAACGGCTCTTGGAAATATCGTGGGTAGTCTCGGCAGCTTTTTCGCCCTCGCTTAAAGCCTGCGTGCCCACATTGTCGTCCTCGTACTGATCAATCTCTCGATGTGCCGCAGACCGGGCGGCAGCAGCGGCATACATAGCACGTTTCTGCTGCTTTGTCATGCGGGATGCTTCATCCGGGGTTATCTCGGCTTTGCCAAAACGCAAATGCTGGGATTTCTCCGCAGCTTTGTCTGCATCCTGTTTCAGTTTCTGCTTTTTGGGCACCGACTGCTCCACTTTAGACTTTTTCGGAGGGGAGCGCGTAGCCGTGCGCTCCTTTTCCTCCTCGAATTTCAGCTTCGGCTGTTTCTCACTCATGCTTTTGCGCCTCCGCAACTTCGGAAAGGCGGGTCGTAAGGATGCGGTAGAGTTCAAGGTCTTTCGGGAAGTGGTCAACAAAGGGCAGGATCACGTTGCCGAAGAACAGCAGCCCTTCACCCTCACCGGAGTGAGTGACGTAGGAAAGCTGATGGGGCGAAATGTTCAGCTGCTTTGCCAAAATCTGCCGGTCTCCGTTGGCTTGATTCAGCATATACACAAAGTCCGAGTTCTCGAAAATGTTCGATACTTCGGGGCTTGCCAGCAAATCTTTGACGTTCTGCGTTAGGGCTGTCGGGATGCCGCCCCACTTACGGAAACGTTTCCAGATCTCCACGGAATAGGCGGCTGTCTGCTCGTCTTTCAGCAAAAGGTGGAACTCATCGGCGTAGTATCGGGTCGATTTGCCAACGGAGCGATTGGCGGTCACACGGCCCCAGACCTGATCCTGCACGATGAGCATACCGAGCTTTTTCAGCTGCTTTCCCAACTGCTTGATGTCATAGCAGACGATGCGGTTGTCGATATCCACGTTGGTGCGGTGGTTGAAGATATTCAGACTGCCCTTGACGTAGATTTCCAGAGCAGCTGCAACATGATGGGCTTCCGGCTCATCCTGCGTCAGCAGAGCATTGTAGAGATCTTCCAGCATCGGCACGGTTTCAGGACAGGGGTGCTCAAAGTAAGGAGCATAGATTTTGTGGACGCAGCGGTCAATGACCGTTTTCTCCACAGGCTTCAACCCCTCTTTGCCGCCGACTACAAGTTCGCAAAGGGAAAGAATAAAATCGGCTTTCAAAGCCAGCGGATTATCTTCCTCGGAGTAGTTGGCATTGATGTCCATCGGGTTGATATACTGGGTGCTGGAAGGGCTGATATGGATGACCTGCCCATGCAGACGTTCCACCAGTGGAGCATACTCCGACTCAGGATCGCACACAAGAATATCGTCATCCGTGACGAGAAAAGCATTGCAAATTTCTCGCTTTGCGCTGAACGACTTGCCAGAGCCGGGAGTGCCCAGAATCAGACCGTTGGGGTTTTTCAGCTTTTTGCGATCCACCATGATAAGGTTGTTGGACAGGGCATTCAGGCCATAATAGAGGGCTTCTTTGCCATTGTCGAACAGTTCCTGCGTGGTGAACGGAACAAAAATCGCTGTGCTGCTGGTGGTAAGGCCGCGCTGAATTTCGATCTGGCAGTCAGCCAGCGGCAGCGAGGACATAAGCCCCTGCTCCTGCTGAAAATCCAGCCGGCACAGTTCGCAGTTGTGCTTCTGCGCAATGCTGACCGCCTGAAAGACGTTGGTTTCCAGTTCCTGCTCGGTCTTACCGGTGTTCAGCACCAGAAAAGTGACAAGGAACATCCGCTCGTTCTGACTCTGCAATTCTTTCAGCAGGGCTTTTGCATCCCGCCCGTAAGTCGCCAAATCGGACGGCAACACGTCCATGTCGTATCCGGCGCGGACGGCTTTTTTCTGTTCCTCGATCTTTGATCTATCGAGTTCGGTAATCGTGTGCTTGATGGTTTTGATGGCCTTGTTCTGGTCAACGGACTGGATGTGCATGGTGACAATCTGGCTGGAATCCATGTCCAGAAAATCCTTCAGCAACTGGTCGCTCAGGTCGGAGGCTGTGATATTCAGAAAGCTGACCGCCCCGAAGATGCCGCCCATCTGAAAGGTACGGCTGTTCTTAAACGCCAGTGCAGTGGGGGCAATGGCATCCTTTACGGACAGACCGCTGGGCACAAGGTCTTTCCAGTTGAAGTGGAACTTGTTGGCTCCATCCATGTTCAGCATCCCATGCATTAGCCGCAGACGCTCCGTACCGTCCAGCGGCTTTGCCAGAACGCCAAGTCGGTGGAAGTTATTCATCAGGTCGTTCTGGATGTGTTCCAGACGCGGTTTGACCTGCGCCATGCTTTCGCCCTCGATGCCGTAGGTCAGAAACTTCGTTTTGGTCAGGCCGTTGTTGCCCTTGGAAAGCTGCTGGCGGAGCATCTGCGAGTACTCAGCACGAACATCATCAAAGCCGTCCTTCTGGTAAGGGATGCGGATGGACTTTTCAAAATCCGCACTGTCCGTTGCCGTGTTCACAAAAGACAGCTCAAATTTGATGGAGCTGTCGAAAAAGTTGAGAAAACTGCACCATTCCTCAAAGATGGCGGTCTTGTCCTCCTGCTGCGCCAACTGATAGTTGATATCCTGATACTGGATGGTGCGGGTGTAGTAGCCGGGACGGACACGGCAGGGGCCGTCCTCAAACATTCGCTGCAACGGGATACTCTCTTGTGCCGTCCGGGCCACCGTGGACTTGGGCGGCTTTTTGCCGTCCTTATTCTTTTTCAGAAATGGAATCATGGGTGTCATCTCCCTTCATAAGCAGTGCATAGTAGTTGCGGGTCTTGTACAGACGCACCTTCGGGCGAACAAAACGTGCCTGAAGGTAGTACCGCAGGATCTTTTCGGCGGGCTGTCCGTTCTTCTGGTACATGGCCAAAAAGAACATGGGGAGCATCACTGCCATCATGCCGAGGGTAGCGCCGGAATTGCCTGCGGTGTCCCGCAGGACAAAGAACAGCGGCACTCCTACGACTGCCGCCGCACCAAAGCAGATAAGCTGCCGCGCGGTCAGATTGAACATCACTTTGGACTTCACCTTGGTCAGATCACGCGGCACAGAAATATATGCTGCCAAAAAATCACACCTCCAATCAGTGGGCACCCAGTATGCTCTTGGCCACAGAACTGGTCTTGAACAAACTGAAACAAAGAAGCACCGTGTACCCCACGATGCTCCAGATCGAGTTGATGGCATCCCCGGATATGGCGACATTCTGAAGCAGGACAGCGTAGATCGCCACGCAGATCAAAATCAGGAAGCCCTGAAAACCCAGCGCAAACAGCGAGCGAAGATAATTCTGTCCCACATGGCTCTGCTCATGGTTGCCCCATGTTGCCATCGGGATGGGAGCCAGACTGACGGCCATATAGATTTCGATCATTCTGCCATAAACAATGACAAAAATAACGATGGACAGGATACGCATGGTAATGCCGATGAAAAAGGACTGCAAGAACAGCCCGAACAAGGGGCCTACGTCCATCTGCATCATGCTGGATTGCAGCATAGAAAGCCCGATATCGTTGACCCGTGTGTTGCCGGAAATAATGCCGCTGGAATTTGCCACCACCTGCTGCGTCACATCGAACACCGCCATGATGATGTCGAAGGTGTTGGAGATCATCCAGACCGAAATGGCAGTCTTGAAGATCCATTTCATCAGCAGGACAGGCTCAAAATTTGCCATGTTGTTATGTTCTGTGATCATCTGAATCAGTTCATAACAGGCAACGAAGGTCAAAATGATGCCAGCAATCGGCAGCACCACATTGCGGGACAGAGCCTCGATCATGGCGAAAACGCGCGGTTCAAAATTGGATGGTTTGGTGCCGACCTGCTGTGCGATGTTGCCCACTTGGGTGTTGACGTCATCAAACAAGCCGGAGAGATTGGACATGATCGCCGCTGTCAGCAGTGACTTGATCCAATCGGAGATTGCTTTGAGAACAGTTTCCACTCAGAGCCACCACCTTAAAAGAAATGGTTGATGAGGGTCTTGAGCAGGTTGAGAACAAAGATGAGGTTCGTCAAAAAATTCATAGAAACATCTCCTTTTTGATAGAACGTATGGCTTGAAAATTCGCTCCACAAGTACAAAAACCGTTAGCCACGGTGAGTTGGAGCAATATGTATGGGCGGCAGATGCCGCCCGCAGTTTTTAGCCGAACAGACCGCTCAGCAGGGGGATCAGGGTAATGCCGATCAGGGCGACACCACCGCCAGCCATGAGCTGCTTCATCCCCTGACTCTTTGCGGAGGGATTATCGCCGCCGTAGCCTTCCATGAGGTTGACAGCACCCCACACGCCCAGACCGGCACCCAGAGCAACGACCAGAGTCTTCAGAACATCCACCGCACTGTTGAAAAATTCCATAATTGTATCTCCTTTGTTTTGAAAAAGTGACCCTGCACACACCTGAAATCCAGTGATGAACTGCCGCAAGCTGCGGCAAGCGCTGATTTGCTGGCGTGCCTTTTGGGTCAGGGTAAAAAATAACCGCTCGTCTTTGTCAGGCGGGCGGGAGTGAATCAACATCCACGAGGACGAACTGGTCATCCGGGTGGATTTTTTCTTTATGGCTCAGATATTTTTCAATATCCAGAGCATTTTGGGGGTCAGCATCCGATGTCATTTTGTAGTTCGGATGCTGGGTCAAATCGTACTTGTCGCTCAAAAATGGGCGGACACCGCGCAGCTGTAGGATGCACTTGCCGCCATCCAGAACAGCAAGCTCATCCCGGCTCATCAGCTCGTGGCCAAGTTTCTGGTAGTTGGTGCCATAGCTTGGGCTATTGCCGCGTGTGTCCGAGGTGTTGAAGCCGTCGATGGTCTCTTTGCCGAGAGCTTCGGACAGTTCTTTCAGGGTCGTCGGCTCACTGCCGCCCAGAAAAATTTGACTGTCCATGTTGCCCACGATGGTATCCGCGTTGTCTTTGTAGATGGCTTTCAACTGGCTTCTGGTTTGCAGCACAAGGCAGGCCGAAATCTCGCGGCTGCGGATGGTTGCCACCAGTTTTTCCAGCTGCGGAATCTGGCCAATGTTGGCACACTCGTCGATCAGGCAGCGCACATGGACAGGCAGCTTTCCGCCGTACACATCATCTGCCTTGTCACAGAGCAAATTGAAAAGCTGGGAGTAGATCATGCTGATAAGGAAATTAAACGTGCTGTCCGTATCCGACATGATAAGGAATAAGGCTGTTTTTCGGTCGCCCAGCTTATCCAGCTCCAGCTCATCGTACATGGTCGCATCCCGGATTTCTTGGATGTCAAAGGGCGAAAGGCGGGCACCGCAGGAAATCAGGATGGATTTTGCGGTCTTGCCGGCAGCCAATTTATAGAGCTTGTACTGCCGCCCTGCAAAGCTGTTTGGCTTCTTTTTTGCCAAATCTTCAAAGAGCAAATCAACCGGATTCTGATAATCCTCGTCCTCCTCGGACACCTGCATGGTGTTGAGCATTTCCAGCAGCGTAGCAAAATTCTGTTCCTCAGCCGGGGCTTCGTAGTGCAGATAGGCAATCAGCGAGGTCAGCAAAAGCCGTTCCGCCTTGTCCCAGAACGGATCGCCGCCCTGACCTTCACCTTTGGTGTTAGTCATAAGGGTCGTGACCAGCTTCAAAATATCCTTTTCCTCGTGGATATATGCGAACGGATTGTAGCGCATGGACTTGTGAAAATTTATGGTGTTCATCGTCCTGATTTTATATCCGTTCTTCAGCAAGGCAAGGCCGCATTCTTGAATGAGACCGCCTTTTGGGTCAGTCACCACGAATGAAACTGGATGGCTTTTAGACGTACATTGAAGCAAGTTCGGCTTGATAAAGTACCTTGTTTTACCGCTGCCAGAGCCACCGACCACCAGCACGTTTTTGTTTCGTGCATTTTTGGGGTCAGGTGGACGGTTGCTCATCATTAGGCGTTCCGTTTTGGTCAGTATGATGTTATCCTCAAATTTCGGAGCCATAAATGGTGCAATATCTGCCGGTGTGCCCCATCGGGCGGAGCCATACTCCATGCCGTGTCGGTACTTTTTGGCGTTTTTGCTTTTCAGATAGACGGCCAGCCTCAGTCCAGCACCACAGCATAAACCCACCAGCAAATCAAGCGGATGCAGACTGGGCAGAGGGTTTGCAAACGCCACCGGAATGGTGCCCATCAGCGACATGATTTTATCGCCCAGTTCCTTGCCCTCGGCAAGCCGCCATGCCTCGCCAAGATTGGTCGCAGCCAGCCCAATCACCAGATAGGGCAGGTACAAGGCCAGCAGCTTGGTGAACTTTTTCTTATTCATAAGCCACGTTCCTCCTCTTTGTGCCGTACTTTGTCGGGGAGGTTGGCAATGACCTGTGCCAGATCGTGCAGCTTGGCCAGCACAGAGGGACGCTCGGCCTTGTTCAATACTGCTGCCGAATACTCCTTGAACGCAGCGTTCAGAGCGTCTGCATCCTGTGCCTTGAAGAAAATCAGAAACCGAGGTGGTGTGCAGGACAGGTCTTTTTGGATGGCGTAGTCGATGTGATACCGCTTAGCGCAGCGGTCAAAATCCTTGATGCCAGTCTTTTCGATTTCCAGATTGGTCACACCCCGGTTCTGCCGTATGAGCCGCTTCATGGACTGCTTGCCCTGCGATGCACTCTTGTCGTACTGGCGCAGAAAGAACTGCGCCCCTCTCAGGAGTGTGCGGGCAGACAGCTTCGCAGTCGAGATGGCGAAGTTGACCGTCTTGTGCTCGATTTCTTCCTGCATTTCCATCACCTCCAGAGCAGAGAATCAGGCTCAACGGTCATGTCCGGCATCTTTCGGCGGTGCAGTTTTGCTATCTTCCGGGCTGACTGCCTCATCCGGTACACGAACAATCATCATCCGATGCCCCAGCTGGATAAAATCTTCCGGCTGATGAAAATGCTCCTCGTACTTCTGCGCCAGCTCCGGGGAGAGAGATGCAAAATCTTCCTCACCCAGACCGACCACCAGAAAGGTTCCGGCAACCACATCATAGGCTTCGCCGCTTCCGTCCCGCAGGGCGCGGTTCAGCGGCAGACCCATCAGCTTACCCTCATCGTTGTAGACGATGGCAACAGGATCACTGAACGGGTAGCTGGCACCGATGTTGCCGCCGACTGCCTGCTGCAAGGCTTTCAGGTCAGGGTCGATCTCGACCTGCTTCGGGTAATGCCCCGGTGCGATTTCCAGCACCGTCAGGGTGTTCTTCTCCTGCTCCATGCTTGTCCTCCTCAAATTTGATGGCGATTTCCTGTCCGGCGCGTGCCGCATTCATCAGGGCTGCGATAAAGAACCCGCAGAGCGCACCGGCTTCATAGATCAGAAAGTCTTTCACGAACTCCATTACGCAACCTCCGAAAGCTCAACACCAACATGGCGCGTCTCAGCATCATCGTAGAAAAACAGATGCTCCCGAATAAAATCTTCCACATCGACCTTTTCATATCGGCTCGGAAGCATAAGACAACGCTCATTTTCCTTGCGGCAAAGAAATGCCGTGCCGGTCAGGATTTTTCTTCCGTTTGCAGCGAGAATCTGCTCTGGCTGATAGCGAATCTGGAAATCCGTATGCGGAACGTCAAAGACTTCGTAAGTTCCCTCAAAGTAAGGAAACTTCTTTTGAGGTGATTCATCAAACGGCACACACTGAACGCCTTTTTCGGCACTGATAAGGGCAACTTCCGGCCCAACCTCGAAATAGTGATTCAGCTCCTTGATGCACTCCTCGATAATTTCATCGTGTGACAAGCCCGGATACATTGCAGCAAACCTCGCTTTCCGGGCTTTCCGCTGTTCTCTTTTTTCTCTGGTTGACATAAGGACACCTCACTCCATGCAGATGCAGGGAAGCTTCTGGCCGTCAGCCATCAGGGTAACGCTGTGGCGCATCAGGTACTTCTGAAAGAGGTAGACCTGATCGATCGTCAGCGAGATGAACTCGCCATCCATATTGGTGCGCACCAGAATGACCGGACCGGTCAGATAGTGCTTGCCCGCCAGTTTCAGCACCTGCGCCGGGTTGTAGCTGAGCAGCAGCGAGCTGTCGGGGATGTTCAGGTACGCATCATCCTCGTCAAAGCAGGGCAGAATGTCGGGAGCCTCGTCCAGCGTGATGACTGTCAGTTCCATATCCGGGGCGATGGCAGCAAAATAGATCTCGCCACTGCTCCGGCTCTCCGACAGTGCCGCACAGATGTGCATATCAATGGTGACTTCCTCGGAACGAATAATGGGATTAGAATCATTTTTCATAGGCATTTTCTCCTTTTTTCTAAAGAAAAAGACCCAACCGGGTCTTTCCAATTCATATCCTGTCAGCGTTCTTCACTGTGCTGACGCTTTTTCTGCCACTGCTCCAGCAGCTTGATGATGGTATCTTCCATCTGTTTGGGCGTATAGCTGCGGGGAAAGTATTTTCTCAGGGTGTCATTTTTGATGGTCACCGTATCAAGCTCGCTCTTTTTCTCCTCGCCCATAATGGCAACGATCGTCTCCGTTGTAAAAGTTCCATCCTGAGCCAGCTTCTTGATACGCTTTGCTTGTGAGACAGAAGGAAAGTTCTGGGTATCATCCATTGCCCGGATCACTTCCTGCTGTTGTTCAGGAGAAAGATAGGAAAGCTCCACAGCAGGATTGAAGGACACGGTTTTGTTATCCACCATGTCCAGCAGTTCTGGAATAAGGTTGGTCAGACGGATGAAACGTCGAACAGTCTCACGACTTTGATTATTCTCTGCGCCCAGCTTTTCATTGCTCCGCAACTTCGACACAACTTGTGTCGAAGTTAAATCTGACCTTGTACCTTGATTTTTCATGGCATCCAACTTCATTTTGTACGCAAACGCTCTCTCGCTGGGCAGAATATGCTCACGCTGCAAATTGCTATCTACCATGAGGATTATGGCAGCATCATCGTCCATCTGGCGCACAATGACCGGCAGGGTTTCCAGTCCGGCCAGCTCCGCAGCGTGTTGACGGCGGTGCCCGGAGATAATTTCATAGCCGCCCTTCGGTCTAGGGCGGGCAATCAACGGCGAAAGCACACCGTACTGCTTGACACTTTCCACGGTATCGCTCATAGAATCATCGTCCAGAACCTTGAAGGGATGGTTCTTGAATGGAAACAGCTCTCCAATCGGAATCTGCTGCACCTGCTCGCGCTGTTCTTCCTGCCGGGATTCTTCGGTGGAAAAAATATCATCGTAGCTGCTCAGACTGGCGTTTACGCTGCTTTTTGGCATCGGCCAGCACCTCCTTCGTCAGAGATTTATAGGCTTCTGCCACTTTGCCTTTCGGGTCATGGACAAAGATGCTCTTACCCGCCGCGCTGATTTCCGCTGCACGGACGGAGTGGGGAATCGTCTGACCGAACACTTTGATGTGCTTTCCGTATGCCTGCCGGATCAGCGTGTCGATTTGTCGGCCATAGTTGGTGCGGTTATCTGTCATCGTCAGCAGGATGCCTTCGATTTTCAGCTTTGGGTTGATCTGCCGATGCACCTTGTTGATGGTCTGCAAAA
>OFCU01000483.1_pt1 | contig 11017 bp, 8 predicted proteins | sample 1520851 | NCBI WGS metagenome assembly OFCU01 (sample SAMEA2699040, study PRJEB24076) | metagenome | reverse complement strand
AAAGTGAGGTCTGTGTTATGCTCAAAGAGTACGATTTCAGCAATGCAAGAAAGAATCCCTATGCCAAGGCGCTGAAAAAACAGATCACCATTAACATTGACAGCAATACCATTGATTACTTCAAGGAGCAGGCCGAAGTGGTGGGTATCCCTTACCAGACCCTGATCAATTTGTACTTGAAAGACTGCGTTGCCAATAACCGTCATTTGTCTCTGTCGTGGCAGTGAGAAGAAAAACAGGCTCGTCCGGTTTTGCTCCGGACGGGCTTTTTGTTTGCAACTTTCCCATAAAAGATGCAAAAAAGGCTGTGATGTGGTACAATAAAAGATAGATTTTATCGAAAGAAAGGAACCTTTGGATGCAGCTGTTTGAACTGGTCAGCCCGCGGCTGTTCCGCCCGCTGGCGGGGCCCAACCGGGCGTTTTATGCGGAGCTGCTGCTCCTGCTGTGGGAGGAGTGCCGCCACACGGCGGATTACTCCATCTCCCGGGCAGAAGCGGTGAGCCGGGCCGAGGATTACTTTGCGGCACTGGCAAAGCCGCTGGCACTGGATGCCGATGACGCGGGCGACGAAGCCGAACAGCCCACCCGGGATCCCCATACCCTTGCGCTGGGCTTTCTGCTCCGCCTGCGCCGCACCGGCTGGCTGGAAGAGCAGCCCGGCAGCTATGAGGAGGAGCCTGTCCTTGCCTTTGTGCCCGAGGTGGCCCCCCTGCTGGAAGCGCTGGAAGAGATCCTGAACCCGCGTGTTGTCACCTACACCGGCAAGCTGTACAAGGCCTGGCAGCTGCTGCAGAACATCGGGGAGGAAAAGAGCCCCTATGAGAATGTTCTGCGGGAGGTGGCCTCCGATCTGGAAGCACTGAACAAGTCCCTGCGGGCGCTGAACGCATCCATCGGGCATTATATCGACCGGCTCACCCGCAACCGCACCCCGCAGGAGGTGCTGGAGCTCTTCGACCAGTACGAGGAAAAGGTGGTGGCCGCCGCTTACCACCGCTTCAAGACCAGCGATAACCTGTTCAACTACCGCGCCTATCTGGAAGAGGAGCTGGACGACTGCGAGGCAGAACACCTGCCCCGGCTGGCGCTGGATTACGCCCGGGTGGAGCGCTGTGCCCCCGGCGAGGCCGCCCCTGCCGTGCGTGCCCTCATCCAGAAGCTGCGGGATTCGCTGGAAGAGATGAGCACCCTGATGCGCCAGATCGACCAGAGCCACATCCGCTACCGCAAGCGGGCCGTGCAGCGGGCACAGTTCCTGCTGTTGAGCGACCGCTCCTCGCAGGGCAGTGTCACCGCCCTGCTCCGCCGCTATGCCGAGGAGATCAAAACGCCCGATCAGCTGTTCGCGCCGGATGACGGCCCGGTGGCAAAGCACCTGCACCTCTACCCGGCGGCGGTGTTCGGGGCAAAGCCCCTCTACCCGCCTGCCGCGCCCCGCAGCGAAACGCCGCTGGCCCCGGTGCGGCAGGCCGAGCTGGATGCGGAGCAGCTGCGCAAAGAACAGCAGCTGCTGCTGGATTACGCCCGGATGGCCGTGACTGAGGAGAACGTGGGCCTGCTGGCAAAACAGGCCCTTGCCGCCCGCAGTGCGGTGGCTGCCTCCACGCTGGCGGAGGAATACCCCCGCGATTTTGCCCGCATCATCGGCCTGCACACCTACTCGCAGTCGCCGCGCCGGGCTTACGATATCACCCTTACCGGAAACTGGGTCGAACGGGGCGGCTTCCGGTTTGAAGAGTTTATTCTGACACCCCGCAGGGAGGACGCTGACCATGGCCGAACCGAATAAAATGCTGGAAGAGACCGCAAACTATCTGCTCAACCACTGCTTTGTGCTGGGCGGTGTGGAGGATCAGCGGGCAAAATACCTCTATGTGCAGGATCATCTGCCCGAGGTGCGGGCCGTGTTCGCGCCGCTGGGCTATGCGGTAACGCTTTACCCGGCTCCGCTGCAGGCGGCGGCGCTGGTCAACGAGCATGAGGGCAGCCAGGCCCGGCTGCTGAAATACGAGAGCATCCTGCTGCTGGTGCTCCGCCTGCTCTACCTGCAAAAGCGGGAGAGCCTTGCCGCCAGCGCCGATCAGGTGCTGGTCACGGTGGAAGAGGTGCAGACAGAGCTGCAGAAGATGAACCTGCCCCGGCGGCTGGACCAGCGCACGCTGGAGGAGCTGATGCGCACCCTGCGCAGGTATAATCTGGCCCGCCCGGTGGGGCGGCTGACCGGTCTGGACAGCCGCATCGAGGTGTTCCCCACCGTGCTGCTGGCCCTGCCGGACGCAGACCTTGCCGATGCCGCCGCCGAGAGCAGCCGCACCCGGGAAGAGCTGGCCCTCTACGAGCGGCCTGACGGAGATGCCAGCGGGGAGGAAGAAGAATGATCGAATTAAAGCGCCTGAAGCTCATCAACTGGCACAACTTTGAAAATGTCACCTTCGATTGTGCCCGTCTGACCTATATGATCGGTGTCAACGCGGTGGGCAAGACCACCATTCTGGATGCCATCCGCTACTGCCTGACCACCAACCGCAATTTCAATGCCCTGGGCAATAAAAAGAGCGGCCGCACCCTGCAGGGCTCTGTCCACGCCAAGCAGCGCGGCGAGAACGCCTACCGCCGCCCGGGCCGCACGGTGGCATATATCGGAGCCGAGTTCTGGGATACCGTCAAGCGGACAAACTTTGTCATCGCTGTCCGGGTGGAATCCGAGGGCCCCATGCAGGAGCTCCACCCCGGCGATCAGACCTGGTACATCTCCGAGGACGGCATCACGCTGGAAAAGCTGCCCTTCCTTGATCCGCGCACCGGTGCCCCCAGCGCCAAGGAGGACTTCAAGCCCGCCGTGGGCCGTCTGTCCTACACCCGCAGCCCCAGCGAGGCCCGGGACCGCATCTGCCGTGCCCTGGGCATTGGCCGCGCCTCCAGCCCGCTGGGCAAAAAGTTCAACGAAGTGTTCCAGATGGGCACCAGCATGGACGAGATCCCCAACTTTCGGGAGTTCCTGTACCAGTACATCCTGCCCCAGCCGGAGCTGGATCTGGAAGCGCTGCAGGGCGACCGGGTGGAGCTGGAAAACCTCCACGCCGTTCTGGCCGAGGCCCAGACCCGTGCCGCCGCGCTGGAACAGATCGTGGCGTATGGCCGGGAAGCTGCTGCCAAAGAAACGGATGCCCTTGTCAACCGGGGCGCGGCCCTGCTGGCCCGCGCCGAAGCGGATGCCGGTGAGGATGTCTCCTGGCAGAGCCATCTGGATGCAGGCCGCCGCCAGCTGGCCGACCTGAACGCAAAATACGAGGCCGCCAAGAACGCCGAAGCCGAAGCCCGCCGGGCCTATCTGGCGGCCCACGGTGCGGCCGGTGACAGCGGCGCGGGCCGGGCGCTGGATGCCCTGACCGAGGAGCTGGCCCGGAAAAAGAGCGCGCTGGATGCAGCGGCCCGGACAAGGAACGGTCTGGAAGCGACTGCGGATACCATCACCGGCCTGCTGACCCAGCTGAACCGCAGCGGCTTTGCGGTGGAAAAGGAGCTCTGGCCCCAGCGCCTGACAGCGGAACATCTCCCCGCCCTGACCGAGGCGCTGGCTCGCATCGAAAAGCCGCTGGAGGAGCAGTATTTTGCTGCCCGGCAGGCTTCGGCAGATCTGGCAAAAGAGCAGGAGGCCCTGCGGGCCGAGCTGAACGCCGTGTCCGGCGGCAAGTGGGTCTACCCCCACGGCGATGCCGCCACCAAAGTGCGGGATGCCGTGAATGCCGAGCTGAAAAGCCGCGGCATGACAGCGGATGCAAAGATCTTCTGTGAGCTGCTGACCGTGGCCGATGAGAGCTGGCAGGACTGTGTGGAGGCCTGTCTGGGTGACCGCCGGTTCGATATCCTTGTGCCGCCTGCCCACTACGCCGCCGCCAAGAGCGCCTTTGTGGCGCTGGGCGACCGGGTGGGGCCCATCAGCCTGCTGGATACCCCGGGCATCCGCAAGGCGGACCGCCATGCGGAGACAGCCCCCGCCGACAGCCTTGCCGCTCAGGTCACCAGCGAGAACCCGCTGGCCGCACAGTATGCGGACACCATCCTGCGCCGCATCGTCTGCTGCGACACCCCCGATACGCTGGAACATTTCCCCGACAGCGCCACCCGGGACCTGCTGCGCCACCATCCCTTCCGGCTGGAACGCCTGCGCAGGCCCCAGCGCTATATCGGCCTGGATGCCCGCAGGGAGCGTGCCGACGCGCTGGAAGCACAGCTTGCCGCCCGGGCCGACCGCTGCCGCGAAGCCGCCCAGACCGAAAAGACCCTGAAATCTGCCTACGACCAGTACCAGAACGTCCTGCGGGGCCATGCGCTGGAACAGCTGGCCGAACTCTGGGCCAGCCGGGCCGCGCTGGATGCTGCCCGTGCCGACTACGCCGCGCAGGAGCAGAAGCTGGCCGACTGCCGCGAGAACCCCATGCTGCAGCAGCTCTACCGCGAGGAAGAAGCCCGGGAAGCTGCATGGGAGACTGCCCGCAAGGCCGTGGAGCAGGTGGGCGGCGATATCCGCGTCTGCGAAAAGCAGATCGCATCCTGTGAGGCGGAGCAGGGGAAGGCGGTGGAGACCGCCGCACAGAGCAGGGAAGCGGCAGAGGCATTCTTTGCACAGCACCCGCTGCTGGAGCCTCTGGCACAGGAACGCAAAAAGGGTCTGATGACGGGCGGGCGCACGGCCCGTGCCGCCGCACAGACTGCCGAAAAGGCACAGACCAGGCTGGACGATGCCCTGCAGGCCTATCTCGCTTCCACGCTGGAACCTGCCCAGAGGGATTACAACGAGCACTACGTCTGCGATTATCCGCTGGGTCTGGCCGGGGTGGAGCAGTACCGCGCCCAGCATGACAGCCTTGTCCGCATTGATCTGGAACGCTACGCCGCCCGGCTGGAGCAGGCACAGCGGGACTGCAAGGATCGCTTCCGCAAGGATATCCTCTTCCGGATGAAGGATGATATTTTCAACGCCCGCCGCCAGTTCCGGGAGCTGAACAAGGTGATGGAGCAGCTGACCTACGGCGAGGAAGTCTACCGCTTTGAGCTGGAACCCAGCCGTGACCCACAGCTGGCCGCCTTCTATCAGGTCATTGTGGACAAGGGCAACCAGCAGATGACCGATGGCGACTCGCTGGACAACCTTGCCGCCACCGCCGACCCCGTCTACGAGCGGCAGGTGGACGCGCTGATGGAAAAGATCATGGCCGATGTGGACGAGAACACCCGCGCCCGGCAGGAGGGCCGCACCACCTCCGGTGCCACCCTCTCGGATTATGTGGACTACCGCACCTATCTGGACTATGACATCAAGGTGACCAACACCGTCTCGGGCCAGCAGGCCTATCTTTCTCGCGTCAGCCGCGATTCCTCCGGCGGCGAGAACCAGGCTCCCTTCTATGTGGCCATCTGCGCCAGCCTGCTGCAGATCTACCAGAAGAGCGAGAACAGCATCCGCCTTGTCCTGCTGGACGAGGCCTTCAGCAAGATGACCAGTGACCGCATCCGCCCCATGATGGAGCTGTTCCGCCGCCTGCAGCTGCAGGTGCTGCTCATCTCCACTGTGGAAAAGAGCACGGCCATCCAGCCCTACTGCGACATTACCTATTCCATCGTGCGCCACGGCGATGCCAACGCCATTGCGCCGTTCTACCGGGCCGGCATCCTTGCCGATGCCCCGGAAAAGGAGACTGAATATGAATAATACCCTTGCAAACATCTGGCTCTTTGCCACCCACTGGACCAAGCTGGATGCCTTTGATACCGAGGAAGAGCTCAACGATGAGCTGGAGCTGCTCCAGCGCCAGAGCCTGCCCACCAAAGTCCGTCAGGTCACGGACAAGGAAGGCAGGGAACAGTTCCTCCTTTACGTCAAACAGGCCGACCGCGATTACGCCCGCTACTGCACCGGCTGGCGGCCCGGCGGGATGATGTGATCCACCCCTGCAAAAAGGAGAATCCATGTCAAAACAGAAAATCCAACTTTCGGATCACTTTGATTATTCACGGCTGATCCGTTTTGTGCTGCCCTGTATCGGCACCATGCTGTTTACTTCCATTTACGGCATTGTGGACGGCCTGTGCGTCTCAAACTTTGTGGGCAAAACGGCCTTTGCGGCAGTCAACCTCATCATGCCCGTGCCCATGCTGGTGGGCACAGTTGGCTTTATGCTGGGCACCGGCGGCAGCGCCATTGTGGGCATCACGCTGGGTGAGGGCGATAAAGCCCGTGCCGACCGCTATTTCAGCCTGTTTATGTCAACGGCGCTGATTGCCGGCATCGTGCTGTCCGTGCTGGGGATGCTGCTGCTCCGGCCGGTGGCCCTGATGCTGGGTGCAGAAGGCGAGATGCTGGACTACGCCCTGCGCTATGGCCGGGTGCTGATGCTCAGCCTGCCCACCTTTATCCTGCAGAATATGTTCCAGAGCTTTTTTGTCACCGCCGAAAAGCCGCATCTGGGCTTTTACTTCACGGTGGGCGCGGGCTGCACCAACATGGTGCTGGACGTGCTGCTGGTGGGCATCCTGCACTGGAGCGTGGAGGGTGCCGCCATTGCCACCATGCTCAGCCAGGTGGTGGGCGGCCTGCTGCCGGTGTTCTACTTCCTCAACCGGAAAAACACCAGCCTGCTCCACCTCAGCCGCACGCAGTTTGAGGGCGGTGTGCTGCTGAAAGCCTGTGTGAACGGCTCCTCTGAGCTGATGACCAATCTTTCCATGTCGCTGGTGAACATCCTGTACAACTATCAGCTGCTCCGTTTTGCGGGCGAGGATGGTGTGGCCGCCTATGGTGTGATCATGTACGCATCCTTCCTGTTCGTGGCAGTGTTTGTGGGCTACGCCGTGGGCAGTGCGCCCATCGTCAGCTACCACTATGGTGCCAATAACCGCAAAGAGGTCAACAACCTCTACCGCAAGAGCCTGAAGCTCATCGGTGTGGTTGCGGTGGTGATGACCATCGGCTCCATGTTCATCATCCCCCATGTGGCCCGCTTCTTTGTGGGCTATGATGAAAACCTGCTCATTCTGACCACCCGGGCCTTCCGGCTCTATGGCCTGAGCTTCCTCATCATGGGGTTCAACGTCTATGCGTCCTCCTTCTTCACGGCCCTGGGCGATGGCGTGACCAGTGCGCTCATCTCGTTCCTGCGCACCCTGCTGTTCCAGGTGGCGGCAGTTCTGCTGCTGCCGCTCCTGCTGGGCATTGATGGCATCTGGCTGGCCGTGACTGCCGCCGAGCTGGCCGCTTTGCTGGTCAGCATCGGCCTGTTCATCACCAGAGACCAGCAGTTCCATTACCGCAAGGCAGAATAACCGCAAACAAAGAAAGGACCCTCGGCGGGTCCTTTCTTTGTTCAGAATGTAAACTCCACGAACTCGCAGTTTTTGATGCCTGCCGCCGCGTACTCCTCGTTGGTCATATCGTAAAAATAGGACTGCACCACCCGGGCAATGCCGTTGTGGGCCACCAGCAGGAAAGTCTTGTCGGTGTCGGCCCGGAGCTCGTCCAGCAGGTTGTAGATGCGCTGGGCCAGCTGCATCATGCTCTCGCCGCCGGAGTAGCGGTCGGCAAAGTGGGTCTTGGAGATGCGGAACTCCTCGCCGTCCCGGGGCGTGCCCTCGTAGCGGCCAAAGCACTGCTCCCGGAGCCGGGGCTCACACCGGGCAGGAATGCCGGTGGTCTCCGCAATGGCCCGGGCGGTGTCGGCGGCGCGGGACAGGGGAGAGTACAGGATCTCATCGATCCGGAGACCGCTGGTCCGGAGCTTTTCGCCCAGCTCCCGGGCCTGGGCGCGGCCTTTTTCGGTCAGGGGGCTGTCGGTCATGCCGCAGATCTTGTTTTCCACGTTCCACACGGTCTCGCCGTGGCGGGTGAAATAGACCTTGTGCGCCGCCTTGGTCAGCCTGTGATCCCGCAGGGTGACGGTGCTGCCCTCGTTGATGTCCAGCCGGGTCAGCTCGGCATCCGGGTAGGGGAGAACCCGCTGCGTGCCGTCGGCAGCCTCCAGCAGGACATCACAGAGCACGGGCTGGCCCTCGGGCAGCTCCTCGCAGCCATAAAGCTGCTCCTCAATGCGCAGAACGCGGTAGTTTTTTTCTTCCATCCTCTTCGACCTCTTTCGGGCAGATTGTTTCCTACATTATAAAACGGCAGCGGGGCCCCGTCAACGCTTGACAGCCCCGTGTGCCGCCTGATAAACTAGGCGCAAGGGATAAAAACGCCAAAAGGAGAGAAAAAGTTGAACATTACAGAACTGCGGTATCTCGTCGCCATCATGGAATGCGGATCTGTGAGTGCGGCGGCAAAGCGGCTGTATGCCGCTCAGCCCAATGTGAGCAAGGCGCTGAAAAATCTGGAAGAAGAATACCATCTCCGCATTTTTGAGCGGTCATCCACCGGCATGATCCCCACGGAGCAGGGGCGGCACTTCATCGAGCAGGCCGAGCGGGTGCTGCGGGAGGTGGACAGGCTGGACCGGAGCGTGCAGGAGGAGCAGGAGCGCTGCGCCGAACTGCGGGTAATGATCCCCCACGCCACCTATGCCTCCTATGCGGCGGTGGATTATCTGGAGCAGGCGGCATCCATTGAGCGGCTCCACATCCACATCCGGGAGGGCGGCTCCATGGAGGCACTGGATCATGTTCTGCGGCAGGGGTATCATCTGGCTCTGCTGCGGTACGCCGTGGAGGATGACGAGCACTATACCCATTACTGCGCCCGGCGGGGCCTGAAAATGGAACCCATTATGGATTTTGAATACAGTCTGCTGACCAACCGGGACGGCCCGCTGGCCCGGAAGGAGATCCGCGACCTGTCTGAACTGGACAAGTATATGGAGATCCTCCACGATGATTTCCAGCTGCCCGGCGAGGAGGGCGGCGACGGTGTGCGCTGGCATGTCAACCCGGAACGCCGCATCCATGTGTATGAGCGGTGCAGCCAGTTCTCGATCCTGCAGCGGCTGCCCACGGCCTACATGTGGGCATCGCCCATGCCCCGCAGGGCACTGGAGCAGTACCATCTGGTGCTGAAAAGGTGCCCGGCCCAGCGCCAGCAGATGCGGGATGTGCTGGTCTACCCGGACAAGGGCCGCCTGCGCCCCGAGGAGCAGGCCTTTGTGGATCTGCTCCACAAGGAAGCGGCTTCCACCGTAAAATAAAGGGGCTTTCCGGCTAAGGCACGGCAAAGGTTGCTTCCTTTGAAATTGACAGAAAAACCAATAAATGGATGCAAAACCGGGCGAAAATAAGCGCCCGGTTTTATTTTTGCTGATAAATGGTCAAAAAATAAACGGAAAAGCGGCAAAAATTCTTTGCAGCTATATCGGAAACCATATGGCCCCATGCCGGAAAGATATTTCTCCGCTGGAAAAAAGTGTGCTACCATGAGGCCAGAAAAGAGCCCCGGGTATGCGGCAGAATGGGGCCGCGGCCGGCAGGGGCAAAAAGGAGGTTTCTGGTATGATTAGTTTCCTGCTCTGTCTTGCGATCCTGGTGGGCGGATACTTCGTCTATGGCAAGATCGTGGACAATACCTTCGGCCCGGACGACCGTGAAACGCCTGCTGTGCGCATCAACGACGGCGTGGACTATGTCGTGATGCCCCAGTGGAAGCTGTTCCTCGTCCAGCTGCTGAACATTGCGGGCCTTGGCCCCATCTTTGGTGCCATGCAGGGCGCTCTGTGGGGCCCCGTGGTGTTCCTGTGGATCACCTTCGGCACCATCTTTGCCGGCGGCGTGCATGACTACTTCTCCGGCATGATGAGTGAGCGCAACGACGGTGCTTCCATCGCGGAGATCACCGGCAAATACTTAGGCCCCGTGATGCAGAACGTGATGCGTGTGTTCTCTGTTGTGCTGCTGATCATGGTGGGCACCGTGTTCGCCGTCGGCCCCGCCGGTCTGATCGTTGAGCTGTGCAGCCAGAGCGGTGCATCCGGCGTGATGACCTCGCTGCTGTTCTGGCTGGTCATCATTCTGACCTACTACTTCATCGCGACCTTTATCTCCATCGATGCGGTCATCGGCAAGATCTACCCCGTGTTCGGCATCTGCCTCATCATCATGGCCATCGGTGTCATCTTTGGCATCTTCACCAACCCCGCCTATACCATCCCCGAGATCTGGGATCACTTCGGCAGCATGCACCCGTCGGGTACGCCCATCTGGAGCTTCATGTTCATCACGGTTGCCTGCGGCGCGATCTCCGGCTTCCACTCCACCCAGTCGCCTCTGATGGCCCGCTGCATGAAGAGTGAGAAGCAGGGCCACTTTGTGTTCTATGGTGCCATGGTCTGCGAGGGTGTCATTGCCCTGATCTGGGCCGCTGCAGGCTGCTCTCTGTACGAGGTCACTGATGGCCTGAACACCGGTCTGGCACAGGCACTGGCAATGGGTCAGTCCAAGGCCATCTATGATGTCTGCTCCAAGACCATGGGCGGCGTGGGCATCGCACTGGCCATGATCGGCGTGGTCGTCTGCCCCATCACCTCCGGCGATACCGCCTTCCGTTCTGCCCGCCTGACTCTGGCCGACTGGTTCAAGATCGATCAGGACAGCTACGGCAACCGCCTGAAGCTCTGCATCCCCGTGCTGGGCGTGGGCGCTTTCCTGGGCATCGGCAATGCACTGGGCTTCATCAACTACACTGTGATCTGGCGTTACTTCAGCTGGACCAACCAGACGCTGGCCATGATCGTTCTGTGGGCCGCTTCCATGTACCTGTTCAAGGAGAAAAAGAACTACTGGATCACCGCAGTGCCCGCCACCTTTATGAGCGCTGTGTCCGCTACTTACTTCGTGCTGGCTCCCGAGTGCCTGGGCGGCCTGCTGAACCATAAGACTGCTGAGGGCGCTGCCGTCTATAACACCGCAGTTGCTTACCCGGTGGGCATCCTCTTTGCGATCGCCATGCTGGCGCTGTTCATCTATGCAACCAAAAAGCAGACAGTGAAAAAGACTGCATAATTGACATTTACCCCTCTTCAACCTTCTCGATACCCAT
>OFCU01000482.1_pt1 | contig 11023 bp, 10 predicted proteins | sample 1520851 | NCBI WGS metagenome assembly OFCU01 (sample SAMEA2699040, study PRJEB24076) | metagenome | reverse complement strand
GGGGAGCCCTTGGCAGAAAGGGGAACTTGCAGGGCTTTATGCAACGCCAGAGCCGCCCCTACTAGGGGCGGTGGCAATGCGAAGCATTGACGGTGGGGTTTCTCCCCTTACTGCGGGCAATGGGTCCCGGGCAGGGGCAGCTGGGCTGCCCGCACCTCCTGCGGGGGCTTCTGCATGTGCTGGTGCATCCCGCCGCGCTCCAGGGCGGTCACACCGGTGCGGCACTGCTCAAGGATCTTGTAATCCGCCAGGATCTTGAGGAACGCGTCCACCTTTTCAGGGCGGCCGGTCAGTTCCAACACCATGCTGTCGGGCGAAAGATCAATGATCTTTGCCTTGTAGATGCTGGCGATCTCCCGCAGCTCACTGCGGTTGTGGACATCAGCAGCCACCTTGAGCAGCAGCAGCTCCCGCTCCAGCGAGTTCTCGTGGTCCAGCACGAACACCTGCCGGGTCACTTCCAGCCGCTCGGTCTGGAGGATGAGCTGGCTCAGCGCCTTTTCATCGCTGGTGATGGTCACGGTGATGCGGCTGACCGCCGGGTCGTTGGTGGCGGACACCGTCAGGCTGTCGATGTTGAAGCCGCGGCGGCAGAACAGGTTGGACACCCGGGCCAGAACACCGCTCTGGTTGTCCACCAGCAGACTGATGACTCTGCGTTTGGATTCCATGGGTCAGTCCTCCTTATTCCATGATGATATCATTGATGTCGCCGCCGCCGGGAATCATGGGCAGGACCTTTTCGTCCTTGTCGATGATGCACTCGATCCAGGTGGGGCCCTTCTGCTTGAGGGCATCGGCAAATGCGGCCTGGAACTCGGGGAGGTTGGTGCAGCGGTAGCCCTTCAGGCCAAAGCCTTCGGCCAGCTTGACAAAGTCAGTGCGGCGGTGGGGGTCGGTCTGGGAGTAGCGCTTTTCGTAGAAAGTGGTCTGCCACTGGCGCACCATACCCAGCACGGAGTTATTGAAGATGACCGTGATGATGGGCAGCTCATAGCTGACAGCGGTGCAGGCCTCGTTGAGGTTCATGTGGAAGGAACCGTCGCCCGTGAACATGACCACCCGCTGCTCCCGGCCCAGCGCCATCTGCGCGCCGATGGCCGCGCCATAGCCAAAGCCCATGGTGCCCAGGCCGCCGCTGGTGATAAAGCCGCGGCTCTTGGTGTGGCGGATGTACTGGGCCGCCCACATCTGGTGCTGGCCCACGTCGGTGACATACACGGCCTCAGGGCCGCACTGGCTGCACACCTCGCCGATGACCTGATGGGGCATCAGGCGGGTGGGGTCGGACACGGGGTGGTAATCCTGCGCCTGCCACTCGTGGATCATCTTCATCCAGTCGGGGTGCTTCTTCTCCTCAATAAGGGGGAGCATCCCGCTCAGGACATAGCAGACATCACCGGCAATGGCAAGATCCACATCCACATTCTTGCCCAGCTCACTGGGGTCGATATCGATCTGGATGATGGTGGCGTTCTTGGCAAAGGTCTTGGGGTTCAGGGCCACGCGGTCAGAAAAGCGGGTGCCCAGTGCGATCAACACGTCACAGTCCGCGACCGCCCGGTTGGAGGTGTAGCAGCCGTGCATTCCGACCATGCCGATGTTCATCGGGTCACCGTAGGGCACAACGCCTGCAGCCATCAGAGTATAGGTGGCGGGGATCTCCGCCTTGTGGATCAGGTCACGCAGGGGTTGGCAGGAAGCCGCGCTCCGCACGCCGCCGCCAAAATAGACCAGCGGGCGCTTGGCCGCGTTGATGATATCGGCGGCCCACTTGACCTGCTGTTCGTCGTAGGTGGTCACGGTGCGGATCGGCTCCGGCTGCTTGGGGGTGAACTCACAGACAGCAGCGGTGACATCCTTGGGGATATCCACCAGCACCGGGCCCTTGCGGCCGCTCTGCGCAATGCGGAACGCCGCACGCATGGTATCGGCCAGCTCTTCTACCTTGCGCACCGTGAAGTTGTGCTTGGTGATGGGCATCGTGATGCCCTCGATATACGCCTCCTGAAAGCTGTCCTTGCCCAAACCGGGGGTCGGCACATTGCCGGTAAAGGCGACCATGGGCACGGAGTCCATGTAGGCAGTGGCAATGCCGGTGACCAGATTGGTGGCACCCGGGCCGCTGGTGGCCAGCACCACACCGGTGCGGCCCGTTGCGCGGGCATAGCCATCGGCCGCATGAGAAGCGCCCTGCTCGTGGGCGGTCAGCACATGGTGGATGCGGTCAGAATTCTTATACAGCTCGTCGTACAGGTTCAGCACAGCACCGCCGGGGTAGCCGAAGATGGTGTCCACGCCCTGTTCGCAGAGGACTTCAACAAAAATTTGCGAACCATTTAACTGCATGGTAAGTTGCTCCTGTTCCTTTTCCTCTTACACTCTCAACAAAATTTCCCTCAGACACGTTACTTTTCGCATCTCGCATTCCGATTTGAACGTTGGGTCAATTATACTATAAATCGGGCCTTTGTCAATCGACGATTTGTAAAGTGAATCAGCCGAAAGATGAAGATAATTGAACACGCCCTTGCGGACGGCCTTCTCTGAGTGTATAATCTGGTAAAAACCTCTCCGTCAGCCTGCCCGGTTCCTCTGACCGGGGAAGCAGGAGCAAAACGCCGGAGAGGTCCTATCAAGAGGAGAGTCTGATGATGCAACTTCGTGAATGGAACGCCCGGCTCCACGGGCTTGTTGTTTTCCGTGCCCTGCTGGGCGACCCCGTTGTGGCAAAGCTGGCAGCGCTGACCGACCGGCTGGAAGCGGCTGACGACAGCATCGCCCCCCTGTGCGATGCTGTGGCCGCCTTTGAAGCCGCCCTGTTTGCCCACACCACCAATCTGGGCGATTATCTTTCCAACGCCGTGCTGGAGACCGAGACCTTCTGTGTGCGGCAGGCCGCCGCGGGCCAGCTCTCCCCTGTGATGGAGGCCGCCCTGAACAGTGAGCTGAACTTTTTGCAGAAGCTCTGCGGCCTGACGCTGGACGCGCTGCTGGAAGCTGCCGACCGGCAGAACCGGGAGCTGGCGTTCCTGCCCCGTTGGGAGGCAAGGCAGCTCGACCTGACCGCCGCCTACAACCAGCGGATGCGGGAAGCCGGGAAGAAGGGCTACGGCATGTTTGCCAAGCACCATGTGTTCACAGTGGAGAACGGCCAGCTGGTGCCCGTGAAGTACCCCGACCCCCAGAAGCTCAGCGAGCTGCCGGGCTACGAGAAAGAGCGGGAAAAGGTCATTGCCAACACCCGCGCCCTGCTGGCCGGTTCCCCCGCCAACAATGTTCTGCTCTACGGCGATGCAGGCACCGGCAAATCCAGCACGGTCAAGGCCATTGCCAATGAGTACGCCGCCGACGGCCTGCGGCTGGTGGAGGTCAAGAAGAACCAGCTCTACCAGATCCCCGACCTGATGGATCAGCTGGCAGCCAATCCCCTCAAGTTCATCCTCTTCATCGATGACCTGAGCTTCTCCTCCAACGACGATAACTTTGCCGCCCTGAAAGCCATCCTTGAGGGCAGCGTGGGCGGCCGGGCCCGGAACATTGCGGTGTACGCCACCTCCAACCGCCGCCACCTCATCAAGGAGACCTTGACCGACCGCACCGGCGACGACATCCACGAAGCCGACACCCGGCAGGAGCTGATGAGCCTTTCCGCCCGGTTCGGCCTGACTGTCACCTTCCAGCGGCCCGAGAAAGCCCGCTTTGCCGCCATTCTGGAAGAGCTGGCAAAACAGCACCACATCCAGATGCCCATGGAAGAGCTGCTGGTCAAGGCCGAGGCCTTCGCCATCCGCGCCGGCGGCCGCAGCCCCCGCGTGGCCAAACAGTTCATCGAACAGTGCGAGAGCGGCGTGCAGAAATAATGTTTGCTTTTTCGTTTTTATTGATGAGAAAAAGCGCTGTGCAGTGAAATGACTACACGGCGCTTTTTGCTATTTTGAAAGAAAACTGCCGCCGCAGGCGGCGGATGAGGCGGTCAGAAAATCACACGCGCTCGGCCACCAGCTGGAAGCCCTCTTTGGTGAGCTCCTGCCGGATCTGCTCGATCTGGGCATGGTCGCGGGTCTCCAGCGCCAGCTTGAGGAAGCAGCTGGAGATGGGCATGTTGGGGTCAGAGCCGTCATGCAGGACAGAGACCACATTGCTGCCGCAGCGGGAAACGATGGCGGCCACCCGCTCCAGCTGGCCGGGCTTATCCTCCAGCGCAATGGTCAGGTTGGCCTTGCGGCCGCTCATCACCAGACCACGGGTGATGACGCGGTTGAGGATGTTCACATCGATGTTGCCGCCGGAGATCAGGCAGACCACCTTTTTGCCCTCGATGGGCAGCTTGTGGAACAGCGCCGCTGCCACAGGCACCGCACCGGCACCCTCGGCCACCAGCTTCTGGTTCTCCATCAGGGAGAGGATGGCGGCGGCGGTCTCGTCCTCGCTGACGGTCACGATGTCGTCCACATATTCCTCGCAGAGCTGATAGGTCAGCTCGCCGGGGGTCTTGACCTGAATGCCGTCCGCGAAGGTGGCCGCATTTTTCAGGGTCTGATACTTGTGCTCATGCAGGCTGCGGTACATGCTGGGGGCACCCTCGGCCTGCACACCATAGACCTTGACCTCGGGGCGCAGGCTCTTGATGGCAAAGGCCACGCCGGAGATCAGGCCGCCGCCGCCCACGGGCACGATGACGGCATCCAGATCGGGCAGCTGGTCAAGGATCTCCAGACCAATGGTGCCCTGACCTGCGATGACCTGTTCGTCATCGTAGGGGTGGATGAAGGTCATGCCGGTCTCGGCCTGCAGCTCCACGGCCTTGTCGTGGGCATCATCATAGGTGCCGGGCACCAGACAGACCTCCGCGCCCAGGCTCTTGGTGTTTTCCACCTTCATAATGGGGGCACCGTCCGGCATACAGACGATGCTCCTGATGCCCCTGCGGGTGGCGGCCAGAGCCACGCCCTGTGCGTGGTTGCCAGCCGAGCAGGCGATCACGCCCTTTTCGCTCTCCTCCTTGGAGAGCTGGCTGATCTTATAATAGGCTCCCCGCACCTTGAAGCTGCCGGTCACCTGCAGGTTCTCGGTCTTGAGGTAGAGGCGGCAGTCCTTGGAGAGCTTGGGCGCTTCAATCAGGTCGGTCTTGCGGGCAACGTCCTTGAGCACAAAGGCGGCGTGGTAGATCTTATCCAGAGTCAGCATGACGATACTTCCTATCTTCTATCCTTGATTTTTGCATGTGAATATGCATCCCAGTATAAATTAGCAAAAGTATTTTGTCAAATGAACGTATTTCAACATTGTGTTTGCTGGGGTGACCGCCAATGGTTACGCCCGGGCAGGCGGCAGCCCTGCGGCCTGATGCACGCTCCACCCGTTCCCATGCCGTGGGAGCGGTTTCCCCTGACCCAAAACGCCCCTCTCCGGCATCTGTGAGACCGGAGAGGGGCGTTCTCGTTTTTAACCTTTCATCGGCACAAATCCGACCAGATCCTTCACGACCTCGCCGCCGATGATGAGCCCGGCCACCGAGGGCACAAAGGCGTTGGAGCCGGGGACCGAGCGCCGGATGGTGCACTTGCGCTGGGTGCCCGGGGGGCAGATGCAGTGGTTCTTACAGCTGATGGAATCATCCTCAATGGGGGTCATGGCAGGCTCCTTGGAGTAGACGACCTTCAGGTGCTTGATCCGCCGCTTGCGGCACTCGGTGCGCATGACCTTGGCCAGCGGGCAGACGGAGGTCTTGTAGATATCCGTCACCTCAAAGCGGGTAGGGTCCATCTTGTTGCCCGCGCCCATGGCGCAGATGATGGGGGTACCTGCCTCCTTGGCCTTGACCACCAGCGCGATCTTTCCGGTGACGGTGTCGATGGCATCCACCACATAGTCGTACTGGGTGAAGTCGAACTGATCCTGCGTTTCCGGGGTGAAGAAGATCTTGTAGGTGGTGACCTTGATGTTGGGGTCGATCTCGTGGATACGCTGTTCGGCCACATCCACCTTGTACTGGCCCACGGTCTTGCGGGTGGCCACGATCTGGCGGTTCAGGTTGGTCAGGCAGACCTTGTCATCATCAATGAGGTCCAGCGCGCCCACACCGCTGCGTGCCAGCGCTTCCACCGTGTAGCCGCCCACGCCGCCAATGCCAAACACCGCCACACGGGAATTGTGCAGCTTTTCCATTGCTTCCTTGCCCAGCAGCAGCTGGGTGCGGGAATATTGATCCTGCATAGATACTTGCTCCTCCATCTTACACTACGCCTATTGTTTTATCAGTTCGACGCAGTTGCTTTTGTTTTACTTTATACTTTCCAACGACTGCCAAGGGCTCCCCTACTAGGGGAGCTGGCGCGAAGCGCCTGAGGGGTTTATTCGACCGCAACGATGGTGCCGCCCCCCAGCACAACATCCCCCTGATACAGCACCACGGCCTGGCCGGGCGTGGGGGCACGCTGGGGCTGGTCAAATTCCAGCCGGAACTGCCCCTCTCCTGCCGGGTAGACGGTGGCCGCCTGCTCGGTCTGGTGATAGCGGGTGCGGGCCGTGACCCGCAAGGGCGCGGTCAGCTCCGGGATGGCGATCCAGTTCACCTCGTCGGCATAGACGATGCGGTCAAACAGGTTCTCCTCCGGGCCCACCGTGACGGTGTTGGCCTGCATATCCTTGGCGCAGACATACACCGGCGCACCCATGGCAAGGCCAAGGCCCTTGCGCTGGCCGATGGTATACCGCACCGCACCGTTGTGGGTGCCCACCTTTTTGCCGTTCTCGTCCAGAAAATCACCTGTCGGGTAATGCCTGCCGGTGAAGTCCTCCATGAAGCGGGCGTAATCGCCGTCCGGCACAAAGCAGATATCCTGGCTGTCGTGCTTGCGGGCGTTGATGAAATGCTGTTTTTCCGCGATCTCACGCACTTCGGCCTTGTGCATCCCCCCCAGCGGCAGGCGCACATGGGCCAGCTGCTCCTGGGTCAGGTTATAGAGCACATAGCTCTGATCCTTGCCCTCGTCCAACCCCTTTTTCAGCAGCCAGCGGCCGGTGGCCTCGTCCTGCTCCACCCGGGCGTAATGGCCCGTGACCACATACTCCATGCCATGGCTCTCGGCCCAGCGGAGCAGGTGGTCGAACTTCATATACCGATTGCAGTCGATGCAGGGGTTGGGCGTGCCGCCCATCTCATATACCCGGATGAACTTTTCGATGATCTTCTCCCGGAAGTCGGCGGTGAAATCCAGCACCTCATAGGGGATATCCATCGCAAAGGCCACCTCGGCGGCATCCTCGATATCCTTTTCGGAGCAGCAGGTGTGGAAACCGGACTGCCCCAGCGTCTCGTTGCGGGTGAGCCGCATGGTGATGCCGGTGCAGTCGTACCCTGCCTGCTGCATCAGCCATGCCGCCACCGAGCTGTCCACACCGCCGCTCATGGCGATGAGTGCCCCGGGGCGCTTCGTGTTCTGTGCTTCTGTCATATCGTCCCTCATTCAATAACACACTAAAACAGTAGTATAATACTACCGCAGCTTCTTTCTCTTGTCAAGACGCAGAAAATTGGGCCGCCGCAGCCAGCAGCGCGTCTTTTTCGTTGGGTGTCTGCCCGGTGATGACAGCCTCCAGCAGGGCGTTCAGCACCTGCCGCAGGCCCGGGCCGGGTCTGACCCCCGCCGCCATCAGGTCACGGCCATTCACGGCCAGCTGGCTCACCCGGCAGCAGGCATTTTCTGCTGTCAGCCGCTCCGCCTCGGCCCGCAGGGCAGCAAAGGCCTCGGCCTGTTCCGGATGCCGGGCACTGCAAAGGGCGGTCAGGCGTTGGATCGTCGGCAGCTCATAGCGGCCCAAAAGACGTTTGGCCATAAGTGTCTGGTCGGAGCCGGGCGTACCGGGAGCTTCCTCTTCGGACACGGGTGTCACGCAGGGCGTTTGGACGGGAGTGTCGGGAGTTTCTCCGAGGACCGTCCGCTGGGGTGGGACCCTGTTGCCGCAGGCAATAGGGCGGGCGATGGAATGGCCCGTCTCGTGTCCGAGGAGAAAGCTACCGACACTCCCCCCCACCAAGGTCGTCACTTCATCCGTGAGCGCGTTGGAGCATTTCAGTTTGCGCAGAGCTTTGCGGGCGCCGGCTTCTCCCAGCGGGCAGAGAAGGGCCGCCAGCCGGGCGGGCACGTTCTCCGCTGTTGGTTCGATCCGGTCGATGATACGGCAGAGTTCCGCAAACCGTTCCGGCTGTTTTTCCGGTTCCAGCTCCGGCAGGATAACGGCCAGAACGGCGGGTTCCAGATAGCTTCCGGGCCGGGGTGCCGCCAGCAGCTTGAGCAGTTCTTCCTGGATGCGCTCCGCCGAAACGCAGTCCAGATGCGGCCCCAGTGCCCGGGCAGCAGCACCGGTGGCGGGGTCGATGGCAAAGCCGAACCGAGCCGCAAACCGGTAGAGCCGCAGGATGCGCAGCGCGTCCTCCTCAAAGCGGCGTTCCGGCTCCCCCACCGCCCGCACGAGATGGGCGGCAAGGTCGTCCCGCCCGTCAAAGGGGTCGATGAGCCCTTCCTCGGCGCTGTATGCCATGGCGTTGATGGTGAAATCCCGCCGGGCAAGATCCTCCCGCACATCCGGCACAAAGCAGACGACATCCGGGTGGCGGCCATCGGAATAGGCCCCCTCGGTGCGGAAGGTCGTTGTCTCATAGAGCCTGCCGCCCTGCTTCACCGTCACGGTGCCGTGCTGCAGGCCGGTGGGGATGCACTTTTCCTCCCCGAACAGCGCCATCACCTGCTCCGGGCGGGCGCTGGTGCAGAGGTCCCAATCGTGGGGGTCCAGCCCCAGCAGGCTGTCCCGGACACAGCCGCCCACAGCGTAGGCCGCATGGCCCGCCCCATGGAGCGCATCCAGCAGCAGGGCTGCACCCGGGTCAAGTTTGATCGTTGTCATGTTGCTTCCTCGTCATATTGCAGGATGATCTGTTTGCCGTCAAAGCCGCACTCCGCCGCCGGGAATACCGCCTGCGCATTGGGCAGGGCGGCTTCCGGTTCAAGGATCATGGGCGAATAATGCATCAGCCAGAACCGGCGCACATCAGCCTTTTTTGCAATGGCCGCACCCTGCGCAAAAGTGCTGTGCCCCCACTGCTTTGCCTGCGCCTCCTGCTCGTTGTCGGGGTAGGTGGCATCGCACAGGAAAAGGTCGGCGTTCTGCGCGGCCTGTTCCAGTGCCGGGCAGGGAGCGGTGTCACCCGAGAACACGAACCGCAGACCCCGGCGTGCCGGGCCCAGCACATCCGCGGGGGCGACCACTGCCCCGTTTTCCAGCGAGATGCTCTGGCCCCGCTGGAGCAGCTTCCATGCAGGCACCGGAACGTTCAGTGCCCGGGCCTTTGCAGGGTCAAAGCGGCCCGCCCGGGGCAGGTCGAGCCGGTAGCCCCGGCTGGGCACCCGGTGCCGGGTGCGGAAAGGCGTAAGCTGCGCCCCCGCAGGCCAGCCGGAGGAAAGGGTGGTCAGGTCGATGGGATCTGTGTCCAGCTGCACAGCCCTGACCGGATACGGCAGCGGCCCGGCCAGGGTACGCAGGGCGGGCCAGATTTCCCCCAGCCCCTCCGGGCCGTAAAGGGTCAGCGGACGCTCCCGGCCCTGACAGCCCAGCGTCTGCAGCAGGCCCGGCAGGCCGAAGATATGGTCGCCGTGATAGTGGGTCAGGCAGATGGCGTCCAGCTTCATCAGGTTGACCCCGGCGCGGCGGGCCGCCGCCTGCGTGCCCTCGCCGCAGTCAAACAGCAGGGCATGGCCCCCGCATTCGGCCAGCGCGGCGGTCAGGGCACGGTCCGGCAGGGGCATGGTGGCCGCCGTGCCCAGCAGTGTAATGGTCAGCATAACAGTTCCTCCGTGATTTGTCGGTAACAGTGTACCACATTTTGCGCCCGCACACAATCGGCACAGCCCGGCATAGGATGGCGCAGAGCTCTGATACAAAGGGAGGTTTGACCATGCAGCGCAAAAAAGTCCCCGCCGGGCACCACCGCTTCGGGCTGGCCCGGCTTGTTCTGGTTCTGGCACTGCTGTTTCTCGTCGTGGCGCTCACCGCCGGGCTGGCGGGCTGCTTGTTCCAGCCCGTACTGGCCGCCCGGGGCACGCTGCTGTTTCTGCCGGGGGCGTAAATTATTTTGTGAAAATTGAAATCCCCCCTTGACTTCAGGACAATGACGTGATAAAGTCCAGTCAAACCAGTGAGAGGGCATAAGTACCTCCGCAAACCTCTGCTTTTACAGAGAGTGCCGGACATGCTGAGACCGGTGCAAGGCAGCTGCGGGTGGGAATGGGCCTTTGAGGGCAAACCGAACTGCTTTTGCACAGTAGGGGCGACGGAGAGCGTCTCCGTTAACAAAGCCGGTATGTGTCATATCACGAGAGGGCGGGGTCGTTCCCGCCAATGTTGGGTGGCACCGCAGGAGTGTAAGGTCTTACCGCTCTTGTCCCAATGCACGAATGTGTTTTGGGACAGGAGCGTTTTTTATTTCCTGTCCCGCAGCTATTTCGGGCTGGACTGCAAGGCGTACATGGTCAAGATCAGCTATGAGCAGAAGCCCTTCCGCCGCGAGGTGATGCGCACCTACGGTGCCTTTGTGACCCCCAGCCCCAGCATGACCACCAACGTGGGCCGCAAGATCCTGGCCGAGCACCCGGACACCACCGGCAGCCTGGGCTGCGCCATCAGCGCCGCCATCGACGAAGCCCTCAAGTGCAAGGAGACCGGCGAGGAAAAGACCATCGTCTTTGGCCTGACCGGCATCGGCTACTTTGACATGGTGGCCTATGAGAAGTTCCACGATGGCCAGATGAGCGACTACATTCCCACCGATGCCGACCTGCAAAAGGGCTTTGACGGCATTCCCCGGTTCCCCGGCAACGAGCTCTGAGCCGATACTATAATTACTATATAATAAAGGAGAAGCGCGCTCCCGATCCCGGGAACACGCTTCTCCTTTTCTGCGTACCATCCTCTGCAAACAGAAAACCGCAAGAGTATCTCTACACTGACGGTCTTTTTATGG
>OFCU01000478.1_pt1 | contig 11216 bp, 10 predicted proteins | sample 1520851 | NCBI WGS metagenome assembly OFCU01 (sample SAMEA2699040, study PRJEB24076) | metagenome | reverse complement strand
GAGCCAACACTCCCCTGCCCTGTAACGGAGGCTTCCGTCCCAAGCTACTAAAGGCTCTGCCTCGTTTGCCCGGCCCTCGGCGGCCCACGAATCTCTGCCCCGCTCTCGCCCGTTTTCACTGTCCGGGCTCACTGAAGATGCGCTTTGCAGGTTCTCTTCCGCCTCATTGGTTTGATTGCATTATACACTTTATCCGTGTAAAGTCAAGAGGGAATTTCAAAATTTTCCGTCAGATTTTTTCACGTTTCATCACTCGAGGTTGAGTTTGTTTCGCATCAGCCAGACCGTCAGCCCGAACCAGAAGACACCGAATGCTACCGCGATGCCCAGTGTGACCATCGCGCTTCCCATGTAGCCCAGAGCCGAGACGGTGGTCTCGATGCTGCCCACATCGCCTACGGCGCTATAGATGGCCGTCTCGTAGACGCCGGTGCCGATCTGGAGCAGCTTTTCGAGCCAGCCCTGCACATACTGCATGACAAAGAAGCTCAGGATGCCCGCCAGCGCGGGGTGGTTCTTGAACTGATGTCCCACCATGCAGGCAGCATAGATGCAGGCGATGGCGCTGACCATCCGCACGAAGCTGACGACGCCGCTGAAAGCCAGCGCTCCCCAGAACTCCATGTTATAGCGGGCAAATGCCTCCCGGATGATCGACCACATCCGCGGCAGCTGCTCAAGCAGGTCCATATCCGCCATCATCAGAACAGCCAGAATGCCGAAGGAAAGGCAGGCTGCGAGGATGCTGCACAGGCTCCACACGGCGCTGGAGATGAGCTTCGAGGTCACAAGCTGTGTTTCCGTCACCGGCAGAGTATGCATCAGATAGCCCTCCCGGCCCAGCAGGTTGCGGTAGAACCGCTGCACGATGGTCATGATGGTGACGACCACGGTGCCGATGATGACAGCGGTGTAGACAAGGCTCAGCAGGCCCACGAGAGTCGAATAGGTGTCACTATTGGTGCCGTTCCATCTCCTGACTGAGCCGCCAAATAGCACCGACGCCGCCAGCAGGGCCAGATACATTCCGCCGTAGGTGCGGGCGGTAGCCTTGAACTCATATTTCAGTAACTTTTTCAGCATTTGAATACCTCCCGGAAATATGCATCCACACTCATGCCCTCGGTCTCGCGGAGCTCATCCACCGAGCGGTGGGCGAAAATTCTGCCGTTCTTCAGGAACACAGCCTCATCCAGCACCGGCTCCACATCCTCGATGAGGTGGGTGGAGATGATGACCGAGGCGTCCCGGCTGTAGTTGGTGAGGATGGTGTTCAGGATGTAGTCCCGCGCCGCCGGGTCCACGCCGCCGATGGGTTCATCCAGCAGGTAGAGCCGGGCATTCCGGCTCATGGCAAGGATGAGCTGGACTTTCTCCTTGTTGCCCTTGGAAAGGCTCTTGAGGGGTGCTTTGGGCGAAAGCTCCAGCTTTTCCAGCATCTCATTCGCCTTGGCGGGGTCGAAGTCGGCGTAGAAATCCCGGAACATCTCCACCAGCTGCTCCACCCGCATCCAGTCGGGCAGCCATGCGGCGTCCGGCAGATAGGAGACGATGGCTTTCGTGTCCGGGCCGGGGTCCATGCCCGCGATTTTTATGCTGCCCGCCGTGGGCTGCAAGAGACCATTCGCCAGTTTGATGAGGGTGGTCTTGCCGCTGCCGTTGGGGCCAAGCAGGCCCACGATGCGGCCAAAGCCGATGTGCAGCTCGATGTTATCGAGGGCGTTTGTCCCCTTCTGGTAGGATTTCGTCAGGCCCTCACAAGTTAAAAGCTCCTTCATTTCAATCACTCTCCTTTGTTTCCCAGCCCGTCATAAGTTTTGCGGCCTCTGCCGGGCCGTAGCCGATGCCGCGCATTTTCTCGAGATATTCGGCGGTCATAGCGCGGGCCGTCTCATCCCGCAGCTGTTCCAAAAGGGCTGTATCTTCGGTGACGAAGCGGCCCGTGGTCCGCTCGGTGTAGACGAGCCCTTCCGCTTCCAGCTGGGCCAGCGCCCGCTGCATGGTGTTTGGGTTGACGCCTGCCGCTGCGGCCATGTCGCGCACCGAGTCCAGATGTCCGCCGGGCGGGTAGACGCCCGCCAATATTTTTGCCTTGAGCCGTTCCACGATCTGTGCGTAGATGGGGCGGCTCATATCGAATCGTTCGCCCATCGTCTCATCTCCTTGTGTCGCTGTACTAAGTGCCTAATACAATAATACTCAAATCATCTTTTTTGTCAAGAGGGAATTTTCAATCTCTTCAAAATATGCTATACTGTCTTTTGTATGCTAGAAGAAAATGCGCAGGAGCACAGAATCTATGAAAGCAACCATCATCATCCCCAACATCAACGGCAAAGGCTGGCTCAAGGACTCCATCGAATCGGTCTACGCCCAGACGGAGCAGGACTTCGAGCTTATCGTGGTGGATAACGGCTCCACCGACGAGAGCCTTGAGCAGGCCCGCAGCTATTGCAGCCGCCCGAACTTCCAGCTCATCGAGAACGGCTCCAACACCGGCTTTTCCCACGCCGTCAATCAGGGCATCGCCCGGGCGAAAAGCGAGTTCGTGGTGCTGTTCAACAACGACGCCTTTGCAGAGCCCCAGTGGCTGGCCGAGCTCATCCGCGTGGCCGAGAGCGACGAGAAAATTTTTGCCGTCCAGAGCCTTATGATACGCCACTTCGACCGGGAGCTTGCCGACGACGCTGGCGATTACGTCACATGGATGGGCTTTGCCTGCAAGACCGGCGACGGCCGCCGGGCCAGCCGCTACACCAAACAGAAGCGCATCTTCTCGGCCTGCGGCGGCGCGGCCCTCTACCGCAAAAGCATCCTCGACGAGATCGGCGTCTTCGATGAAAACTTTTTTGCCTACTTCGAGGACGTGGACCTCAGCTGGCGCGCCAACAACGCCGGTTACAAAAACGTCCTCTGCCCCACGGCAAAGTGCTACCACATCTGCGGCGCCAGCACCGGCGCGGTGCGGTACAACGCCTTCAAAAGCCAGCAGAGCGGCCGCAACAGCATCCTTCTCCCCCTCAAGAACGAGCCTCTGCTGATGCTCATTCTCAACTTCATTCCGCTGGCACTGGGCTATCTGCTCAAGTGCTACAAGTTCCACAAACAGGGCTTCGGCGAGGCGTGGGACAAGGGAATGCGTGAGGCGTTCGATTTGCTCAAAAACGACCAGTTGGGCAAGCGTCCCTTCCGCCTCCGCGACCTGCCGAATTATGTTCTCATGGAGCTGTGGATGATATGGAACATGGTGCCGTATCTCTGGTATCGGCTGGTGGTCGTGCGGTTTGATTTGAAGTAATTCTGGATATGCAAAAACCGGGAAGCTCTGGGAGCTTCCCGGTTTTTGTTTGTGATTCGTTTTACGCCGCCGCACTGGCCGCACTTTCGGCCTGCGGCTCTGCGTCCGAGGCAGCTTCGCTTTCGGCGGTGCTGCCCGCTTCCTCGCTGGCGGCTGCGGCCTCGGAGGATGCAGCGTCAGACTCGGCGGGCGTTTCGCCGCCGGTGGCGAGGATGGCGTCCTGCACCTCGCTGTCTGCCATCATGGCAGGCTCGGAGGCAGTGGACGCCGCCGTTGACTCGGGCTTCGTCTCGCTCTCGGTCAGGCCGGTGAGATACCAGCTGCCGCTCTGGCGGCTGAACAGATAGTCCATGTACTTGACCGGTGTATCCGAGGTGGTGGTGAGGATGCTGTCCGTTGCGTTCTGGTTGGGGATATAGCCCACGGTGACGTGGAGGAGGCCGTCCTTCTTAAACAGCTTGGTGACGGTGGCGCGGTAACTGCCCACGCTGCCGGTGACGGGAATCTTATAGCACTGGGTGGTGTCGTCGAACTCGATGGTCATATCCTCCATCTCGAAGGTCTTGTGGGTCATGCGGAAGCTGGGGCCGACAAGCTTTGCGAGGTAGGCGTCCACGTCCACCGAGGGGATGAGCAGCTGCTCGGTATCGGGGTCGGTGTTGTAGCCGTCGAAACCGCCCTGCGTCTCCTGGATGCTGTACACACAGCCCCAGACCGCAGCCTCGCGGAGGGTCAGGTCGTCGATGTTCTCGATGCCCTCAAAAGGCACGGGGTCGAACAGCACCAGACCTTCCAGCTTGTCCTCGTATTCCTGCTTCTGGGCCGTATCGTCAAACAGTTTTGCCACGGCGTTCACGCCTGCGTGCAGCACGGTCAGCACGCCGATGAGCACCAGCACCGCGATGACCAGCCCGAGGGCCTGCCGACCGCGGCGGCGGTGGAGCCGGGCGTGTTCTTCCGGGGTCATTTCTATCTTCATATGGTTATCGTCTCCTGCGTTGTTTCACTTTTCAGATAAAAACAGTATACCACAATCATGGGCAGGGTGCAAAACCCTGCCCGTGTTATTTTGGTGAAAGCCGTTCATTCCCAATTCTTCCAGACGTCGGGCTGGTAGCCGACGGTGGCCTGACGGCCATTGCGGACGATGGGGGTGCGGAACAGCTGCTGGTTCTCGAAGAGCTTGTCTTCCTTCTGCCAGTCTACAAGCGCGTCCAGCAGAGCGAGGGTCTGCTTGTCCTTGGCGTTGGGGTCCACCAGCGCCTGCCAGCCGCCCAGAGCGCGGGACACATTTTCAAACTCGCCCCGGCTCATCTCTTTTTCTTTCAAATCGATCATCTGAAACTTGATGCCGCGCTCCTTGAAATAGCGCTGAGCCTTTTTGGTATCGAAGCACTTGGTAGTGCCGAATATCTGGATGTTCATGGTCTTGCCCTCCTGTTCATTCTGCTCTATTGTAACATATCTGCGCCCGAAAGCCTATAGCATATTTTTTGCTCCGCCGGGCCACACTGCTCTCAGCGCCTTTTCTTATTCTGAATGGAGGTAGTACCAACATGAAAGCATTCGTAGACCCTGAACTCTGCATCGGCTGCACCCAGTGTGCCGGGCTCTGCCCCGAGGTATACCAGATGGAAGGGACTCTGGCTGTCGCCATCCCCGGCGACATCCCGCCCGACCAGGTGCCGCTGGCTATGGACGCCGCCAACGCCTGCCCGGTGAGCGCGATAAGGGTAGAGTAAAACTTCCCGAAAGAGGCTGAGAGGTTTATCCCTCAGTCTCTTTTTTCTTTGGGCCATTCGTGGTATACTATAGAATGTGAAATTATGGAATGGAGGACCACAAGCTATGCGTTTACTGGTCATTGACGGCAACAGCATCGCCAACCGTGCCTTTTACGGCATCAAGCTGCTGACCACCAAAGACGGCCGCTATACCAACGCCATTTTCGGCTTTCTGAATATCCTGCTCTCCCTGCTCAAGGAATGCGAACCCGACGAGGTGGCCGTGGCCTTCGACCTCAAGGCCCCCACCTTCCGCCACAAGATGTATGACGGCTACAAGGCCACCCGCCACAAGATGCCCGACGAGCTGGCCGCGCAGATGCCGGTGCTCAAAGAGCTTCTGGCCGCGCTGGGCTACCGTGAGGTGACAGCTGATGGCTGGGAGGCCGACGACATCCTCGGCACCCTTTCTGCCGCCTGCGCCGCCCGCAGCGACGACTGCTTCCTCGCCACCGGAGACCGGGACAGCTTACAGCTCGTCAGCGACACCACCACCGTCCTGCTGGCCACTACCGCCATGGGCCGCAGCAAGACGGCGGTAATGGACGTGGACGCCGTGAAGGAAAAGTACGGAGTCTCTCCCCGCCAGCTCATCGACGTCAAGAGCCTCATGGGCGACACCTCCGACAACATCCCGGGCGTGAAGGGCATCGGCGAGAAGAGCGCCATCACCCTCATCCAGAAATACGGCAGTCTGGCGGGCGTTTACGCCCATCTCGACGACACTGCTGACAAGACCATCAAGCCAAAACAGCGGGAGCATCTGGCCGAAGACCGCGCCATGGCAGAGCTGAGCTACACGCTCGGCACCATCCGCACCGACGCCCCCATCGACACCGCCGAGGGTGCCTATGTCGTGGGCGAGGGCAACAAGGCCGAGGCCGTCCGGCTGATGCAGGAGCTGGAACTTCACTCCCTTATCGCCCGCTTCGGTCTGAGCGACATCGCCCCCGCCGCCAACCCGGAAAGAGCGCCGACAGAGCCTCTGCAGGAGGCTGAGGTGACTGTTCTGCCCGCCGAGCCGAAGGGGCATTACCTCGTGGCCACGCGGCCTGCCGTCATGGGCAAGCAGGGTACCCGCAATGTAGAGCTGCAGCCCGCCGCATGGTACGCCGTACAGGACAAGACGGTCTTCCCGCTGGAAGACGGCGACCTGCTCCGTCTGCTGGACAACAAAGACGTCACCCTTGACGTCTTCGACAGCGCCCCGCTCTACGCCCGCGCCATGGCTGCAGGAAACTGGGGCAGCAGCATCGTCTGGGACGGCAAGCTGGCGGCCTATCTGCTGGACGCCTCGGCTTCCAAGTACAACCTCTCGGAGCTCATCATCAGCTACCGCGCCGACGCCGCTTTTACCTGTGAAAAGTGGCCGGACGCCGGTGCGCTGGCCGACCTGTTCGCCAAGATGAAGGCGGAGATCACCGCGCTGGGCGAAGACTCCCTCTACAACGACATCGAGTTCCCGCTGGCGCAGGTGCTGGCCGACATGACCCGCATCGGCATCCTCGTGGACAAAGAGGGCATCGAGAAGTTCGGCGTGAAAATGCGCTCGGAGCTGGAAGACGTCCTCACCCGCATCCACATGGAGACGGGCAGCGCCAGCTTCAACCCCAACAGCCCCAAACAGCTGGGCGAGATGCTTTTCGACACCATGGGCCTGCCCCACGGCAAAAAGACCCAGCGCGGCTGGTCTACCGACGCCGAGACGCTGGAAGCCCTGCGGGACTACCCGCTGGTAGAGGATATTCTGCAGTACCGCGCCTACCAGAAGCTGAACTCCACCTACGTCGAAGGCCTGCTGAAGGTCATCGCAGAGGATGGCCGCATCCATACCCGCTTCAACCAGACCGAAGCCCGCACCGGACGGCTTTCTTCCGATAACCCCAACCTGCAGAACATCCCCATCCGCACCGAGCTGGGCAGCCAGCTCCGCGCTTACTTTGTGGCGCGGCCCGGCTGCGTGCTGGTGGACGCCGACTACAGCCAGATCGAGCTGCGCATCCTCGCCCATGTCACCGGCGACGAGCATATGCAGCAGGCGTTCCTTACCGGCGAGGACATCCACCGCAGCACTGCCGCTAAAATCTACGACCTGCCCCTCGAGCAGGTCACGCCCCGCCTGCGCTCTTCGGCAAAAGCCATCAACTTCGGCATCATGTACGGCAAGGGCGCTTACAGCCTCTCGAAGGACATCGGCGTGAGCGTCAGGGAGGCCGACGCCTTCCTGAAAAACTATCTGGCCACCTTCCCGAAAGTCAGCGGCTACATGGACAAGACCATCTCCGACGCCCGGAACTGCGGCTATGTGTCCACCCTCTTCGGACGCCGTCGCTCCCTGCCGGAGCTGGCCAGCAACAATCACAACATCCGGGCCAGCGGCGAGCGGATGGCCCGCAACACGCCGATCCAAGGCACTGCCGCCGACGTCATCAAGCTGGCGATGGTGCGGGTCTGGCGGCGTCTGCGGGACGAGAAGATGGAGAGCCGCCTCATCCTGACCGTCCACGACGAACTCATCGTCGAGGCCCCGGAGGCAGAAGCCGCGAAAGCCGCCGCCATCCTGCAGGAAGAGATGGAAGGCTGTGTCAATTATGCTGTCCCCCTGAGCACCGAAGTGCATCAGGGCAAAAACTGGCTGGAGGCCCACTAAAACCATGATCATCTTAGGAATCGAATCTACCTGCGACGAGACCGCCGCATCTCTGGTGGAAGATGGCCGGCACCTGCTGAGCAACGTCATCTCCACCAGCGTCAAGGAGCAGGCACTTTACGGCGGCGTCGTGCCGGAGATCGCCAGCCGCCGCCACTGTGAGTTCATCAGCGCCACCGTCAAAAAGGCTCTGCTGGACGCAGGCAAGACCATCGACGACGTGGACGCCGTGGCTGTCACCTTCGCGCCCGGCCTCATCGGCGCAGTGCTGGTGGGAGTCAACTTTGCCAAGGGCCTCGCCTACTCGGCGGGCAAGCCGCTGGTGCCGGTCCACCATCTGCGGGGCCACATTGCAGCCCTCTACCTGACCCACCCAGAGCTGAAGCCGCCCTTCCTCTGCCTTGTGGCGTCCGGCGGACACAGCCACATCGTGGAGGTGCAGGACTACACCCATTACCACATCCTCGGCCACACGGTGGACGACGCCGCCGGCGAGGCCTTTGACAAGGTGGCCCGGACGCTGGGCCTGCCCTATCCCGGCGGTCCCAGCGTCGCCAACGCCGCCAAGACCGGCGACCCGAAAGCCTACCGTCTGCCGGTGCCTCATGTGGAGGGCAAGTACAACGTCAGCTTCTCCGGCCTCAAGACCGCCGTGCTGAACGAGGTGAATCAGGCCCAGATGAAGGGTACTGACATCAACGTCCCCGACCTCGCGGCCAGCTTCCAGGAACGCATCGCGGGCATCCTCGCAGAAAAGCTCCTTCTCGCCGCCGCCGACACCGGCGCAAAGCAGGTCTGTCTGGCGGGCGGCGTCGCGGCCAATGGCCGTCTGCGCCAGCTGGTCAATGACGGTGCCCAGAAGCTGGGGGCCAAGGTCTACCTGCCAGAGCTGAAATTCTGCGGCGACAACGGCGCGATGATCGCGGCCCAGGGCTACTATCAGTACATCGCGGGCCATACCGCCGGGCTGGAGCTGAACGGTCTGCCGACTCTGCCCATCGATTACGAATAACTGACATAGAAAACGGAATGGCCGCGCACAGCTGTGCGCGGCCATTCCGTTTATTTCATATCACGTCCGAAGTAAAGCTCCACTTCACTGAGTTTCTTTTTCCGCAGCAGGAACGCCGTGGGGATGAGATAGACCGCGATAGACGTCAGCATGGTGATGTCATAGGTGCTGATGCTGTCGGCCACCGTCTGGGTGCCGTACAGGCCACCGATGAGCATGGACGTGATGTCCATCGCGGCGTGGATAAACACCGTCACCCAGATGTTTCCGGTGCGGAAATAGACCGCCGCCAGCAGCGTACCCAGCGAGGCCGCAAAGACGCACTGCATCAGAACACCCAGTGGCGCACTGCCGGTGAGGTTGGTCAGGTGGGCCGCACCGAAGTAGAGGCCCGACAGCAGGCAGGCTTTCCAGACGCCGGCCCGGCTGGTGCCGAAATGCTCCAGAAGCGTCTGGGCGATGACACCCCGGAACAGAAACTCTTCTGCCACACCGACGCTGGTCATGCCGATAAGGAACCACACGACATGCCACGCAGGCAGCATATCGCCCTCCGGCCTGCCAAACAGCAGAGTATCGTAGGCGTTGTAGCCGATGAGCGCGATGGGGTACAGGCCCACCAGCAGACCGTTGAAAAAGCCGCTGCCCCGGCGGCGGAGCAGGCCGCTCTTCCCGGTGCGCGCCAGAAAGAGCCACGCCACCAGCACGCCTGCTGCCTCCTGCATGAAGGTCAGCATATAATCATCGACGGCATCAATGTCCCGCACGACGAACAAGATGAGCAGAAGCGACAGCAGCGATGCCACGAACAGCATCCCCAGAAACAGCACCTCGGCCACAAGGCAGTAGAGCATCGGGTGGGCGCTGCGCAGACGTTTGAGCATAGAAAGACCTCCTGTGTCGTAGTGGTACTATTTTAGCATATTTCAGAAGAAAGAGATAGGGATTTGTGTGAATAATAAAGCGGAACCCGGGTTGCGGCTCCCAGCGTCTGTTTCGGCCCTTGGGCGGGCCTCACATCCTGCTGGCCGCGGCCCCAGCCTCAGCTCCCTGTTTCTGCCGCTGGCAGCGGTCGCTTCGGCTGCAGAGATAGAAAAAGACCGGCACACGAATGTGTACCGGTCTTTTTCAGTCGGAGCAGCGGGATTTGAACCCACGGCCTCCTCGTCCCGAACGAGGCGCGCTACCAACTGCGCTATGCCCCGAAAATACCGCAACCCAATGGGCTGCGGTCTGGTTGGGGATGAGAGAATCGAACTCCCACAAGTAGAGTCAGAGTCTACCGCACTACCACTATGCAAATCCCCACTATTCGGTTTCGCCCTCAGCACCGAAGCGCTGCTGACGAGGAATATTATACAGCCTCCGCCTCCATTTGTCAACCACTTTTTTGATTTTTCCGTCCATGTGAAAAGTAAAGCATTAAATGCAACAAATTTTCGGCTCTGTTTTTGTGGATTTTAGCGTAAAGCAAACAAGCCGCCAAGCGCACCCCGCTTGCGGTTATCCCTTATTGTTCATTTTTACCAGTGATTTTCTGCTTTCTATGTGCTTTATGCTGTCAAACCAAGCTCCCGCAGGCATTCGCGGAACATTGTGTCGGCGCTCTTATAGCCGAAAATTTTTCTAGGATAGCTGTTAATCCAGTTCTCCGTGGCTGCGATTTCTTCCGCTGTGACCTTTGAGAAGTCCGTGCCTTTCGGATGCCGGCGGCGGATCATGCCGTTCACATTCTCATTGCTCCCACGTTCCCAGGAAGAATACGGGTGGCAGTAATATACCTTCGTCCGCTTATCCCCGGTGATGCAGGACTGTTCCAGCTGATCGGCCAATGCAAACTCACTGCCGTTGTCCACCGTGATGCTCTTATAAATGATGCCAAACTTCTCTGCGCCCAACTTCCGTTCCAGCGCATTGATTGCCTGCACGGTCGTCTCTGCACGGCGATCCGGCACCATTATAATATTTTCGTTCCGGGTTTTGCGCTCGGTCAGCACCAGCAGTGCAACCGTACTTTTCTTCTTGCCGGAATACACCGTGTCCATTTCCCAGTGTCCAAATTCTTCACGGTCTTTTACTCCCGCCGGGCGTTTTTCGATACTCTCACCAGCCGGCGCACGGGCAGGATTCTTTGTTTTGACCTTTTTATAGTCGCCCTTATGCACGCCATGTCTGGGCAGAGCCTTTTGTGTCAGATTCAGGAACACACCCTTTTTGATGTAGCTATATATGGTAGGCACCGATATATGCGTTTTGAATGTCCGTCCTTCTTCCATGGCATAACCATACACCGCAGCCGGTGAGCAGTCCTTATCTATAATGGTCTGTTCGATATAGCTTGCAAGCTCATGATCCTTGCCGATTTTAAGGTTTGGCCCCTTTTCCCGAAGATGTGCCTGATACCTTTGCTCTGCAATGTCCGGGCTGTATGTAGGAATCAGCTTCCACGTCTTACCGTCCAGCTTGTCATAA
>OFCU01000477.1_pt1 | contig 11224 bp, 8 predicted proteins | sample 1520851 | NCBI WGS metagenome assembly OFCU01 (sample SAMEA2699040, study PRJEB24076) | metagenome | reverse complement strand
TTCTCGATCTTGAAGTTGGTCAGGTAGCCGTACTTGATGGCCTCGCTCAGGATCTTGCCGGGGTCGGCGGTGTGGACATGGAGGTTGATGACGTCATCGTCCTCGATGCAGACGACACTGTCGCCGTTGGACTCGGCGAAGGCGCGCATCTTTGCGGCGCTTGCACCCTCGTTCTTATTGATGAGGAACTGGGTGCAGTAGCCGTTCTTGATGTCCTCGACCTTCATCAGGTCGTCGGTGAAGACGCCCTTGCCGGCGTTTTCGGTGGAGAGCTTGGCCTTGTTGGGGACAGCCTCGCCGCCGGCCACGATGGCCTCGCCGTGGAAGACCTTGCCCATGCCCTCGAAGATGATCATGATGCCCTGGCCGCCGGCGTCCACGACGCCGGCCTTCTTCAGGACGGGCAGCAGGTTGGGAGTGTCCTCCAGAGCCTTCTGACCGGCGGTCATCACGACGTCCCACAGCTCGGCCACGTCCTCTTTGCCGCAGGCAGCAGCTTCCTCGGAAGCGATGCGGGCGACGGTCAGGATGGTGCCTTCGGTGGGCTTCATGACAGCCTTGTAAGCGCCCTCGACGCCCTTCTTCAGCGCAGCCACGATGTCGGAAGCGTCAGCCTCCTTTTTGCCCTCCAGAGCTTTGGAGAAGCCGCGGAACAGCAGGCTGGTGATGACGCCGGAGTTGCCGCGGGCGCCGCGCAGCATGGCGGAGGCGGCGGTCTTTGCGGCCTCGCCCACGGTGCAGCTGTCGTCCATGGCCTGCAGCTCACGGACGGCTGCACCGACGGTCATGCCCATGTTGGTGCCGGTGTCGCCGTCGGGGACGGGGAACACGTTCAGCTCGTCCACGCGGGAGCGCTGGTTGTTGATGTTGTTTGCGCCGGAAATAATGGCGTCGCGCAGGATCTTACCAGAAATCATTGCTTTTTACTCCTTATATCTTCCCGGTACCCCCGGGCGGGCTTTGTCTCATCAGGCAACCACGTCATCGACCGATACGACCACGCGGGCGACTTTCAGGCCGGTGGCCTGCTCAACCTCGTCCTTCACGCGGTGCGAGATGGATCGCGCGGCGGTGGAGATGTTCAGCCCGTAGCTGACGGCAATGTGCAGCTCGATCACGAGACGGCCCTCTTCCTGTGTGACACGGACACCCTTGGCAGAATCGTCCACACCGCGCACGGCGCTGCGGACACGGTCGGTCAGATCACGGGGGGCCATTGCGGCCACGCCGTAGCATTGTTTGGTTGCTTCGCCCACGAGCGTGGAAAAATACTCGGCTGAGAAGCTGACATCTCCCAGCGGAAAACGGGAAGTGATCATAGTCGCTCTGCTCCTTTTATTCATTATGATACCCCGGTCCGCACGGCGGCGGGGCGGTGCGCAGGCCTGAGAAGGCGGCGTACCACTTTTATTATACAACTTTATGAGGAAGCTGTACAGCACATAATTGCTGACAGAAAGAAAAAAGTCAGGCGCGGCTTACCCGTCTCGGTCTGTTTCGACACCGCAATGCCGGTATACTGAAAGACAGACAGAGCCGCAAAGGGCCGCGTTCCTGTTGTTAGTATAGCACAAAATCCTTCGCAGTGCATCCATTTCGTGAATATTTATCCGACAAAACAAAAGGTGATTGTGAATAAAATATAAAAGATGGCGCGGACATCTTTATCTTACTATGAAAAAGTGCTAAAATCTAAGGTGGCAAGAGTAAGACTGTATCCGGCACAGGATGCCGGGGCATTCGGCTGCCAAGGTGCTGAAGACAGGAATTTGCTGCGGCTGCACAGGAGCTGCGGCCCGGCGGCGGAAAAGTTCACAATAGGAGTTGTTTTCATGAATATTCTGTTTTTCCTTTCCCCCAAGCAGGACCTGATGTATGTGTACGATGACTTCACCCTTCGCCAGACGCTGGAAAAATGGGAGAACAACCGCTACGCATCCATCCCGGTGCTCAACCGCAAGGGAGAGTATGTAGGGACCCTGACGGAAGGGGACATCCTCTGGGGACTGAAAAAGTTCCACGGCCTCGACCTTGAGGCAGCAGAGGACATCCCCATCCGGGACTTTGCCCACAAGCGGGACTACAAGGCCGTCACGGTCACCACGAGCATGGACCAGCTCATCGAGGCGGCCATGAACCAGAACTTTGTCCCCGTCGTGGATGACCGGGGAATGTTCATCGGCATCGTCCGCCGTCAGGCCATCATCCGCTACTGCTACGACCGCTCCCGCGCTGCCGCCGCAGAGCAGCGCAGAAAGCTCGAAAAGCAGGAAAAACGAGTCCCGGCTTCTGCCGGGGTGCAGTAAAACAGGAAAAGGCCCCGCCGCTCTGCATGAAATGTGCAGGGCAGCGGGGCCTTTCTATGCCTGTGGGAAGGGGAGAGTGGTGCTTCAGCCCACGGTGAGGCTGGAATCGGTGAACCGGTGGGTCAGGACAGCCTCGGCGTTCTCGCCGCCCATCGCCAGCAGCTCGTCCACCGAGAGGGTGGTGGAGCAGAGGACGGTCTGGAAGGCGATGGTCTCGATGCCCTCAGCCCGCAGCTGACGCAGCGCGGCCAGCGAGATGCGGAAGGAGGCTGTGAGCCGTCCGACGCAGACGGTGAGGGTGTTGCCGCTCTGGGTGCTCGTGTAGGAGATGCGCTGGCCGTCCTTGTCGGTGACAGTCAGGCCGGGGAGGGGAGAGGCGGGTGCGGACGGGGCGGCAGAGCCGCCGTCAGAAGAGGAAGAAGACTCTTCCGGCTCCACAGGGCGGGGGGTAGAGACCTGATCGATGACCTTGCCGTCGGCATCGGTGGCGGTGACTTTTGCGCCCGGACCCAGCTTGTCCTTGATGGTGTCGAGGACAAGCTCACTGCCTTTCTGCGAGAGGGCCTTGCCGTTGGGACTGCCGGCCTTGGCGGTCAGCTCAAGGCTGCCTGACAGATCGATGACGCTGCTGTAGATGCCGCTGCCGCCGCCGGTGCTGCCGTTACCGCCAGCGGCTTCGACCGTACCGCCGGAGATGGCGACACGGTCGAAGCTGCAGATGCCGTAGCCGCCGACTTTGCCGCCGTAGCCGCCAGCGGCGTTGACCGTATTGCCGGAGATGGTGACGACGCCGCCGCTGCGGATGCCGTCGCCGCCGTAGCCGTCTTTGCTGTCGCCGTTACCGCCCTTGGCGGTGACCGTACCGTCGGAGACGGTGAGGCCGCCGCCGCTGCGGATGCCGTCGCCGCCGACGAGGCTGCCGCCGTTACCGCCGTTGGCAGTGACCGTACTACCGCCGGAGATGGTGACGCCGCCGCCGCTCCAGATGCCGTCGCCGCCGGAGATGGTGCCGCTTCCGCCGTTGGCAGTGACCGTACTACCGCCGGAGATGGTGACGCCGCCGTTACTGGAGATGCCGCGGCCGCCGTCGTCGCCGTTGGCAGTGACCGTACCGCCGGAGATGGTGAGGCTGCCGCTGCTGGAGATGCCGTTTGCGCCGCTGCCGCCTTGGGCCGTCAGGCTGTCATTTTCGCCGCCGGAGATGGTGAGGCTGCCGCTGCCGCTGCCGTAGATGCCGCTGCGGTAGATGTCGCTCTTCAGCGCGTTGTCGCCATCCAGCTTGATATTGGTGTCGCCCTCGCCGGTCACGCTTACGGCGGCTTTGTTCCGGCTGCTGGTGTCGATGTTCACATCCTTGAGTGTGACCTCGACCTTATCGTCCTTATCTTTGGCCTCGATGGTCACGGTGTGGGAAGAAGCGGTGTCCTTGTTCTGATTTGTGATGATGGTGTTGGTGTCGCCGTAGGTGGTATTGTTGTTCTGGGTGACGTTGTTGCCGCTCTCACCCGCCGAAATCGTAATGTCACCATTTTCGATGTGCCATATATCGGCAAAAGCCGGGGCGGCAAGGGTGGTGAGCATTGCGGCGGTCAGGATAAACGCTGCTGCCCGCTGAGAGGCCGGACGGGGTGAATCGATACCCTCCGTATGGAGGGGGCGACCCAGAACACGCATCGCAAGCTTACGATAAGACAGCATACAAAAACCTCCTTTGAATGGTGAAAAACAGGGGGGGTCTAATTACCCTGAATGTACCACATCTGCGGAGAAAAATCAATAAAACCTGCGCGAATCACCCTGTTTCCTGCGTGAATGGAGAAGTTCGGACAGATTTTGGCTCTCCCCTTGGGGGAGCTTGCGCGGAGCACCTGAGAGGGCAAGGACGCTGACAGAGAGCTTTTTTGCGCCTTTTTGCTCAAAAAACTGCCTAAAAGTACATTTTATTGGATTTTTATTCTGCTATACTCCTGTCAGAACAAAAAGACACAGGAGGGAAGAGGAATGAAAGACGTTGAACTGCGGTATGTGGGCGGTCATGTGGAGGTGTATACGGGGACGGGCGCGTTCCTGTTCTCGGCGGACACCCTGCGGGAGGCGATGGAAGAGCTGGATGCCGCCTGATGTATTCCCGGGAATGCCGGGAAACGTCGGAGCAGAGGTTAGAAAATACTAATGTAAAATGAATGTAAAATTCAAGAAAAGAACCGTCTAAGAAGGCCCGGAAATCTTAAAATTCCGGTCAAAAAAGTGATTTTCCTGTAAAATAATGCTTGTTGAGCCGGGGGGTTCGATGCTATAATAAAAAGGACGGCGTTTTGCGTATGGAGAGCTAAGCACAGCCGTCTTGTGCAATGGAGCAATAGGAAGATTTTAGGAGCATTGTTTTATGGACATTACACACATCACCTCTCTGCTGGGCGGTATTGCGCTGTTCCTGTATGGCATGTCAATCATGGGTGCCGGCCTCGAAAAGCTGGCCGGCGGCAAGATGCAGGGCGTATTGCAGAAACTGACTTCGTCCACCATCAAGGGCGTCATTTTCGGCACCCTCATCACCGGCGTCATCCAGTCGTCGGCCGGCACGGTCGTCATTTGCGTCGGCCTCGTCAACTCCGGCATCATGACCCTTACGCAGTCGGTAGGCGTTATCATGGGTGCAAACATTGGTACTACGGTCACCGGTCAGCTCATCCGCATGGCGGATATTTCGGGCGACAGCCTCATCCTGACCCTCATCCAGCCCAAGACGTTTGCACCGGTGGTGGCGTTTATCGGCTGCATTTTTTATGTGTTCATCCGCAACGCGAAGAAAAAGAACATCGGCCAGATCATGCTGGGCTTCGGCATCCTGTTCACCGGCATGAGCCTGATGGACACCGGCGTGTCGCCCCTGCGTGAGAGCGCAGCGTTTCAGGAGCTGTTCGTCACCATGACCAACCCCATTCTTGGCGTTCTCGTGGGCGTGGTGGTCACGGTCATCATCCAGTCCTCTTCGGCCTCTGTGGGTATCCTGCAGGCGCTGTCCAGCACCGGCCTCGTCACCTTCAGTTCGGCCATCCCCATCGTGCTGGGTGCCCACATCGGCACGGCCTTCACCCCGCTGCTGACCATCGGCGGCTCCTCCAAGGACGGCAAGCGCGCCGCCCTCATCCACCTGTACTTCAACATTATCGGCAGCGTCATCCTGCTGGCGCTGGTCTATGCAGTCCAGTTCACCATCGGCATCCCCATGTGGGGCGATGTGATGAACAAGAGCAGCATTGCAAACATCCACACCATGACCAGCGTCATTGCGATGCTGTTCTTCCTGCCCTGCAGCGGCGTGCTGTCCAAGCTGGCCATGATGACCGTGCCGAACAGCGCGGAGGAGGCGCAGGAGCTGAGTATGCCTGTGCTGGATGAGCGTCTGTTCAAGAGCCCGGCTGTGGCTCTGCAGCAGGCTAAGAACGCGGTGGTCAAGATGTCCCGCCGCGCAGCCCGCAACGTCGGCCTCGCCACTCCGCTGCTGCTCAAGATGGACGAGGATGTCGTGAGTGCCATCGATGTCCGCGAGAACCTCATCGACCGGATGGAGGTGGACATCTCCAACTACCTCATCAAGCTGGCAGACCAGGAGCTGGGCGACGCGGAGAGCCATGAGGTGACCGAGCTGCTCAACTTTGTCACCGAGTGTGAGCGCATCGGCGACTATGCAGTCAACATCAAAGAAAAAGCGCAGGAGCTGACCGACAAGGAAGTCACCTTCAGCGAGAAGGCACAGCAGGAGCTGAAGCTTCTCGACAATGCGCTGGAAAAGATACTGACCCTCACCACGGACGCCTTCGAGTTCGACGACGCCCGGACCGCCAGCCAGGTGGAGCCGCTGGAACAGGTCATCGACATCCTCGTGGAGCGGCTTCGTGCGCAGCACATCAAGCGCCTGAAAGATGGTGCCTGCTCCATTGATACAGGTGTCGTCTATCTCGATGTGCTGAACAATGTAGAGCGTATCTCGGACCACTGCTCCAACATCGCCGCCCGTCTGGTGGGCATGGAGGCAGGCGAAGACTATGACTCCCATACCCTTAAGAATATGATGCACCACAACCCCACCAAGGAATATATGCTCAACTACGAGCAGTGCCGTAAGGACTACCTCGTCCCGCTGGAACAGCTCGAAGCCTGATTCGGATAAAGGATAAAAACAGTGCAGACCTCCCCGGGGATGTCTGCACTGTTTTTGTTTATTCACCCAGGTCTTCCAGCAGCGCCCGGAGGGCCGTTTCGCCGGTGACGTAGAGGCCCTGCTTGAGCCGGAGGGCATCGGCCTCGGGCAGAAGATTGACATAGATGCCGGTGCGCAGGAGCCGCTTGTCGGGCAGTCCGTTGCCGGAGCAGGTGTAGACGACCACCCGCCCGCCCTCGTCGCAGAGGTAGAAGTCGGTGCCGCTCTGCCCGGCGGAGCCCTGCGCGGCCAGACCCGGCTCGGAGGCCGGCGTCTCTTCGCCGGAGTCGGCAGGGAAGGGGAGACTGGGCAGGGCCATCCAGAACAGGCTGAACACGATGGTAAAAATGCACAGCGCATAAAAAATGCAGAGCCAGACCTTGCGCATGGCAGTGGACTCCTTTCGGCTGAAATGGTGTTTCAGACGGTAGTATGTGCAAAAGAAAACTGCCTCAGACAGGAATGCAGAATTTTCACACCCGGATGCTGTACTTTGGCGGGGCAGATGTGCTATACTAACATCGTATCCCGTCGATTTCCCCCTTGCGGAAGCGGGCGGCGCGGACTATAATGTATTATTATGGCTGTGGGCAGTCTGGCCGCAGCAGGAACAGCAAACGGCATCGTCAGAGGATGCTTTGAGATGCAGAACAGTGAAAATTGCGATAGGAGGCGATCCTTATCTCAAACAATGAAAGACGGAGACTCCACAGTGATGGTGCGCTCCGGGAGCAGCGGCCCGCAGCGGAGCAGAACCGGCGGGTCCGTGAGCCCCGCGGACCGCAGGAGCAGGGAGAAAAGCACGGCCATCCCGTTCTCGGATTCCTGGGCCGGACCATCGTCACCCTCGTCTGTCTGGGCATTATGGCGGGCAGTCTGGTGGCAGTGGGCGCTGTATACTATGTGGTGCAGGCTACGGCCAGTGACGGCGACCTGCTGGACCTCGACAACATCGAACTGAGCCAGTCGAGCCTTGTGGTGGCCACCGACCCCGACACCGGCGCACAGGTGGAGTACGCCACCCTGCGCTCCTCCAACAGCCACCGCGTCTGGGCGGACCTCGAGCAGATCCCCACCAACCTACAGTATGCATTCATCTGCACCGAGGACAAAGACTTTTACAGCGAGCCGGGAGTCAACTTCAAGCGCACCATCGGCGCGATGATCAATGAATACCTGCTGCCCATCTACAGCTCCAAGCAGGGCGCCTCCACGCTGGAACAGCAGCTCATCAAGAATCTGACCAGCGACAAGAGCGCCAGCGGCATCGAGGGCGCACTGCGCAAGCTGCGCGAGATATACCGCGCCCTCATCCTGAGCCGCAGCTACTCCAAGGAGACCATTCTGGAAGCCTACCTGAACACCATCAGCTTTACCGGTACGATCCAGGGCGTCCAGACGGCGGCAAACGAGTACTTCGATAAGGATGTCAGCGAGCTGACCCTCTGGGAGTGCGCGTCCATCGCGTCCATCACCAAGAATCCCACCAACTATAACCCCTACACCAACCCCGAGAACCTCATCAACCGCCGGAACTTCCTGCTCTACAATATGTGGCAGCAGGGTGTCATCTCGGAGGAGGATTACCGCAGCGCCGCTGCCCAGCCGCTGGTGCTGGCAGAGACGGACAACACGAAGAAGAGCAGCTCCACTACCTCTTACTTCACCGATGCCCTCTTCAACGAGGTGGTGAAGGACATCATGGCCAAGGAGGGCGTGGACGAGTCCACCGCCCAGAGTATGCTCTACACCGGCGGCTATACCATCGAGGCAACGGTCAACCCCAAGATCCAGACCGCGATGGAGAACCTGATGCTCAACACCGACGACGCCTACTTCCCGGCCGGCTGGCATGAGGAAGAGGTGACCAGCATCTCCGACGACGATGTGCAGGTCTACAACGAGGACGGTACCCCCAAGACCCGCACTGGCGACGACGGTACGGTCTATTATTACCGCAATGTCCGCACGCAGGCGGCGATGGTCACGCTGGACTATGACGGCAATGTCATCGCCATGGTGGGTGGTCTGGGCGAAAAGACCAAGAGCCTTTCCCTGAACCGCGCCTACGGCGTCACCCGTCAGACCGGTTCTACCATCAAGCCCATCGGCGCCTATGCGCTGGGCATCGAGTATGGTCTGGTCAACTGGTCCACCATGCTCAACAACTCGCCCCTCTACCTCAAGCAGGACATGGTCATCCGTGACGAGGACTACTGCCGCCGGAACGGCCTCATGGGTCTGACGGACAAGCAGCTGAAAGCCTACCCCAACGCATGGCGCAGCTGGCCCCGCAACTACGGCGGCAACTACGGCGACGGCTCCGACCTGCCGCTTTGGAACGGCCTCGCACGCTCTCTGAACACCATCGCCATCCGCGTTGGCGACCTCGTGGGCGCGAACAACATCTTCAACTTTGTCTACAATACCCTGCAGCTCAGCACGCTGGACCCTGTCAACGATGTGGGCCTTGCACAGATGGTCATGGGCAGCCAGACCCACGGCGTCACTCCGATGGCGCTGGCGGCGGCGTTCCAGATCTTCTACGACGGCGAGTACACCACGCCTCACCTCTACACCCGTGTGCTCGACCGTGACGGCAACATCTATATGGAGAGCAACGACACCAGCTATCAGGCTCTGACGCCCCAGACGGCCTACGTCATGAACCGTCTGCTGAAGAACGTCCTGTTCTCCAGCGTTGGTACGGCCAGCGGCCGCTACCCCAACTCCAACGGTATGGAGGCCTTCGGTAAGACCGGTACGGCCAGCGATGAGAAGGACCTGTGGTTCGTGGGCGGCACGCCCTATTACGTCACCGCTGTGTGGTGGGGCTACGATGCGCCTTATGATATGACCAAGACCCTCGGCAAGCAGCAGGCCAAGACCCGCACCTGCGTCACGGCTTGGAAGGCCCTGATGGAGCAGGTCCAGGCAGACCTGCCCTATAAGGCATTCCCGGCGGCTGACGGCGTCGTGGAGCGCAGCTACTGCACCCAGAGCGGCCTGCTGGCCAGCGGCTCCTGCCCGAGCACGGCAGTGGGCTACTACCGTGCCGACGACCTGCCCGACGTCTGCAATTATTCCCATGGTCAGGCAGCTGTCGCCAGCGAACCCCTCGCGCCTGAGCCGGACACCACCAACCTGGACACCGACTGAGGCAAAAATCATACTTTTCGGCACATCGGGTTGCAGATTCGGTGCGCTGAAGGGGTACTTCACGGCTCAAAACTGGATAATCTGACAAAATAGCATCCGACCTCTTGCAATGCAGGGAGTCGGATGCTATTATATTTTCTGCAAGAACACTTGTGTTTGAGAGGTGAACAAGTTGGAACGCCGTTTTTATCTGGTGGATGCACAGGTCCTGCCGGAAGTTTTCCTCAAGGTCGTCCGGGCCAAGGAGCTTCTGGCCAGCGGAGAGGCACGCAGCATTTCGGCTGCGACCCGCAGTGTAGACCTGTCGCGCAGTGCATTTTATAAATATAAGGACTGCATTTTCGACTCGGAGAATGGCCGCGAGGTCATCACTGTCATGGCGACCCTGCGGGACGAGACGGGTGCATTGCAGAGCCTTCTGGCCGGCATCAGTGCCGCCGGTGCCAGCATCGTGACCATCAATCAGTCTACTCCGGAGAACGGAGCCGCGCTGGTGGCTGTCACCATCCGCACCGACACCATGCAGATGACCCCCGAGGAGCTGACGGAAAAGCTTTCGCGCCAGAGGATGGTCGTGGGCGTACACTGCGGATACAATCTGTGACAGTACATTCATAGAAAAAAGGAACGAGGGCAGTATCATGGCAAAAATCGCGATTCTGGGCTTTGGCACGGTGGGCAGCGGCGTGTACGAGGTGCTCTGCCGCAACGCCGCAGGTGTCTCCCGCCGCGCAGGCGAACCGGTGGAGGTCAAGTACATCCTTGACCCCAAAGACTTCTCGGATCATCCGGCTGCAAAGCTGTTTATAAAGAATTTTGACGCCATTCTGGAAGACCCCGAAGTGAAGGTCGTCGTCGAGACCATCGGCGGCACCCGCTTCGCTTACCCTTACGTCAAGGCCTGTCTCGAGAGCGGTCGGAGCGTCTGCACCTCCAACAAGGAGATGGTGGCCACCTACGGCGCAGAGCTGCTGGCTCTGGCCAGGGCACACAACTGCGCTTTCCTGTTCGAGGCTTCCGTGGGCGGCGGCACGCCCATCATCACCCCGATGCACCAGTGCCTCGCAGCCAACGTCATCACTGAGGTGGAGGGCATCGTCAACGGCACCACCAACTTCATGCTCACCAAGATGGTGCGGGAGAATCTGAGCTTTGACGAGGCTCTGAAGATCGCCCAGGAGCTGGGCTACGCCGAGACGAAGGACCCCGGCGACGATGTGGACGGCCGCGACGCCTGCCGTAAGATCGCCATCCTGTCTTCGCTGGTCTGCGGCCACCAGATCTACCCTCAGAACATCCCCACCCGCGGCATCCGCGACATCACGGTGGATGATGTGGCTGCGGCAGAGAAGCTGGGCTGCGTCATCAAGCTCATCGCCTGGATGAAGCGGGGCGAGGACGGCAGCGTTGCCGCCGGTGTCGAGCCCTGCCTCGTGCCGAAGGCAAACCAGCTGGCCGGTGTCGATGACGTCTTCAATGCCGTCCTCGTCAAGGGCGATATGCTGGGCGACGTGGTCTTCTACGGCAAGGGCGCGGGCAAGCTGCCCACCGCCAG
>OFCU01000473.1_pt1 | contig 11324 bp, 7 predicted proteins | sample 1520851 | NCBI WGS metagenome assembly OFCU01 (sample SAMEA2699040, study PRJEB24076) | metagenome | reverse complement strand
CCGAGATCTCCGTTGAGCTCATCCAGCCCATCGCCATGGAGCCCGGCCTTGGTTTCGCTATCCGTGAGGGTGGCCGCACCGTTGGTTCCGGTCGTGTCACCAAGATCCTGAAGTGACTTTGTCGATCGCCTAGCGATCGCTGAATCTTCAGCAGAGCAGGTCCGCTCGTTTGAGCGGGCCTGCTCTTTTTCATTGCAATTGCCGAGGCCGAGGCTGGTTTCCTTGCGTGGTAGTCGTGCAGGTGCGGGGGGCAACCGACGCGGCGAGGGAGAGCCAAAGCGGGGCGGTGGTAGTCGTGCAGGTGCGGGGGCAGTTGCGCTAAGAGAACGGAGTATGGAATGCTAGTTACCATGAAACCCTTCAGCACCGCGAAGCGCCGTTTCAAGGCACCCTTTTTGATTCTTCTCCTCGCTCTGAGTTTGCTTTTGCCAGGAGTGTTGCCCCCTCCTGTAGCCTTCGCCGCAGGCGGACTCAAACTCGACCTATTCTTGGGAACTTACGATGGGCTCAAGGCCTATGCGAGCGGTGACCCGAATCCAACGCAGAAGTTGGACTACTGGTCTGGTGAGTCAGTCCCGGCGGTCGCCCAGATCGCGGCATCGGGAGAGGACTCCGCCACCGCGCAAGACGTCGCACTCACCCTCACGGTTCCCAAGGTGCGCGACGCGGAGGGCAAGCTACTGATTTCGACCCCGGCGTTCGTGGATTCCGAGCTTGCTGTACAGGCCGGGGGCGGCACGGCCCGCTCGGAAACAGAGGATGCGTGGATCCTGACGTACACGTTCCCGAGCATGAAGGGCGGTCAGTTCAGCCAGTTGCCCTTCAATTTCTCCTTCCTTGATGGCATCACGCCGAATGGGACAACTGTAACGCCGACGATCGAGCTGAAGGTCGGCGAGGTCACGACAGATACGAAGTCGCTCACGTTTACCGCGAAGTCGGCTGACGCCAATCAGGTCCGCCAGGTCTTCCGCCGCATGGGGGAATACCTTCAGGACAACAAGGTGGATGTCCTTGATGAGAACAATCAGAAGATTGGGGTCACCAAGTTTTACAGTGATACTCGGACCGACCACACGCCAGCGGCGGGTCTCACCACGTACTTCGGCGTGTGCACGCACTCATCAAAGGCCGCGTCAACGTCCGCAAATCAAGGCAATTACCAGTACCATACGATGACGTACGATGTCACCCTCCCCGAGGGGGCTGACGCCGTTGAAACGCTAGCTGTGGGAGCGACGCTCAACCACGGGTGGGCGTGGGTGGATGACACGCATCGGGTCATGCGCCTTATTCGCTCTTACGAGAGTAACTGGGCGGTGTGTGAGAAGAATAATGATCATTACGACTACGAGCTGATCTATAGGAACGCGCCCACCGTCGACGCTGATGGCAGTGCTCATCGTTACACGCCTGTCGTTCATGCCACGGCCGACATGGGACTGGCGACGGAGCGGGACGCAGGTACCGCGCAGCTGAGCCACATCTTCGTTGAACAGGTCGTTCCCTTCAACGGGACATCCCGCGTTGTTCAAGGTAAGGCGCTTTTTGGGCATAGCTACGAGAACTGGCACTACGACAATGCCTCAGACGGCCATCTGACGATTGATGGCGACACTATCGAATACACTTGGGTCGGCAGGTTGCTAACGCGGATGTCCAAGGTGACGGGTGTCGCGCCCGGAGTCATGGCCTCCGATGAGTATCCTGAGGATCTCCCGGGCTTTCGCTGGGCATTGGAAGTCAGCCAAGACAATAATGGTTCCAGCTACACGGATAAGACCGGAGGAACGCACCACTTCGTCCACGAGGTCGTCGACACGGACCTCGACCCGCGTCTGTATTACCAGCAGTTCGATTTCTTTAGCACGCGTCAAGCGGCTGAGTACGTCTTGGCTAGCAGGGGATCCGCGCTGACCGTGGATGAAATCAAAGCCCGGATCAATGCCACCGGAAACCACCTCTACGGCGTCAAACGGGACGGCACCGAGGTGGAGATCGCAAAGGACCTCGACTACGGCGACCGCGTCGCGATCAATGACACCGCACGCGAGTACACCAAGCTACGACTGGTCTTCGATACCCCGCTCGAACTGGACAACTATCGCGCCTTTTTCTACGTCAGGGCGTTCCCAACGGATGCGGAGCTGACGAAGTGGAAGAGTGGCTACTACACCGAGAAGCAACTGTACGCGAATTACATGTCGTCGACCGTCACACAGGGGAGCGCCGACGGTCAGGTCGTGCAGTCCCTGAAAGACGGCGACGAAATGTGGGACAGTCAGAAGTCGAACAACAACGCCGTCGTGTGGCCGCTCACGCCCAAAGTCACCACTAGGCTTAGCAGGCCTGCGCGTGCGGACGTCAATCCGCCCAGCAACGGGAACCCCGATTGGTGGAGCGGCCCGTGGTGGACGACGGATGATGGAGAGGCGACGTATTCGCGCTGCACGGGCGTGGCAGCCGACAACCTTACCCCGAAGACATGCTCCCGACTGAAGACTCTCGAGATTTCCAGTAATCCGAAGCCAGACTGGGGAAGCGTGACGCGCACTCTGAAGAATGTTCGCCAAGTCCTTCTCCTTCCCCCCGGAGTCAACTACGTCCGCACTGACAGCACCCAGATCGCGCGCGATCTGGACGCGACCGCGCGAACACCGAAGATCGTGAGGGATTACAAGGGCACGGGTCGGACGGCGCTCATCTACTCCTACGGCGACATCGACTACACGCAGCCCAAGTACGGGCTCTCGGACAGCGTGGCGACCTTCGTCACCGTCGATATGACCCTCTATGCGAACTTTGGTGTCAACACCTTCGACGCATACACGGTGTGGGACGGACCAGAGTCCGTTCAACCGACGGCCGACACGGCTCTCATCGATTCCCTTGATTTCGATGACGACGGTGCGACCGATGACAAGGTATCGCACACGACGATCGGAGTACGGCTTATCGCGCCCTCTGAGATCATCAGCAAGATCGAGACCTCTCTCAACGGAGAATCGGACTGGACGCTGTCGGCGCCGGCACAGGATCTGGGTTCGCCCGTTTACTACCGGCTGAGTGTCATGAACAACTCGTTGACGCCAACTTCGACGGTGAGCTTGCTCTCTGTCCTGCCCAGTACGACAGACCACAAGATCGTTTCCGACAGGGACGGCACATATGCTCACCGCGACTGGGAGTCGACGGCGACCGACGGCGAGACGGCGCTGAGCGGACATTCCTCCGCGTTCCGTACGCCGCTGACGGGTCCTGCCTCTAAGGTCCTCGTCGAAAGCGAGACGGGCACGAAAGACGCTTCCGACCGGGTGACTGTTCTGTATTCGGTGACAGAGCAGGGGACTGACCTTGCTTCGGTCGTCAATGCTCAGTGGTACACCGCTGAGGAGATCCCCGAGCACGGAGGATGGACTGCGGTGACCGCGGTGAAGGCGGACCTGAAGCCGGGGGAGGTGCTTGACTCCAAGGAGACGCTGCGGGTCATCCTGCCGGCGCGGATTCCGGTCCAACCTGCGACCACGCTCAACTCGAACTTCAAGGACGGAAAGTTGGCTGTGGCCTCCGTCGCCCTCGCGGGTTCAGGCGCATCATATGTGGAGGCGAACGACGTCACCGTCTCGACGGATCGCTACAGTGCGCGCGGTGCCGTGTTCCGTGACCTCAATGCGAACGGCGTGAAGGACGCTGGCGAGCGCTTCCTCCCGGACCAGTCCTGGACGATGGTGAAGAGCGACGGCTCCGCAGTGTCTAACCCCGGGTACGAAGACTCGGAAGCATCGGGTATCACGGTTGACACCAAGGCGCCGGCTGCCATCGTCGGATCGCACACCTCCACAGACCCGACCCTGCAACTAGCCGATCCGGAACTGTCTTCATCGCCGGTGTACCCGCGTGGCACCTATGCCCTCGCGTTCACCAAGCCCGACGCGATGAGCTGGTCGCCGAAGCCGACCTCACCGGGTGACGCAACGGTCGTCAACTCGGCGGACGAGAACGGACGCACGGACCTCTTCGATCTCAACCCCGTGACCCGCACGGCAACGAGATACGCCGGAGTTGTTGGCACGCGTGATCTTGAGATCACGAAGACAGCAAAAGACACAGGAGAGGCCCAAGAGGGCGTCGCCTTCACTCTGACATTCAAAGGCTGGTTGGATTCAGAGGCGCCGACGCAGACCGTTAACCCGGCTCAGACACAGTGGACGGGAACAACCGAGGCGAACGGCGCGCTTACATTCGCAAACCTGCCGTACGGCATGTACACCCTCCACGAAGGCGAACCGCTCACGGGCTATGCGCGGGTGGCGGATCAGACCGTCACTATTGACGCGACGGGAGCCACCATTACCGGAGGCGTTGTTTCTCCCATTGCGCTTGCTGTTGCCGATCCTCGCGCCGAGGGGACGGTGACGGTGACGAAGACCGACGACTACCAGCAGCCGCTCGCAGGAGTCGCTTTCGGCATCTTCCCCGTTGACGCGAACGGTGCTACCGCATCGACTCCGGCATTCACCGCAACAACAGGTGACGATGGTCGAGCCCAGTTCACCAACGTTCCGTGGGCGAAATACGTCCTTCGGGAGCTTTCCGGAAAGGATGGATACGTCAAGGCCGAAGGCGATCTCAAGACGTTCGAGCTTGGAGGCCCCAGCTTTGACGCCGGTACGGTCGTCAACGAACGGATCGACGGTACGGTGTCGGTAAAGAAGGTCGACGAAACCGGTGATGCTCTCGCAGGGGCGACCTTCGGTCTGTTCCCGGTTGATGCGTCCGGCGTCGCTGCGTCGGTGCCGGTCATGAGTGCCACAAGCGGATCCGATGGGGTCGCGACGTTCACGAACGTCCACTGGGGCGTATATCAGGTCAAGGAGACGTCCGCGCCGGAAGGCTACACGCTGTCTGATACGGCGCTGACCGTGACGGTTGACGCCCAACACCTGACGGTCGCAGCGGGTACCGTCACCGACCGACCGATCACAGGCACGGTCATCCTCACCAAGACCTCGGACGACGGCACGCCACTTGCAGGCGTCGAGTTCGCCCTCTACCCGGTGACCAAGGGACCCGACGGTTCAACGACGGTCGCAGACGTTCCCGCGATGCGTGCCCTGTCCGATGCCAACGGCCGTGTCTCCTTTGATTCCGTGCGCTACGGAATGTACGAACTACGTGAGACAAAGGGCCTGCCCGGGTACCTGACGATGGAAAAGCCTCTTGGCGTCATCGTCACCGCAGATGGAGCGACGATTGACCTCGGCCAGGTTGTCAACACCGCCGAGCGTGGTGCGATCCGGCTTCTCAAGACCGATGCGAAGACTGGCGAGCCGCTTGCGGGTGCGACCTTCGCGATCTATCGGGTCGAAGAGGACGGAACCGTGGCCGAAGAACCGAGCGATACGCAGGTCAGCGGCGCAGACGGCATCGTCTCGTTTGAAAACCTCACCGTCGGCGATTATGAAATCCGTGAAACGAACGCACCCACCGGCTGGCTGGTATCCACCGACACCATCTCGGCAAAGGTCAGTGCAGACGGGCAAGTCGTTGACGCGGGGCGCGTGAACAACGAACGTATTCGCGCTGACATCATCGCCCATAAGGTCGATTCTCAAACGCACGCGGGTCTCGCCGGAGCAACATTTGCTCTTGAACGTGAAGGTCAGCAGATCGCGACGGCGACCTCCGACGCCGACGGACTCGTTACCTTCAAAGACGTCGAATACGGAACCTACACGATTCGCGAGGAGCGAGCGCCTCGCGGATACGCACTCTCTGAAACCCGGCTCACGGCTGTGGTCTCGCAAAACGGCGTGTTTGTCGATGCGGGGACGATTGAGAATCAGCTCGTCGTCGACCAGTCTGCCTTGGCGCGAACCGGAATGGACGCCGAAGTTGTAGGATTGGCAGGTTTTGTGGGCGCGATCGGAATCGGTATTCTGCTCGGTGTCAGACGCAGGCGAGTTTCGTAATCACCGCTCGGAGGGCACGCGGAGTACCCAGCAAGGCTGCGCGTGCCCTCCGGCACAGTCATCAATACAGTGCGGGAACGCCTTGGACGTGCTTTCGTCGAGTGGCGCAATCCGCCAGCCATAGACCGCAGGAACATCAACTAGGAGAAATCATGAACATCACAAAACCCGTCTGGCGGCGGCGAGTGGCGATGGCGTGCGTCGGTGCGCTTGCTGCGCTCGGCTGGACGACGGTAGGAGATACCGCGCACGCTGCAACCGATCTGCCGGCCGCGCAGTTCGCATCGGTATCGGGTTCGGGCGCGTGCGCAGCAAATGAGCAGGCCCCGGCGACGTACACCGGCACGTTCGCCGCGAAGCTTCAAATGACCGAGCTGCTCAAGCCCTTCGAAACCCAGGTGAAGAGCGAGGCAGATGACGGTCACTTCCCGTGGGACAAGGAGACGGTGTCGACGAGTGCCTCGTTCTACTACACCGTGACCTTCCCGCAGGGAACGACGGTTCAGGCCGCGAGCGCCTCGGAGTCCTCGTCGATGATCGCGTCGGTGACTGAATCTGCGGTGAGCTCCGACTCCCTTACCCACACATTCAAGATCAAGCTCAACGACGTCAATTGGGCCCAGATCTACGCGGCCTACCAGCAGGATACGTCCAACCCGTCGGCTCACACGGTCGACGTGACGATTCCCTACTCCATCGCCGCCAATTCGGCCGATGAAGCCAAAGCAATCGCCGCTAGGAATGTCACCGCCACTGGCTCCTTCTCATTCTACCCGTCCGGCACCTGGGGACGATGGGGCATCGGCCTGCAGACCTTCAACATGGACGCGTTCAGCGCGCCTGTTGCTTCCGACATGAGCGCTCTCCCGTGCTTGACACCCGCCGCCCCGGTCGGGCCGATCACTGTGTCGCAGGCGGGGACGTTGCCTGGGGATTTGTTGGGTGCTGTTGATTCGGGTGCTGTTGATACTGAGCATGATGCTGTGGCGGTGGCTGCGGGTCAGTCCTCGCCTGTGTCGTTGACGGGTGCGTTGTACACGGATCCGATCAAGGATCAGATGGCGGCAATTGAGACGCAGTATTCGCAGACGACTCCTGATTTTTCGAATATTGCCTTGTCGAATGTGGATTTCGGTTTCGAGGCTGTGCTGACGTTGCCGGAGGGTATGGCGTACACGGATGCGTCGAAGTCTGCGACGCTGTCGGGGTCGGATGACTTCAAGGTGTCGAGTGTCGTGGTGTCGGGTCAGACGGCGACTGTGAAGTTCGCGCTGACTGATGCGGCGAAGGCGAAGGTGAGGACGTATGCGGATCTGAAGGGGATCGTTGATGCGGTGGCGTCTCCGTTGCAGGTGACGGTTGCTGGTGTGGTGTTCACGTCGGCGTCGTCGGCGGATACGGAGTACACCGTGAAGGGTTCGGTGTCGGGTTCGTTTGCTGCGTTGGCGTCGAAGTCGGCTGCGACGGGTGGTCGTGAGATTCAGTTCAACCTCACGTGGACTGGTGAGCAGAAGACTGGGCTTGAGGATGCGAAGACTCAGCCGGGTATCACGTACACCGTGAAGTACAAGGCCGCCCCGGCCGAGCCGACCACGCCGACTGAACCCACGAAGAACACGACGAAGACGCCTTCAACATCGCGAACGCTAGCTAAGACCGGCTTTAACGGTGCACTCGTCGGCGGACTCGGGATGCTCTTCGCTGCAGCTGGCGCAGTTGCGGTTCGCCAGAAGCGCGACTGAGGCACTCTGCGTCTCTGTTGAACGCTCACGCGCGTGTGGGGCATCGACCTGAGTCGGTGCCCCACACGCACTTCACGCTCTCACATGCCCGTCTTGGACGACACGCCCGAGTGCGGGTACACTCGTCACCCGGTGCCGCTCCCACTCGGCACGCGCGAGGCCACGGCCTCGGCAATGGGGCGAAATTGGCGTGTGGAGCAGGGAAGTGACCGATCTGACTTTGCGACACGCCCGAATGCGGGGTACGGTAGTTTCTTGGTGACGGTCCGGGCTGTTACGCGCAGCTTGGGTCATTATCCACGCCAATCTGTCGGTGGTTTCACATGCGAGAACCCCCTTTCGGGTTTGTGCTCGCGGGTGGAACTCTGACAGAATGGCACGGTTGCCTCAGCATCTCTGGGGTGGTCCATGCGTGCCATCACGTATGGATCGGGCAATATGCCCAAGATCTTTGGACAAGACGTCGGTCCAGCGCGAGCAATCGTGCGCACAACGGCTGCGACACGCCCGAGTGCGGGGACCGGCGGCGAATCTGTACGAGAAGAGGTAAGACGGCATGGCGGGACAGAAGATCCGCATCCGGCTCAAGTCGTATGACCACGAGGTCATCGACAGCTCCGCGCGCAAGATCGTGGACACCGTACAGCGTGCTGGCGCCACGGTCGTGGGCCCGGTGCCGCTGCCGACCGAGAAGAACGTTTTCGTCGTTATTCGGTCGCCCCACAAGTACAAGGACAGCCGCGAGCACTTTGAAATGCGCACGCACAAGCGGCTCATCGACATCATCGATCCGACCCCCAAGGCCGTCGACTCGCTCATGCGCCTCGACCTGCCTGCGGACGTCAACATCGAGATCAAGCTCTGAGGACATCTGCAATGACTAACAAGAAGCAGCACGCTGGCGCGCCCATTAAGGCGCTGCTCGGCCGCAAGCTCGGCATGACCCAGGTGTGGGATGCCGACGGCCACCTCGTGCCCCTGACTGTCGTGCAGGTCGGCACCAACGTCGTGACCCAGGTTCGTACCGATGAGGTCGACGGCTACTCCGCTATTCAGCTTGGCTTCGGTGAGATTGACTCCCGTAAGGTCACCAAGCCCCTCCAGGGCCACTTCGAGAAGGCTGGGGTTGCCCCCCGTCGTCACCTCGTTGAGGTCCGCACGTCCGAGCATGACTCTTACGAGCTCGGCCAGGAACTCGACGCCGCCACCTTCGAGGCTGGCGAAGGCGTTGACGTCTCCGGCACCACCAAGGGCAAGGGTTTTGCCGGCGTTATGAAGCGTCACGGCTTCGCTGGCGTTTCCGCCTCCCACGGTGCGCACCGCAACCACCGCAAGCCCGGCTCGATCGGCGCCTGCGCAACCCCCGGTCGCATCTTCAAGGGCCTGCGCATGGCCGGCCGCATGGGTGGCAACCGTCGTACTGTTCAGAACCTGACGATCCAGGCCGTGGACGCCGAGAAGGGCCTGCTGCTTATCAGCGGTGCCATCCCGGGTCCGAAGAACGGCGTGGTCCTGGTTCGCTCCTCCGTGAAGGGTGCGTGATCATGGCTGACGATCGTAACGTTGACGTCATCGACCTCAAGGGCAAGAAGGCGGGCTCCGTCGTTCTCCCGGGTTCGATCTTTGACGTTCCCACCAACATTCCGCTGATGCACCAGGTTGTCGTCGCTCAGCTTGCGGCCGCTCGTCAGGGCACGCACGCGACGAAGACCCGCGGTGACGTCGCTGGCGGCGGCAAGAAGCCGTTCCGTCAGAAGGGCACCGGTAACGCTCGTCAGGGCTCCATCCGTGCGCCTCACTTCACCGGCGGTGGCATCGTCCACGGCCCTCAGCCGCGTGACTACGACCAGCGCACCCCCAAGAAGATGAAGCAGGGCGCTCTGCGTTCCGCTCTCTCCGACCGTGCGCGCGCCGACCGCATCCACGTTGTCACCGCTCTGGTCGAAGGCGACAAGCCCTCGACCAAGGCTGCGCTCGCCGCTCTGAGCGCGATCGTCGAGGACCGTCAGGCTCTCGTCGTCCTCGAGCGTGGCAACGAACTGACCGCGCTGTCCCTGCGCAACGTTCCCGAGGTTCACGTTCTGTGGGCCGACCAGCTGAACACGTACGACGTCCTGGACGCCGATGACATCGTCTTCACGCAGGCCGCCCTTGAGTCCTTCCTCGGTACCAAGGAGGAGACCAAGTGAGCACGATTGAAGCGGGTAAGAACCCCCGCGACATCATCCTGAAGCCGGTCACCACCGAGAAGTCGCTCGCCCTGATGGACCTGGGCAAGTACACCTTCGAGGTTGACCCCCGCGCGAACAAGACCGAGATCAAGATTGCCCTCGAGCGTATCTTCGGCGTCAAGATCGGTTCCATCGCCACCCAGAACCGCAAGGGCAAGACCTACCGCACCCGCAACGGGATCGGTAAGCGCAAGGACGTCAAGCGTGCCATCGTCACCGTGCGTGAGGGCACCATCGACATCTTCGGCGATCAGGCCTGAGGACCGAAGGGACATTTGAACAATGGGAATTCGCAAGTACAAGCCCACGACTCCGGGCCGTCGCTTCTCGTCCGTCTCTGACTTCGTCGAGATCACCCGCGACACCCCCGAGAAGTCGCTGCTGCGCCCGCTGCACAAGACCGGTGGCCGTAACAACAACGGCCGCGTGACCTCCCGCCACCGCGGCGGCGGCCACAAGCGTCAGTACCGCGTGATCGACTTCCGTCGTCACGACAAGGACGGCGTCCCGGCAACGGTCGCTCACATTGAGTACGACCCCAACCGCACCGCTCGTATCGCCCTCCTGCACTACGCGGATGGCGAGAAGCGCTACATCCTCGCTCCGACCGGGCTCAAGCAGGGCGATCAGATCGAGGCCGGCGTTGGCGCTGACATCAAGCCCGGCAACTCGCTGCAGCTGCGCAACATCCCCCTGGGTACCGTTGTGCACGCCGTTGAGCTCTACCCGGGTGGCGGTGCCAAGATCGCTCGCTCCGCTGGCACCTCCGTGCAGCTCGTCGCTAAGGAAGGCCGCTTCGCCCAGCTGCGTATGCCCTCCGGCGAGATCCGCAACGTCGAGGCCACCTGCCGCGCCACCATCGGCGAGGTCGGCAACGCAGAGCAGTCGAACATCAACTGGGGCAAGGCCGGCCGTATGCGCTGGAAGGGCAAGCGCCCGCACGTCCGTGGTGTCGTTATGAACCCGGTCGATCACCCGCACGGCGGTGGTGAAGGCCGCACGTCCGGTGGTCGTCACCCCGTGTCGCCTTGGGGCAAGCCCGAGGGCCGTACGCGTCGTCCGAAGAAGGCGTCCGATCGCATGATCGTCCGCCGTCGCAAGACCGGCAAGAACCGCTGAGTAGGAGTCGATTGAAATGCCGCGTAGTTTGAAGAAGGGCCCGTTCGTCGACGACCACCTGCTCAAGAAGGTCGACGCCGCGAACGAATCCGGCTCTAAGAACGTCATCAAGACCTGGTCGCGTCGCTCGGTCATCACCCCGGACTTCCTGGGTCTGACCATCGCCGTCCACGACGGCCGTAAGCATGTGCCCGTTTTCGTCACCGAGTCGATGGTGGGCCACAAGCTCGGCGAGTTCGCTCCCACGCGTACTTTCCGCA
>OFCU01000462.1_pt1 | contig 11634 bp, 8 predicted proteins | sample 1520851 | NCBI WGS metagenome assembly OFCU01 (sample SAMEA2699040, study PRJEB24076) | metagenome | reverse complement strand
ATTGATACATATGAGCAGATTATTGCACCTGTTTTTGATGCTTTTAAAAGTCAATTTGTTCCGGACTCGCTTCATCCTTGGCTTAATGGCTTGAGTTATGTTGAGGGGCTGAAGGGCCTAGGAGCTTCTGCAGCAACTGCCTTTTATATGCAAACATACCATGGAAAGTATGTTGAGCCGGGTGACCTGGCCTCACGTAACTGGTTTGAACGCTTGACAGCTCGGGGAGATTTTGAGAATTGGGAATGGCAGCCAAAGGGGGCCCATGCGAAGCTTCCGTGGGGGCTTTCAAAGGTGGTTCCGGTTCTTGAATATGGATCCAGGCGCTTCGCCATTGTTGGCTCTGTTTTGGATGGTCTGGGTGCTGCCCATGACAGCTATGAGATCGATAGCGTCAAGCATCGCGACTGGGGTGTTGGCCATAAGCTTGTTCGGGCTGCGTTTTCGGGTGCTACAAGTGCAGGCGGTTCTCTCATAGGTGGAGAGTTAGGGGCAGCTCTAGGAGCTGCTGGTGGAGGGGAACTCGGAGCGGGAGGAGTGCTCGTGGGCGGAGTCGTTGGTGGAGTGTATGGGTCCTTGAAGGGTGCTCAAACGGGTGAGAAGTTTGGTGATTGGTTCAATGATAACGTTGTCGACTCGGTTGCTGAGTGGCTTGGTTAGGGCTGCTGTATGAGATAGGTGGAGTGATACAATTCGCGCAGAATTGCGTTTTCGGCGGAGAAGAGAGTCTTATGAACAAGAATATAATAATCCGTTTGGCTTCCGGTTGGAGGCAACTGTCGGAGGAAGAACGTCGTGCGCTCGGGACATTCGCGGACAGCGAGAAGATCCGCTTAATCGCGATCGCAACCGGCAGTTGGGGTGCCTATGTTCCGAACCTGGTTGTCACCGATGAGGATGTCCTCGTTGAAGATGATGATGAACACATCTTCGCCGATAGTGCTCAGCGTTTAGTGGAGCTTTTCCCCGGTTTCCTTCTCATCGATGACTTCGAGTGGCCGTTGACTCCTGCGAACGCACGCCTCCGAACGGGCGTGTACATTCTTGACGAGATGTCGCTGACTGTCACGCAGCTGGCGTGGCTTACTGACGACGCGAATGAAGGCGATGCTTCCTCTCGGCGCGTTCTATGGACTGCAACATGCACATGCCCAAGCGCTGAATTTGCGACAGTTATTGACAGCTTCATGGAAATGGCACCCACGCTGGAGGTGGCATCGTGACCGTCGAAGAGAGCACTCCCATGTCTCCTGAAGAACTTGTCGTTTCTGTTGAGCAGGCGGACGCGCTCATTGATCTCATCGGCATCGAAGCGGGATCCAGCCGCATGTCGAGCGCGGTGCTTGCCAGTGGACTTGTCGGCGCTGGCCTTGCAGGCATTAACGGGCTCACCGGTGACGCCGAGGTGATCCTGGGTCCCGCGCGCACTGTCGACTCACGCATTACCGTCCGGGTCGTCTCTCCTCAGGAAGATGTGGGTGTCCGTGAAGTGAGGATCTGGCCTTCCCAGCCGCGCTCAGTCGCCATGCGTACCGAAGTGGACGGCGTGCACTTTATGCAGGTCGATTACTGCGAAGTCCCCCATATTCTCGCCATGGAGAACCTCCTGACGGCCGGGGCAAGCGTCGTTGACGGTCCGCCCTTCATTCCTGCTGAGTTCTTGCAGGCGGTGCGCGCCTTGGACCTTGAGGAGGCACAAGCAGTTCTGGTCGATGTGGCTGCTCATGGGCCCAGTAACTCTCTTTTTTCGCAGGACTGCGGGTACAAGCGGTGGAGTTTTGTTCAGTGCGTGCGCGAAGATAACACCCCTGACGGGTGGAAGGAGATGGGGCACGTCGAGTGCTTCGTGACCGATCATCTGCATGCGCTCATCCATGCGCCCCTAGATCCGGATGCGCTCGCCGATATGCAGGGGCAGGACGCGCCTACCCTGGACGTTCCGCCGCGCAGCGTACTGTGGGCTCTGATCATGGCGCTACTCGCCGGGTAAGACATCCCATCTGTGCCGTCGGCATAGCAAAACGAGGGGGGCGGAGCCGCTTGGCTCCGCCCCCCTCGACGCGTCCGTCAGGACTGCTGGCTCACTCGTTGCCGCTGAAGTCGGCCACGGCCTCGTCCAGGCCCGCGCGGCGGATGCGCACGAGCGACAGGAATACCAGGCCGGCGGCCAGGGCGATGCCCAGGCCTCGAACCAGCCAGGACTCGCCCACGAAGATCATCGCCATGGCAGCCAGGACCGGCACCAGGAGCGTGAACGCGTAGCCGATGTAGCGGCCGAACGACGGCATGGGCACGCCGTCGGACTCGGCAACAGACTTGACCATGAAGTTCGGGCCGTTGCCGATGTATGTGATAGCGCCACAGAACACGGCGCCCAGCGAAATCGGGATCAGGTAGTACTCGGGCACGCCCGCGACCAGGGTGCCCTCGCCGCCGGACGCCTTCGCCATCTCGAAGAACGTCATGTACGTCGGAGCGTTATCCAGGACCGAGGACAGGCCGCCCGTGAACACGAAGTACGTCATGCGGGTCAGCGGCAGCGACGGGGCGATCTGCTCCAGGTAGCGCAGCGCCGGCGCCATCGTCGAGAAGATGCCGATGAACAGGGTCGCGACCTCCATGATCGGAGCCCACGTGAACGCGTTCTCCTCGAAGCGCACCTTCTTGTCCGAGAGCTTGTAGGACAGGCCCGCGACCGTGAACATGATGATCTCGCGCCACGGAACAAAACCGGTCCACGAGTGCACGTGGCCCTCGGCCAGCGCCTCGCCGTCCCAGGACGGAGCGAAAGCGACCGACAGGATGATGATCGCGAAGAACGCCAGGTTGATTGTGCCGTGCAGGCGCAGGGGCTGCACATCGCGGTCGTCGGCCTCGATGGAGGCGGTGTCCTCGGACGCGTAGCGCACGCGGTCAATCGAGTAGTAGGTGAGGAGCAGCAGCGCCAGAGTAAACAGCCACTCCTTCCACAGTGCGAACGTCCACGTGAAGGGCACGCCGTGCAGGTAGCCGAGGAACAGCGGCGGGTCGCCGAGCGGAGTCAGTATGCCGCCACAGTTCGCCACGATGAAGATCGTGAACAGGACCGTGTGCACACGGTGCTTACGTTCCTTGTTGGTCTCCAGGAGCGGGCGAATCAGCAGCATGGCCGCGCCCGTCGTCCCGATGAATGATGCCAGCAGGCCGCCGATCGCCAGGAAGATCGTGTTGTTGCGCGGCGTCGCCTTGATGTCACCGGCCAGGTGAATGCCGCCGGAGACTACGAACAGTGCGAAGAGCAGCGCGATGAACTGCACGTACTCCACGCCCGTGGCGATGAGCGGGCCGGTTCCCGCCCTCATGAACATCCAGACCGTTGTCGGCACGCCAAGAGCGAGCGCGACGGAGAGCTGGGAGCATTCCTTTTCCCACCAGTGCGAGGTCTTCGGGATGATAGGCAGAAGGGCGATACATGCGAGCATCGCGACGAAGGGGAGCAGACTCCACCACGGGTAGGTCATTGGCCATTCCTTGGTAGGCGATAGAGACGCCCTTTATTTTATGTCGTGTGCGCGGGCGTGCGGGCATTGTCCGAGGTGGGGGTGGCCTCATCGACGAGGCCGGGGCGGGCAGGTGCGCGTGTGCGGGCTCGCGGTGGGCGCGACAATGGCGGCGGCCGCGATACCGCGTCTGCGCGGACGTGTGGCGGGGCGCGGGTACGCGTGGCACCCCGAACAGGACTCGAACCTGCGACCTCTTGCACCGGAGGCAAGCGCTCTATCCGCTGAGCTATCGGGGCAGCTCCGCCAGTTTAGCAGGCTTCAAACGCCCGCGCGTGACGGTGAGGTGTGCCATACTAGTGGGCGTTGCTTGTTCGAGAACCCCTCAGGAGGATTCCATGCGCGTCCATATTGCCACTGATCACGCCGGTTTTGAGCTCAAGGAAAAGATCGTCGCTGATCTGCGCGAGAAAGGCTATGACGTCGTCGACCACGGCGCACACGTGTACGACTCCCTCGACGACTACCCGCCGTTCTGCATTGAGGCAGCGCAGGCCGTTGTGGATGAACCCGGTAGCCTCGGCGTCGTTATTGGCGGATCGGGTAACGGTGAACAGATGGCTGCGAATTGTGTGCAAGGTGTGCGCGCCGCCCTCGTGTGGTCGGATGCTACCGCTCGTCTAGCTCGTGAGCATAACGACGCAAACATGATGGCGGTCGGTGCTCGTCAGCACAGCGAGGAAGAGGTCTTGGCTCTCATCGTTACTTTCCTCGAGACTGCCTTCAGCGGCGACGAGCGCCACCAGCGCCGCATCGACCTGATGAAGGACTACGAGCGCTCCGTGCGTGCCTGAGTGACGCGCAGACTCATGAGGCGGGGCCGGTGAATGACCACCGGCCCCGTTTTGTGTGCCTCACTTCCGCTTCCCAGCCCTGGGCCTCGTTCTCTGGCTGCGATTGGCCCCAGCCTCGTGGTTCCTCCATAATCTCGCACGTAATTCCCCGGTGTGTGTTTCAGATTTTGAAATCTAAGTGGCGGAATTTCGCGGTTTTCTGGCTGCCTATGAAAACTAAGGTGAACCAAATTACGTGCGACTGTGGGGTGAGCATGGCGCCTAGCCCTGGCCGGTGAGGGTGAGGTACACCAGGAACAGGTTGAGCGCGACGATGACGGCCGCGATGAGGAAACCCGTCACGCGCAGGGGACGATTGTTCGCGTAATCGCCCATGACCTCGGGCGAGGCGGTCAGGCGCATGAGGGGGATGATCGCGAAGGGGATGCCGAAGGACAGGGCGACCTGCGAGACGACGAGCGCCCACGTGGGTTCGGCCCCCGCGCCCAGGATGATGAGCGCGGGGATCAGCGAGATGAGGCGGCGCACCAGGATCGGCACGCGGATATGGAGCAGGCCGTTCATGATCTCGCTTCCCGCGTAGGCACCCACCGACGTGGAGGCCAGGCCCGAGGCGAGGAGACCCACCGCAAACACCGTGCCGACGATCGGTCCGAGCGTGGAGGAGATCGCGGCGTGCGCGCCCTCGATCGTGTCGGTGCCGCTCTGGCCGGCCAGCGCCGCGGCCGCCAGGAGCAGCAGGCCGATGTTCACCAGACCCGCGATGCCCAGTGCCCAGTAGATGTCGATGCGGGTCGCGCGCAGCAGGCGCGTGAGGTGTCCGGAGGAGTGGTGGGCGTCGCCGGTGGAGGGGCCGAGCTCGTCGGCCTCGTGGTCGTTGACGAGGGAGGAATGCAGGTAGACCGCGTGCGGCATGACGGTTGCGCCCAGCATGGACGCGGCCACGAGGACCGAGTCGGTGCCCTGGAAACGGGGGAGGAGCCCGCCGAGCATGCCTGAGGGGCTGGGGGGTGCGACAAAGAGGCCCGCGAGGAAGCCAAGCGTGATGATGACCAGCAGGCCGACGATGATTGTTTCGAACTGGCGCTGTTTGCCTTCGCCTTGGACGACGAGAAGCGCCATGGACACGGCACCGATGATGACGCCGCCCCACAGCAGTGAGATCCCGAAGAGGAGGTGGAGGGCGAGCGCGCCGCCGATGACTTCGGCGAGGTCGGTCGCGGCGGCCACGATCTCCGCTTGGATCCAAAAGGCGATGCGTCCGGGCTTGGGCATGCGATCACCCAGGAGGGCGGGCAGGGATCGACCGGTGACGAGGCCGAGCTTGGCGGAGAGGTACTGGATGACCATCGCGAAGATGTTCGAGGCCACCAGGACCCACACGAGCAGGTACCCGTAGCGCGCGCCCGCCGTGATGTTGGCGGCGACGTTTCCAGGGTCGACGTAGGCCACGGCCGCGACGAAGGCGGGGCCGAGGAGGGGGATGAGCTTGTGGTGCTGCGCGGTGTCCGTGCTGGTCACGGGAATCCTCACTATAGGTAGAAAAATATTCGGCTACCCGAAATATTACTCGCCTCGCGTCCCTCACGGCGGGACGAAAGCCACCCAGGCGCGCCTCATGTGGCCAGGTTTTCATTCACGGACCCGGGGAGAGTTCGCGGATAGGAGCAGAAACCCCGTAGTCTAAAGGGGTGACTCCTGAAGAACTTGCTACTCTCATCCGCGCGACTCTGCTGGACGCTGCTGCCGCCGGTCGCATTTCGATCGACCCTTCGCTGGTCCCCGACCCCGTGACCGTGGAGCGCCCGCGCGTGCGCGAGCATGGCGACTGGGCGACCAACGTCGCGATGCAGCTCGGGAAGAAGGCCGGCATGGTGCCGCGCGAGTTCGCGCAGATCCTCGCCGACGACCTGGCCGCCGCAGACGGCATCGACTCCGTCGAGGTCGCTGGCCCCGGCTTCATCAACATCCGCCTGGGTGCGGGTGCGGCCGGCGAGCTCGCTCGCACCATCGTCGAGGCCGGCGTCGCGTACGGCCGCAACGAGACCCTCTCGGGCCGCTCGATCAACCTCGAGTACGTGTCCGCGAACCCGACCGGCCCCGTGCACCTGGGTGGCGCCCGCTGGGCTGCGGTCGGCGACTCCCTGGCTCGCCTCATGGCCGCTTCCGGTGCCGCCGTGACCCGCGAATACTACTTCAACGACCACGGCTCGCAGATCGACCGCTTCTCGCACTCCCTCTACGCCCGCGCGATGGGCCGCGAGGTCCCCGAGGATGGCTACGGCGGCCAGTACATCGCCGACATCGCCGAGCAGGTCCGCGCCGATGCGCGTGCGGCCGGCGAGCCCGACCCGATCACCCTGCCCGAGGAAGAGGCCATTGAGGTCTTCCGCGCTCGCGGCGTCGAGCTGATGTTCGCTGAGATTAAGGAGCGCCTGCACTCTTTCCGCGCCGACTTCGATGTGTTCTTCCACGAGGAGTCCCTGCACACCTCCGGAGCGGTCGCCGCGGCGATCGAGCGCCTGCGTGAGCGCGGCGAGATCTTCGACGAGGGTGGCGCTGTGTGGCTGCGCACGACCACCTACGGCGACGACAAGGACCGCGTCCTCATCAAGTCGGACGGCCAGGCGGCGTACTTCGCGGGCGATGTCGCCTACTACCTCAACAAGCGTGAGCGCGGCGCGGACGCGGCCATCTACCTGCTGGGCGCCGACCACCACGGCTACATCGGCCGCATGATGGCCATGTGCGCCGCCTTCGGCGACAAGCCGGGCGAGAACCTGCAGATCCTCATTGGCCAGCTCGTCAACCTCGTGAAGGACGGCGAGCCCGTGCGTATGTCCAAGCGCGCCGGCACGATCGTCACCCTCGACGACCTCGTCGATGCCGTGGGCGTGGATGCCGCGCGCTATGCCCTCGTGCGCGTGTCGATGGACACCCAGGTCGACATCGACCTGGACCTGCTCTCGCAGCACTCCAACGACAACCCGGTCTACTACGTGCAGTACGCGCACGTGCGCACCTGCAACGTCGCCCGCAACGCTGCCGAACATGGCGTCACCCGCGACGCCGGCTTCGACCCAGCCGCCCTCGACTCCGAGGCGGACGAGGCCCTGCTGGCCGCCCTCGCCCAGTTCCCCGCGCAGGTTGCGCAGGCGACCGAGCTGCGCGAGCCGCACCGCATCGCCCGCTACCTCGAGTCCCTGGCTGCCACCTACCATGCCTGGTACGGTCAGTGCCGCGTGACGCCTCGCGGCGACGACCCGGTCGAGCCCGGCCACATCGCCCGCCTCTGGCTCAACGACGCGGTCACCCAGGTGCTGCGCACCGGCCTCGGCCTCCTCGGTGTGAGCGCCCCCGAGAGGATGTGACTCGGTGAGCGAGACGGCAAGCGTCGGTACCCTCACCTGCCCGACCCCCGATGAGCGCCCCGACCTGTGGCCGTGGAGCGCGAGCCGGGAGGACGGCGTGCTGCGCGTGGGGGGCGTCGACCTGACCAGCGTCGCCGCCGACTTCGGCACGCCCACCTTCGTGCTCGACGTCGAGGCCATGCGCGGCCGTGCCCGCGTGTGGGCCAGCGCGATGGCCGAGGAGTTCTGGGACGGCTACGGCATGAGCGGCGGCGACGCCTTCTACGCCGGCAAGGCCTTCCTGAGCGCCGACGTCGCGCGCCTCGTCGCGGCCGAGGGCCTGGGTATCGACACCGCCTCGCTCGGAGAACTGAGCCTCGCCCTGCGCGCCGGCGTGGACCCCGAGCGTATCGGCCTGCACGGCAACAACAAGTCGGACGCGGAGATCCGCCTCGCCCTCGAGGCCGGCATCCACCGCATCTTCATCGACTCGATGGACGAGGTTCACCAGATCGAGCGCATCGCCGCTGACCTCGGCGTCGTCGCGCCCGTCATGGTGCGCCTGAAGTCCGGCATCCACGCGGGCGGCAACGAGTACATCGCGACCGCCCACGAGGACCAGAAGTTCGGCCTGTCCCTGGCCACCGGCCAGGCGTACGAGGCCGTGGCTGCGATCAAGGATGCGGTGCACCTGGACTTCCGCGGGCTGCACAGCCACATCGGCTCCCAAATCTTTGGGACCGAGGCCTTCGTCGAGGCCGCCCGCATCGTCATCGATTTCGCGGCGCTCCTCATGGCCGAGCTGGGTCTGGACGTTCCCGCGATTGACCTGGGTGGCGGCGTCGGCATCGCCTACACGGGCCAGGATCCGGTCCCGACCTCCCCGGTCGAGGTCGCCCGCGCTCTTGCGACCGTGGTGGGTGAGCGCTGCGCCCATCATGGTTTGCCGATCCCGCACGTGTCCGTCGAGCCGGGCCGCTCGATTGCTGGCCCGTCGATGGTCATGCTCTACCGCGTCGGCGTCGTCAAGGACATTTCCCTAGAAGACGGGGGAGTGCGTCGCTACGTGGCGATCGACGGCGGCATGTCGGATAACATCCGTCCGGTCCTCTACGACGCGGCCTACACGGCGACGCTCGCGAACCGCGACCCCGCGCAGGCCTCGTCTCTGGCACGCTGCCGCATCGTCGGCAAGCACTGCGAGAGCGGCGACATCATCATCCGCGACATCGACCTGCCGGCCGACATTGCGGGCGGCGACCTGCTGGCCGTTCCCGCCGTCGGCGCGTACGGCTACTCGATGGCCTCGAACTACAACATGCTGACGAAGCCGGGCGTGCTCGGCGTCGAGGATGGATCCGCCCGCTGGTTCATCCGTCCGCAGACGGTCGACCACCTGCTGGCCCTCGACGCTGGCCTGGAGTAAACGTCGGGTTGCAACAAACAGAGCAGACGGGGAGTGCCTACGGGTGCTCCCCGTTTTGTGTGCCCTGCGTTTTCGGTGTGGCCCGATCAAGTCTTGGTGCTCAAGCCTCTGTGAAGCCAATCCCGTGCTGTCTGTGCGGTGCTTCCCGAGCAATGTCGCACGTAATTCCCGTCCCGCTATTTCGAGTTTTGCAATTGCACCCTTGGAATTGCAACGTTTGTGGGTGTACCCAAATTCTGACCAGGGGAAATTATGTGCGAGATTGAGGGGCGGGAGTGATCTTGAGGAGCGATCTTAGGGAATGAGCTTAGGTAAGCCTAGGTTTTGTTGTTACTGACAAACTCTAGGATGATGGGCGCAGCTGTACATGCAGCCGAAATCCTGACAGTGACAATCGAAAGTCGAGGAAACATGCGCCGCACTGTCGCACGCATCGGCGTCGTCGCCGCTCTCGCCCTGTCCATGGGCGTGACCGCGGTGAACGCACCTTCCGCCCGAGCCGAGGAGCCTGGACTCGTCTCCGCCACTCGCGCCGACACCGACGAGATGAACTACGCGATCAACCTCGCGGGCGCGAACCCCGAGGACCTCCAGCGGGCCCTCGCCCTCGTCCCGGGTGCCGGTGGCGCCGCCCTGGCCTCGTACCCGGAGATCGGTACGTTCTTCGCGCAGAGCGCGACGCCCTCGTTCGCACCCGATCTGGCAGCCGCCCTGCGAGCGGCCGGCATTCCCATCCACTCGATCGGCCCGACCCGCGTGGCCCCCGTCCTCTACTACGAGCGGGTCGAGCTGCCCACGGACAAGAAGGACGACGCCCCGCAGCCCGGCGCGGCGGGCGGCCTGAACTCCATGCGTGATGAGACCGCGAGCGCCGCCACCGCTGGGGCGAACGAGGAGATCTTCAACTGGGGTGCCGTCGCCATGCATGCGCGCGAGGCTGAAGCCGTCAACGTCAAGCGCGCCCCCGTGACCGTCGCGGTTGTTGATTCCGGCGTTGAGGACACGCATCCCGACCTGGAGGGGCGCGTCGATACGTCGCGTTCCGTGAAGTGCTCGGTGAACGGCGTTGCGACGCAGGACTTCTACGGGTGGCGCGACGAGTTCTACCACGGCACGCACGTCGCGGGCATTATTGCTGCCAACCACAACGACATTGGCATCGACGGCATCGCCCCCGAGGCGACCATCGTCGCCATTGAGGCGACCAACGACAACCGCCTCATCTATCCCGAGTACGTGACGTGTGCGTTCATGTGGGCGGCGAGCCACGGGGTGGATGTCGTGAATAACTCCTACTCGATGGACCCGTGGGTCTATTGGAGCCCGACTGACCCTGAGCAGGCTGCGGGCCTCGAGGCGGCCACGCGGTCGATCAAGTACGCGCAGGACAAGGGGCTGGCCGTCATCGCGGCGGCCGGCAACGAGGGCGTGGATATCGACAACCCGACGATCGACAACGGGTCCCCGACTGACGTTCCCACGCCGACGAAGAATCGCGCGGTGGAAGGCGGTATCCGCGTTCCCTCCATGCTCGACGGCGTCGCCCAGGTGAGCGCGGTCGGTCAGGCGTACAACGTGAAGCCGGGACTGTCCCTGGGTCGCGCCGAGTTCTCCAACTACGGCAACACGATCGATTTCGCCGCCCCGGGCGACCAGATTTACTCCACGGTTCCCCTGCTGTTCTATCCGAGCGGTTACGCGGTCGCCGACGGCACGTCCATGGCGACGCCGCACGTGTCGGGCATCGCGGCCCTCATCAAGTCGGTGCACCCCGAGCTGACGGGTGCGCAGGTCATCGACCTGATGAAGCAGCAGGCGGAGGCCAACTACGGACGCCTTAACGCGCCGATCGACGGCAAGGAGTACCGCGGCTACGGCTTCCTCGACGCGCTCGACGCGGTGACGGATGGACGGGAACAGGTCGACGAGGCCAAGGCCGGCGCGTGGATCAAGGACGCCACCGGCTGGTGGTACCGATACGAGGACGGAACCTACCCGGCCTCGGAAGCGGCTCAGATTGGCGGGGCTACGTACCGTTTCGACGCGCGTGGCTACATGGTGACCGGATGGGTGCTCGACGGCGGCCGGTGGTTCTACCACGAGGCCTCGGGGGCCCAGGCGTCGGGCTGGGCCTACGTGGACGGCTCTTGGTACTACCTGGATCCCGCCACGGGTGCGATGGCCACGGGCTGGGCCTACGTGGGCGGTGCCTGGTACTACCTGAACGCTTCGGGTGCGATGGCGACCGGCTGGGCCTACGTGGGCGGTGCCTGGTACTACCTCAACGCTTCGGGTGCGATGGCCACGGGCTGGGCGCAGGTGGATGGCACCTGGTACTACCTCACGCCCTCCGGTGCGATGGCAATTGGCTGGGTGAACGACGGCGGCTCCTGGTACTACCTGGACGCGTCCGGTGCGATGGTCACCGGCACCCAGCAGGTGGACGGTACGACCTATACCTTCGGTCCGGACGGTTCGCCAGCCGTAAACCCGGCATTATCGCCGTTGGTCCATTGCATGGGGGT
>OFCU01000461.1_pt1 | contig 11671 bp, 4 predicted proteins | sample 1520851 | NCBI WGS metagenome assembly OFCU01 (sample SAMEA2699040, study PRJEB24076) | metagenome | reverse complement strand
TGACCTGCCTGCTTCTCTCTTTGGCAAAAAATGCTGGTCTTTCTGCAAATAATTCCAGTGAGCTGGCGTATAAGGGAAAGGAATTCCTTCTTGACACTTATCAGAAAGCACTGAAAAACAAAACGCTCCAAATCAATATCCAGAAGAACAAAATTACATTTCCGATGGAGGAGCATGACAGCGGATTTCATGCAGTCGGTATGTTGACCCGTTCGCCTGCTTGGGAATACGGATGGAAGTTTAACTATCTGACTGAGAATACATCCGGTGCAGAAAAGTCCGAAGTTAAAGAAAAAATCCCTCCGAAGCCTTTGACCGCATTGGAACATCTGGAACGCTGTGGGTATAAAATCGTTCAGCAGGTCGTACCGAAAAAACTTCCGCCGATTGCCGTTCAGCGGATGGCATGGAAAACAGGCGAAGCTCTTTGCGACCCGGTAGTGGTGGATTTCTTGCAGTTTATTCGGACACATATGCAGAGTGACGGCTCTTTTTCGTTCCGTATCCCAAAGGGTACTTCCAAGAATTCGTTTGCCACACTTTCGGAAATCGCTCAGACGTGGGATAAAATGGGACTTTTTGCATCCATTGTGATCTATCCGCAGAATATCGTCTATGAGCTTGCGCAAAATGAGACTGTCCGGCATTTCCTGAGCGGGAAGTGGCTGGAACTTTTTGTGGAGCATCAGGTTCAGCAGATTTTGAATCGCTATCAGGAGGAGCAGGGTGCAGAAGTTTCGCTTTGCTCCAATGTGATTCTTTCAGAAGCGGCATCCGCAGGGAGCACGCATGAACTGGATGTTGCGTTTTCCATCAACGGAAAATTCTTCTGGGTGGAAGCCAAATCGTCCAGCCGAAGTATTGATTATGGAAAATACGCTTCTCTATGCGAAAAGCTGAAAGTAACCTCCGACCGACTGCTTTTGGTCAACAGTGATTTGTCCGTGGAAGAGTGCGAAGGTGTTTCTTATTTCTGGAATTACCGAGTTGCAAATTGTGCAACGATCACGCAGGAACTGGAAAACATGATTGCCAAACAAATTGAAAGCGCTGGAAATGCTGCTCTGAGTATAGACTGAGTAATAAGCAAAAAAGGCCCCGAGAACCTTGCCGGATAAGCGGCAAAGTTCTCAGGGTCGTATTGTTTATCTGGAATGTTCGGTTTGCTTTGGATCCTTTTCCTCATCAAAGAAAAGCTCGATATTTTTCTGCGCTCGAAGAAGCTCCTGCATCTCATCGCGCGCCTTGCGGTAGTCCGGGTAGCGTGCTTTCTTTTCTGTCAGCAGTTTGGAATATTCCGCATCCAACTCCTTAATCTTGGGGAGCGTTTTCAAATTGGATTCATCAAACGCCGCTTTCGCCGCCTTGTGCAGCGTGATTTCTGTGCAGTGCTCTTCCAAAAACTTTTTGCTGTACCCAGCTTTACGGTAGGCATCATACACAGGTCGAGTCTTGGCATAGTTGATGATGTGTGCTTTCAGCACTGCGATTTCTGCCAGCCGCTTCTCAGAGGTTTTGATGGAATCGCCCAGTTCGTGATAGCGAGAAAGTGCAGCATCCGCACGTTCCTTTAGCTCGTCTGCGCTGCTGATTTTCTGCTGTTGCAGAAAAATCAGCGTTTTGGACATCTCTTTCAGGTTGTGCTTCTTCGCCCAACGCTCGTATCCACCGCCCTTGCCCTCGGCAAGTTTCGCTTGAATGTCCACCAGCAACTGAAATGTCTGTTCCTTTGGTGGCTGTTTCTGATGGGGATGATGCTTTGCCCTACCAGCCAACACCGCCTTGATTTCTTCCTCACTGTACCCAGCACCCAGTGTCTTGAAACGGATAAAGCGCTTCTGCCGTGCGCCCTTGACGGAAGTGTATTTGCCGCGTTTGATTTCATAGCCCTGCTGTTCCAGCTTTTGCAAAAATTCTTCGTAGTCGGTGGGTTCCTGCTGCAAAATTTCATCGATGATACCGCACAGCCGGTCGCGGTTGCTTTCCCTTGGCGGGTAAGTGATGCGCTTCTGCCGCTCCCGGTAAGGCTTCTTTTCGATTACGGAAAGCTGATGTTCCAGACAGATCAGATCGCTCAATCGCTGCACTGCCAGACCGGAAAAGAAAAAATCCCGAAATTTCCGGGTGCCGTCCAGTGCAGTGGAATTGTAGATGATATGGTTGTGGATGTGTTCCCGGTCAGTATGAGTGGCAACAATAAAGGCGTGTTTGCCTTTCAGAAATCGGGAGGCCAGTTCGTAGCCGATGCGGTTGGCTTCCTCTGCCGTGATTTCACCGGGCCGGAAGGATTGCCGTATCTGATAGGCGATGACATTGCTTTTTTGGCTGCGCCCGGTGGCCTGCTCGTATAGCTTCTTTGTGAGCATGAACTCCTCATCCACGGTAAGCGGGCTGCATTGATAACTACTGACAAGCTCGCCCTTTTCAGTCTTGTCGGGGTTCTGTGCATAGTCAGTGCGGTCTTTTAGGCAGGCGGCGATAGATTTCCCTTTGTGCTGATGCAGTGCAATCAGACGAGTAGCAGCCAGAGCAGATCACCCCCCAAATGAAAAAGCCGCCCGAAGGCGGCAAAAGATTCAAAATCAAATCACGTCCCGGAACCAACCGCTGAATCGTTCAACGCCCTCCACCATTGCAGTTGCGCCGACAAAAAGGACAAAGCACAAAAATTCAGCAACCAGCAGAATCAAAAACTGATCCCAAGTCTGGCGGTAGACGGTGTAGATGCCGCAGCCGAAAATATACAGCATCAATGGCGCAACAATATAGCTGGACAAGGTAAGCAGCCACTTTGCCATCAGAGCCAGAAAAGCTACAAACAGAGAGATCGGGGCAAGCACCATCTTGAACAGAATCCTCATATCAAACACCAACCTTTCCTTTCGCCCCTATTATAAAGGTATCGGTCCCTGCCTTGCAAGGATGTCAACCGTTATGTAAGCCCGCAGCCTCCTACTGCGGGAAATTTTTTAGAGTTCGGTGAGTTTGTCGAGAAGTTGCTTGCCAATAGCTATCAGCTCATCCAACCGACTACGCAAGTCCTCTAAATCGGCGGCATAGAGCTGCCCGCTTTCATTGGCCCGTTTCGCCACCTGATTCAGGTTGTTGCTGCAATTCTGAAGAAGGTACGCCATCCGACGCAGCTGTGGTAAATCAAGATTCAGGCAGTAACCATCCAGAGCCATTTTTCGCAGATAAGAGCCAATGCTCAAAATACCGCAACTTTCCATCTTCTGACGAATGCGTTCCAGTTCGACTTTGCTGACACGAAAATGGATCTGCTGGTCACGGTGCTCCGTCACCGGGCATCACCATCCTTATCCAAGTAAGACTTGAATGGTCGGACAGGCTCCACTTTATCAGCCTTTTCTTCCAACGCAGCCAGCACAGAGGGGCGGGCATCCGGCTTTTCTTCCGCTTCGGGTTCTGTCCGGCTGGACTGATGCTCCATGTTCAACAGCGCATCCAATTCTGCAAGGCGGGCAGACTTGGTTTGCAGTTCTTCCTCCTGCGCAAACGGCTTGGCGATTTCAACCTCTGCGGCCTGCTTCTGCTGTTCCAGAGAATCCAGTGCGGCCTCAGCATCGGCAATGCGGTCGGCAAAATTGCCGATGGCATTGTCCAGACGGACGATGTTGCCGCGAGGGTCATCGCCCAGCGGTACCGGATAACTCAGCTCGCCGCGGAGAACGATTTGATGCTCATTCTTGAAACTGTCAAAGCGAATGTTAAGCTCAAAGCCGCGATAGGTGCCCAGCAGCATCATATCCGCATTCGGCATCTCCTTGCAGGCGAGCATCAGCCGCTCACCAGCTGCTTTTTTCTCATCGAACACCATGCCCTTGATCGTCATGCCGCAGAAGTTCTCCTTATCCTGCGGGTGTGCGTCTGCGATTTGGGCATCGTTTTTCAGAGCCGCAATACGGTTCTTCGCTTTCTGAATTTCCTCCGGGTAATGCTTGAGCAGCTTATCTTCCAGACGATATTTCTGGTTCTGGTAATCCGAGCGCAGCACCTTGAGCTTTGCTACCTGCACATCCAGATCCATCTTTTCCCGGATGCGCGGGTCGCCTGCGCATAGGGCCTTGACCTCGGCATACGAAAGAGCCTGCTCATCCACATCATCACAGGAGCGCATCGGAGATTTGCTCGTCATGATCTGCGAAATAAACTTCTGCTTGTTTTCCAGCGTTTGCCAGAGGTAGGCGTCGAATGTCCCCTCCGTGACGTAATTATAGACGTAAACTTGTTTGTTTTTGTTGCCCTGACGGATGATTCGGCCGTTGCGTTGGGTCATATCGGACGGTCGCCAGCCTACATCCAGATGATGCACGGCCACCAGCAGGGTCTGGACATTGGTGCCTGCGCCCATCTTTGCAGTGCTGCCCAGCAGGACACGCACCTTGCCGCTGCGGACTTTGGAGAACAAATCCGCTTTCTTACCTTCAGTATCAGCGTTGTGGATGAACTCGACCTCCGATTCCGGCACCCCGGCGGCAAGCAGCTTTGTGCGAATATCATCGTAGACATTGAACGAGCCGTCTCCCTTGGGCGTGGACATATCGCAGAAAATCAGCTGCGTCAGATTATCCTCTTTGGTTTCGTTCCAGATACGCAGAACATTGTCGACGCAGGCATTCAGCTTGCTGTCCGGGTCATCCGGGGTGAGCGGATTCATCAGCCGCTGGTCAAGGCCGATTTTACGTCCGTCCGAGGTGATCTTCAGCATATTGTCCACCGAGGGGTCAACCGCACCGCTATGCACCTCAGCAGCACGTTCGCTCAGGGATTTCACCATGTCCTGCTGGATTTCCGAGGGTTTGACCACGACAGTTTCAAACTTGGCTTCCGGAACAGGCAGATGCAACTGGTCGGAAGTCTTGATGTCCGCTGCCTCCTTGAACATATTCATCAGCTCCGGCAGGTTAAAGAACTTGGCAAAACGTGTGCGCGCACGGTAGCCGGTTCCTTCCGGCGCAAGCTCAATGGCCGTGGTGGTCTCGCCAAACGTAGAAGCCCATGCATCAAAGTGGGTCAGTTGTTTCTGCTGGAGAGTGCTGTACTGCAAATAGCGCATCAGGGTGTACATTTCCGTCATGGAGTTGCTGATGGGCGTTCCCGTTGCGAAAATCACGCCGCGCCCGCCAGTCACTTCATCCAGATAACGACACTTGCCGAACATATCGCTGGACTTCTGTGCTTCGGAGGTAGAAAGGCCAGCAACATTGCGCATCTTGGTGTAAAGATATAGGTTCTTGTAGTTCTGGCTCTCGTCCACAAATAACCTATCTACGCCTAATTGTTCAAATGTGACCACATCATCCTTGCGATCGGTGGACTGTAGCTTTTTCAGTTTCACCTCCAATGTTTTCCGTGTCTTTTCCATCTGTTTCACGGTAAAATGCTCACCGGACTGTTCCTTGGCCTCTGCAATGGCTTTTTCGATTTCCTCGATCTGATCTTCGATGATCCGTGCCTGCCGTTCCGCAGAAAGAGGGATTTTCTCAAACTGCGAGTGGCCGATAATGACGGCATCGTAGTCGCCGGTTGCGATGCGGGCGCAAAAACGCTTTCGATTGGCGGGTTCAAAGTCTTTCTTGCTGGTAACGAGCAGCTTTGCATTGGGGTATAGCCGCAGGAACTCGCTGGCCCACTGCTCGGTCAGATGGTTGGGTACCACGAACAGGCTTTTCTGACACAGGCCCAAACGCTTAGATTCCATTGCCGAAGCTGCCATCTCAAAACTTTTGCCGGCACCCACCTCGTGGGCGAGCAGGGTGTTCCCACCATAAAGCACATGAGCAACTGCATTGCGCTGATGTTCCCGCAGATTGATCTCCGGATTCATACCGACAAAATGGATATGGCTTCCGTCATACTCGCGGGGCCGGGTACTATTGAACAACTCGTTATACTGCTTCACCAGCAGATTCCGCCGCTGCGGGTCTTGCCAAACCCAGCCTGCAAAGGTATCCTTGATGGCCTGCTGCTTCTGCTGGGCAAGCATCGTCTCCTTCTGGTTCAGGACACGCCGCTCTTTACCATCCTCCTCAATGGTATCATAAATGCGGCAGTCCCGCAAATTCAAGGTGTCCTCCAAAATCTTGTAGGCGTTGGCCCGGTGGGTGCCGTAGGTTTCGGTGGACATGATATCATACATTCCGGCGGCAGATTTGTTGCCGATGCGCCATTCGGACGTAAATGGAGAGTAGCGGACTTGGATCAGGTTGTTATAGCGGATGCGGTAGGGCGGCTGAAAAGTCTCCATCATAAACTGCTGCACAATGGCGGGATTCAGCCATGTGGCACCCAGTCGGATGTCGATTTCTGATGCTTCAAGGTCCTTCGGCTGCGCTTTGGTCAAAGCCTCCACATTGATCTTGAACTCCGGGTGGCTTTCAGCGGCAAGCTGAGCCATGCGCAGTTTATTCCGCACATTGCCGGAAAGATACTCGTCCGCAGGTTGCCAGCCGGCTTCCGGGTCGTCTGCATCGGCGGCGGGATCTTTGAAAATCACACCGGACAGTTCGGTGGTAATGCGCCTGTACTCGCCGGGTGTGCCCAGCAGTTCTGCCATATAAGGCAGGTCTACTTTGCCGTGTTCCCCGATGGACACTGCCAGTGCTTCACTGGGGGTATCCACGCTGGTGACAACACGCTCTGGCCGAATCGTCCGCTTGGTGAACATATCTGCCTTGGACTTAAGATTTTTATTCTCGTCCAGATTCTCCAGCGAGCAGAGCAGATAGTAGGAACTGTCATCATCGAACAGGCGGGCATTTTTCTTGTCGTTAATCAGGCCGTATTTTGCAGTAAAGGCATCGTAGGCGGCGTTCAATTTTGCTTGCGATGCCTTAATGTCCTCGTCCGGGAAGTCATTCAGCTGCTGCTGAATCAGTTCGTTGACGATCTGCCGCAACTCCACCATACCAGCTACACGGCCTTTGGCGTTGTCGGACAGTTCAATCTGCGTCATGATAGAGTTCTCTCGGTAGTAGATCTCGCCATCAACAACCGTATAGCTAAAATTCTTCACAGTCGGGTCTGCAGGCAGCGTTTTGCGCTGTGCTTCCGCATCTGCGACGTCCGGGGCAGCAATCTCCACCGCAGTGTAATTGCCCTCAATATGCTGTACCGCTTCTGCAAGCTGGTCTGCCAGCACTGCACCCTCAATGGGTGCAACGGTCAGGTCGTGACCGTACTGGGTGCTTTCCAGTTCCAAATTTCCCAACACCATTTCCGGGTGGTCTACGAAATACTGGTTGATGGCAAAGCCGTCCTCGGTCTTGCCAAGCTGTACCCAGTCCGGCTCATGGTCGATGGGGCGGTCACGCTTCTGCAAAAAGATAATGTCGCTGACAACATCTGTGCCAGCGTTGGCACGGAACGCATTATTCGGCAGACGGATGGCACCCAGCAGATCGGCACGCTCTGCCATGTGCTTGCGGGCGGTGCTGTCCTTGCTGTCCATGGTGTAGCGGCTGGTGACGAACGCCACCACGCCGCCCGGACGCACTTGGTCGATGGCCTTGGCGAAAAAGTAGTTGTGGATGCTGAATCCCAACTTGTTGTACGCCTTGTCGTTGACCTTGTAGTTGCCGAAGGGCACGTTGCCCACCGCCAGATCGTAGAAATCACGGCGGTCTGTGGTCTCAAAGCCCGCCACGGTAATGTCGGCCTGCGGGTACAGCTTTTTGGCGATGCGCCCGGTGATGGAATCCAGCTCTACGCCGTACAGACGGCTGTCCTGCATGGTGTCCGGCAGCATACCGAAGAAGTTGCCCACGCCCATACTAGGTTCCAGAATGTTACCGCTGCGGAAACCCATGCGCTCCACCGCATCGTAGATACCACGGATCACGGTGGGGCTGGTGTAGTGGGCGTTCAGAGTAGAAGCGCGAGCAGCGGCGTATTCATCCTCAGAGAGCAGTTCTTTCAGATGGGTGTACTCGGCAGACCAATTTTCCTTGTTGGGGTCAAAGGCATCTGCCAGACCGCCCCAGCCCACATATTGCGAAAGCACCTGTTGCTCCTCGGCGGTGGCACCCCGGTGCTCCTCTTCCAGCTTGAACAGGGTACGGATGGCTTCGATGTTCCGGGCGAATTTCTGTTTGGGGCCTCCGACACCCAAATCATCATCCGTGATGTGGAAGTTCCCGGCAAGTTCAAGTGTGGATCGTTCCGGTTCAACGGCATCCAGAGTAGGTGATTTTGAGCCAATCGTCTGGATCACAATATCATAAGGCATACGGTTTTCTTCAGCAGGGTATATGGCAACCGTTTTTACAGTATCATCTGGCTGCGTAGTAACCTGTTCATTCTGCCGCAAGCCATCCTCGAATTGTCGTTTGTTGATAACTTCGTTATCCCACGACTGTCCCTGTGCGCTGGTGTCAATGCGAACATCCGTTTCGCCCACATAGCCGATTGTTCCTTCGATGGTTCGGGTAGGAAGGTCAACGATAACATTGTCACCGACCTTGTAATCGGGTAGGGGGTGTTCCATCACTTCCTGTTCCTGCTCGTACAACTCCCGGACAAGAGCCAGCGGTTCCTCCCGGAAAATTGGCATCCGCATTTCTGCCAGTGCCACATCCTGCAGGGTAACGCTGTCCTTATCAAAGTTTACTGTATCCACCCGGAAAGTGCGTCCTTCCATGTGGATGGTAATGCCCAGCGGCAGATAGTCCTCCCGGCGCAGATACTTGGTTTGGTGGTGGGTGCCATCCTCGTTCAGCCCGGCAAGGTAGATGTTCTCGCCGCACTGCCACAGTTGTTTGGCACGGTATGCCCACTGGTCGCGGGGAAAGCCGATGACCGGGACGGTGCCCAGTGCTGTTTCTTTTTCCAGAAGTTTGCCGCCCAGACGTTCACTGACTTTTTGCGCGTCATCTGCGTAAAACTCAAACTGTCCGTTCTGCTCAAAGCCCACCAGCGCATCCGGGTGCTGCTCCTTCAGGGCATTGTACTCGGTGGCGGCATCCAGCGGCAGCAGTGCAGGGCGTTCCTCCACTTTGCTGTGGTAGTGCTCCAATTCCTCATCCGTGACGCTGACCAGTTCCGAAAAGTCCAAAGCTTCCAGCTCGGTTTCGGTCAGGTCTTCCAGACTTTCGTACTGCCGCTCATCTATCAATACCTCGCCCAGATACCGCTCCACTCGATACCCCACCAGATCCACGTTGACCTGAATGGGAATATCCTCATCGGTGGCGTGGGTGTAGGCAATGCCGATTTTAGTCAGATTGGAAAAGTCCGGCTCGGAGTCGTACTCCTCCTGACAAAACTCCCGGATCAGTTTTTTGGCACGATCTATGGCACCATCCGGCTTTACGCTGACAGGCGCAGGGGGCGTGTAATGCTCCTTTTCTCTATCCGTCAGGTAGCGGTCGGACTGGACCATTAGGTCGATATACTTTTCCACCTGCGTCCAGCTTAACGTGAATTTCTTGTGTTCGGGGTAATGGTCAAATTCCATTCCTCTCCCGTCGTGGTTGACAAACCCTCTGCTGCCATCCAGATAATCGTGGGAGTGCCCACCGATGCCGTATTCCTTTGCCAGTGCCTTGACACGGAGATTGCGGTCGGGCTGGGTCTGGTACAGTGCCATAATACGCTGCTTGCCACCCTCAAACCCGGAGCCGTGCTTACGCAGTTCGTTTTCGATTTCAGCCTGCGACAAAACAAAAGCAGAGGGCAATTTTTCGCTCTCCGCTTGGTCGATTTTTCCAATTTGTTCAGCTTCGGTAGGGATGTGGGCATCGAAGAAACTTAGCTGTAGATCAGCTCCGTCAGCACCAGTTCCTCGGCCTGCGCTTTCAGGCTGTTCATGTGTTGCACCCACGCCATCTGCCGGCTCTCTTTGTCCGGGGCCGGGTTCTGTTTCAGAAGCTGCTCCATGGTCTGCTGCATCCGGCTCTCTGCCGTCTGCTCCACCTCCATCAGGTGCGGGTACAGGCTCCCGTTCAGGAGCATCGTGTTGTACAGCACTGGGCGATGGTTCATCAGGTACGTCCGGCGCAGCCTGCCGTACTTGCCCAGCGGCTTCCGGGGCTGGTTCAGGGTCAGGTTCGGGAGCTGGTAGTCCCCGACGGTCGAGTAGGTCACGTTCCTGCTGTTCGTATTCATATTGGCTCCTTTCTGCATTGCGGCGGCGAATGGTTTTTTTTACGGTGCGCTCGATGTTCCGCAGCACCTCCCGGCTCATGTCGCTGACGGCTGCGCCGAGGGCGTAGACGCTATCCGGGGTTGAGAAATTGTAGATTGCCTGAAAATCGTCCTTGTCGAACCAGCCTGTCGGCTCATAACCACAACGTTCCAGCAGCGTGTAGGTGACGCTGATGGCGGCAGCGGACTTGAACTGCATCTCCACCCCGGCTTCATCATAATCCATCAGAAGCGAACCGTCAACGATGGCGAGAATGTCACCACTGTTGTTGTCCCAGTAATCTGCCACCAGTTTCCCGGCAACATCCGCAAGCTGCTGGCTGACACGCTCTCCGCTGATGCCGTAGGTGGCGGCGAGCATTTCTGAAACCGGCTGCACCAAATCGGGACCGAGCTGCCACACCTCCGGGTCACGGGAATTGCGGCGCACCCCGGTGTCCGACACATCGAAAACGTAGTGCAGGCGCGGGAATCCGCTGGATTCGTCCAGCAAGGCGATGCCCTTAGAGCCACGCCTGACATAGCGGTTCATCCGGTTGCGCCAAATGTCAAATTCGGCGCAGGCGGTGGCATCGGGCCGCTGAGCGTAGATCATAAGCTGGTCGGCAAAGGGGTACTTGTACAGCCGGGATGCGGTGGTCAGGTAATCCGTCCAGCTTTCCCAGTACCGGGTCAAGCCGTTTGCCGTGCGCTGGGCAAGGGCAAGGTATTCTTCGGTTTTGCTTGGCATTTTGGCCTCCTTCTTCAGATTTTAGGGTATAAAAATAGCGGGCAACCGTTTTTGGGTTGCCCGCCAAGGGTATATAATAATTGGGTTATCGTCGACTTTGAAGTTTTGATGATGAATGTCTATTTTTCATCGCTTTCGGGCGGACGAACATAACGTAACATTTTTCTTTCACAGGCACCAAATTCCAAATAGTTGTTTTTTGCCTCGTTTAGAGTTATTCCATGATTCAAGTCACTGGGGTCGCTATCAGAAGTAATAAACGGGTCATTCTCCCAAAAGCAAACTGGGCAAATGTACCCACAATCTTCCTTTGGTGGAACATTATAAGTAAAACATTCGCAGCATGGACATTGATACTTTTTCAAATAGATGCACCCCCGCAAGCACCGACTTGTCAATTTGTATATGGCTCTGTGTCTTTTCCGTCGTATACAATTACTTTAATGTTGGTGGCTGCATCAACATCCGCATGAATACCTACGGTATATTCTTTGTCCGTAACATTCGCAAAAGAGTAGCAGCCTCCCGCAGAAATATTGCCAGATACGATTTCCTGTTCGCCTTCGCAGAGCAAATGCACCACAATTTCAAAATCATTCCTATTCTGAATCGTCAGTGTGCCCGTTTTGGATGAAACCTTTACATTAGAATAAGTGATTACATATTGGGCAGATGTTGATTTTTCTGTACAAGACACAGAGCAATCCCATTGGATTGCAGCCTTCGCCTTTCTGTAGGATTCCGAAGATCTATACGCCGAAATTATAATGATTGCGG
>OFCU01000457.1_pt1 | contig 11797 bp, 3 predicted proteins | sample 1520851 | NCBI WGS metagenome assembly OFCU01 (sample SAMEA2699040, study PRJEB24076) | metagenome | reverse complement strand
GAGATCTACACTCTTTCCCTACACGACGCTCTTCCGATCTCGTCACTGATCCGGGTTGATGCATGGTACTACCCGCAAAGATCCTCAATACTTGATTGACATATGCTGAGAAGGAGTGTCTCAGAGGGTATCCAAAAACCCTATTGGGAGATATGTTTGACACGAGGGGCCGTAGTCGCAACACGGAGCCTTCCCTTACCAACTGTCAATAGAGGGGGTCACAGATGTCCCATCGAAAGTCAACGGTGCTGGCGTTCGCGCTCGCCGGCACCCTGTCCCTGACCATGGTCAGCGTGCCAGCCGCATTCGCGGCGGACGCAGGCGCATTCGGTCGGGTTAACGCAGCCGCCCCGCTGCATGCCAATGCCGATGGGTTCACCATCGACGCCGACGGCGTGCTCGTGTCGTACACGAGCACTGCAACGGATGTTCGCATCCCTGACGGTGTCACCGAAATCGCTACGAACGCCTTTAGTGACGTGAGTCTGACGAGCGTGTGGATCCCCGCGAGCGTGCGCGCCATCGACGACTCTGCCTTCGCGGGTCAGCCGCTCACCCAGGTCACCTTCCAGGACGACGAGGCCCACCCCTCGCAGCTGGAGACGATCGGGGAGCGCGCCTTTTCGTACACACCCCTGGAGAGCGTTTCCCTGCCTCGTTCTCTCAAGACGGCAGGCCTCGAGACCTTCAGCGACATGGCGAAGCTGCGCTCTGTCACCGTCGGCCCAAACGTCCAGGCCGACGGCCTTTTCGCGGCATTCGCACGCACCCCGCTCCTGGAGAGCATCGAGGTCGACGCCACGAACCAGAACTACCAGAGCCTCGACGGCGTCCTGTACACGAAGGATCTGACGCACCTGGCGACATACCCGCAGGCGAAGAACTCGGGCGGCTCATACACCGTCGCCGAGGAAACCGCATTCATCGACGAGGGTGCTTTCGCCTCTGCGCAGATCACCTCCGTGACCCTGCCCTCGCATCTGCGCAACGTTGGCAAGGGTGCGTTCGTGGGGGCGCGGATCACGTCCCTGACCCTGCCTGACGCCTTCGAGTCCATGGACGACACGGCTTTCTGGTACATGCCCAAGCTGGAGCGCGTTGACCTGGGTGGTGCCACGATGCTGCCGGATAGTGCCTTCCGCTACGACAGGGCCCTCGCCGAGGTGAATTTCCGTCCCGACCTGAATCGCCTGGCCGAGGTCGGCGACTACGCCTTCGACACCACGGCGCTCACCTCCGCCACACTCCCCGACTCGGTGACCTCGATCGGTAAGGGTGCCTTCTCCAACGACACCGCCCTGACCTCTGTCCACCTGGGCTCGGGCGTTGCCTCCATCGGCGAATCCGCATTCGTGGGCGCGAACAACCTCGCCTCGCTGACCGTGGACCCCGCCAACACGGTGTACTCCGTGGAAGACGGTGCCCTGTACGGCAAGGGCGACGCTGGCCGTACCCTGGTCCTGTACCTGCCCACGAAGACGGACACAGACGTGACGGTTCCCAAGGGGACGACCGCTATCGCTGATGCCGCATTTGCGAACAACTCCTCCCTGCGCCGCGTCGTCCTGCCCGAGGGCCTGACGACCATCGGATACAGTGCCTTCGACGGCGATACGAACCTCACCGACCTCGTCATCCCCGACTCGGTGACGGTCGCCCGCGGCCTGGTGGGCAACGGCCTGGACACGATCGAGCTGGGCTCGCAGGTCACGGAACTGTGGATGACCCCGCGCGCGACCACCACCCCGCGCCACATCATCGTGCACGGCGGTAACGACGGCGAGTTCTACTACGAGGGCAAGGCCTCCAACGGCCGCCCGGACAGCGCCTACTTCGGCGAGGGGATGACCCGATTCACCTTCTGGTTCGACACGCCCCGCGTCCTGGTGCTGCCCTCGACCGTCGAGGAGATCAAGCTCGCCGCCGACATGGACGATGACCTCAAGGCGGGTACCGAGATCTACGTCGCCGCCCCCAAGGGCTCGAAGGCATGGACGCTTACCGAGACGGCCATGAAGAACGCTGGCTACAACACCGCCAACCTCTTCGAGTACGCCCGCCCGCAGGTCGCGGTGTCGGGTACGGGCATCAACGAGGCCGGCCCCGGGTACACGCTCACCACCGCCGTGGGCGCTCCGACGACCGTGAAGGTCTCCGCGCAGGGCGGCACCCTGGGTGGACGTCAGATGCGCGTGGTGCAGATCGGCAGCGACGGTACGGAGACGGTTCTCCAGGACTGGGATACGATGCAGGGCAGCTCGGACGAGAGCGCGTCCACCGCCTCCTACACCTGGACCCCGACGAGCGCTGATGTCTCCCTGCGCGTCGACGTGCGTCAGGATCCCAACGTCATCACCTCGGCGACCGTCACCGTCAAGGACGCCTCTGACTCCGTGCCCTCCGGCGGCCAGTGGACGTGGGGTGCTCGCGGCTGGTGGTATCGCTACGCGGACGGTACCTACCCCTCGAACACGGCTAAGACCATCGATGGCCAGGTGTACCGCTTTGACGCGGACGGCTACATGCGTACCGGCTGGGTCTTCGAGCAGGGTAACTGGTACTACCACACCCTCTCGGGCGCGCAGGCCACCGGCTGGGTCCTCGATGGCGTCTCCTGGTACTACATGGATCCCGCCACGGGCACCATGGTCACGGGATGGGTCAAGGATGGTTCGCACTGGTACTACCTGAACCCCGCCAATGGCAAGATGAAGACCGGATGGCACTACGAGGACGGTTCCTGGTACTACCTCAAGCCCGGCAGCGGCCAGATGGCGACCGGCCGCCTGTGGATCGTCTGGAAGTACTACCGATTCGCCGACAACGGCGCGTTGATCCGCTGATCCACTGACCCGAAGGGCTACCCATGCGTCGCGCCCGCCCCGCCCGGACTCGTGCCGGGGGAGCGGGCGCGCCCGCAAGGCGACACGAGGCGCGGCCACACGCTGCGCCCGCCCTATCGCGTGCCCGCAGGGATGTACCGCGCGATCCCTCACCCCCTCATGCAGCTCAACACTTTAGGTGTGAAGAAAGCGAGCCGATAATGTTTCACTACCGACGCGCAGCGCTGACGCTCATAGCGGCCGGCGCCCTCGCGCTCACTACGATCGGTGTGCCCGCAGCCTTTGCGGACGAGGCCGATGCCACCCAGACCTCGTCGCCCCAGCAGGGCGCGAACAACTCCCCGGCGACGATCATCGTCCAGCTTGAGGCGGGCGACAACGGTGCCGACCGCGCCGCGTACTACGCGCAGATGAAGAAGCGCATCGGCGAGGCCGTAGCCGCAGCTCTCCCGGGTGCGACCATCTCCGACGTGCGCGACTTCCTCCACGCCTTCGACGGATTCGCGATCCAGGCGCCCGCCTCGACTCTTGGGGCGATCCAGGCGACGGCTGGCGTCAAGGGTGCTTTCCTGGATGGCGATAACACGTTCGTCACCGACGAGGAGATCGACGGACAGTATCGTGCTGCTGCCGGCGGCGGAGACTCTGAAAGCGCGCCCGGAGCGGCGGCACGGATGATGCGCGTCGATGCGGCTACTCAGAAGGGGCAGGGCCAGGTCATCGAGCTCATCGACAGTGGTATCGACACCTCGCACGAGGCCTTTGCCGGCGACATGGATGCCGCGTCACTGCGCCTCACGCAGGATGCGACGGCTTCCCTGACCTCACAGCTCGGCGTGGGCAAGGCGGGAGTCTGGGTCAGCCCCAAGATTCCTTTCGCCTACGACTACGGTGACGGGGACACGAACGTGCTCGCCACGGACGAAGGAGATGACCATGCGCGCGCTGCGAACACCCAGGGCACGCGCGTCGCCGCCCTTGCGGCCGCCAACGGGGGGCAGTTCTCCGGAGTGGCACCCCAGGCGCAGCTCATCGTCGCGAAGGTGACGAAAGATCCGGGCAATCACGCCAGCGATGTCGACCTGCTGGCGGCGCTCGACGACGCGATGGTCCTGCGCCCCGACGTCATCTCCGTGTCTTTCTCCAAGACCGAAGGAATGAGCGACGCCGCCGCGTCCCTCTATTCCCAGGTCTATGAGACCCTCGGTGCGCAGGGCACGACCGTCTACGCGCCCGCCGGGGACGTTGAACGCTATGGGCGCGCGGACGACCCGGACAATGGCGCGCTCGGTTTGCCGGCCGCCTTCTCCTCGACCCTCGCGGTGGCCTCGGTCAACGAGCAGGAGATCATGGGAGCCATCACCTTCGGCGATCACCTGATCGGCTACCGCCCCGTCACCCGCATGGGCAAGGGTGACGGCCCCGGGTTCGACTCTCTCGCCGAGGGAACGTACCGCGTCGTCTACGCCGGTAACGGTTCGAGCGAGGACCTGACGAAGTACCTCGGCGCGGACTACGGGGACCTGTCCCACACGATCCTCCTCGAGGAGCTGGGCGGCAATGACTCGCGGGGCAACTCGGTGGAGGTGAAGCACAAGATTAAGGCCCTCAAGTCCCTGACCAGCAAGCCCGCCGGCGTTCTGCTCGGCCACTGGTACGACACCGACACCCCCGTCAAATGGTCGGTCGACCGCTGGTTTAGTATTCCGATGGGGACCATCACGACCTCGGATCGCAACCGCCTCTACGACGCGATCAAGGCCTCCGGCACTGGATCGATCGAGGTTGGCGTCTCTCCCTCGACGACCCTCACCGTGCCCGAGGGCCTGTCCGCGTCGGATTTCTCCTCCACCGGTGCCACCCCTGACCTGCGGCTCAAGCCCGAGGTCGCAGCACCCGGCGGCAGGGTCGCGTCCGCCACGCCCGGAAACGACTACGACAACGAGTCCGGTACGGCCGAGGCCTCGGCTCAGGCCGCCGCCGTCGCCGCCCTCGTGCGTCAGCGCGTGGCATCCGACCCGGCGTTTGCGGGTCTGTCGGACGCCGAGAAGAACGCCGTCGTCACGAAGCTCCTGATGGGCACTGCCCGCCCGATCGCGGACGCGCAGCAGGATGACGGTACCTTCTACTCGCCTCGCCGAGTGGGCGCCGGCCTGGTTGACGCTGCGGGGGCCACGACCTCGTTTGTGTACCCGACCGTCGTCGGTGCGGCCAACCCGTCGCGTCCCAAGGCCGACCTGGGTGAGGGCACCTCCGGCTGGAGCTTCCAGGTCACCCTCACGAACGTCTCCGACAGCGCGCGCACTTTCGCCCTCGGCGGCCAGGCGCTGTCCGAGAAGGTCGAGAGCATGCTGCTGTCGCACCACTCGACCAACTGGGCGGGGAAGGGGATCGACCTGACGTTCTCCGCGGACTCGGTGACCGTGCCCGCCAAGGGGGAGGCCACCGTGACCGTCACCGTGACCCCGCGCGAGGCCTTCGCCTCGTACGCGGCCGCGAACACCCCCAAGGGAACGTTCATCGACGGTGCCGTGACCTTCACGAGCACCGACGGAGCTCCGAATCTCACCGTCCCCTACATGGGCTTCTACGGCTCCTGGGGCGCGCCCGCCATCTTCGACCAGGTCACCCCGAACAACCACATCAGCGGCTACGGGTCGACCTTCATGGATGGAAACCTCCCGTTCGGACAGCAGAGCCCCTTCGACGTCGAGGACGAGCGGATGATCAACGGGGTCAATCCCGACCTCTTCATCATCACCCGTTCGACGGATGAGAACGCGCGCAGGGGCGTGCGCCCGGGTACCGTGCTGCTGCGCTCCGTGTCCTCCCTGACCTACACCTTCGCCAACGAGGCAGGCCAAACCATCCGCACCTTCACGTGTGGGCGCGCGGATCGGTCCATCTACGACGTGCAGGAGCGCTCGCCGCGTACCGTCGAGGACTCTGTGCCGGGATGCGCCCCCTGGTTCTCCGGCTACGCGCCGGACGGCACCGAGCTGCCGGATGGGCGCTACACGCTGACGATCGAGGGCACGACCGAGGGGCCCTCGCCCTCAACCCAGCAGATCAGCTACGGCCTCACGCTGGATACCAAGGCCCCCGTCATCTCGAACGTGACGGTCAGTGGCGATGGTAATGAGCGAACGATCTCCTTCGACGTCGCCGACTCCTCGCCCATATCGGCCGTCGGTTTCTCGGCCACCGCCGATGGACCCATCGTCGAGCGCGGCGCCGAGGTCTACCCGACCGAACGCGGGGAGGACGGGCTGGTTCACCGCCACTTCGACGTCCCACTGAAGGACGCACTGACGAGCATCGGCGGCGACCCGTCATCCATCTACCTGCACGTGTGGGACTGGCCCGCCAACAAGGGGACGGCTCCGGTCGCCCTCAAGGCGATCCCCATGACGTCGCTGGCACTCTCCCAGACGTCCGCGACGCTGAGCGTCGGTGAGACGCTGACGCTGAGCACCACCCACGAACCCGCGGACGCCAATGTGACCGAACTCGCCTGGTCCTCCTCGGACGAGGCCGTGGCAACCGTCAGCGCGACCGGCGAGGTGAGCGCGGTCGGCGCGGGCGACGCGACCATCACCGTCTCCGACCCGACGCAGCCGAGCGTGTCCGCCAGCGCCACGATCCACGTCAGCGCCCCCGCGCCCAAGGCCGGTACCTGGAAGCGGGATGGTCGCGGCTGGTGGTACCGCTACGAGGATGGCACGTACCCCGCCGATACGACGCTGGTGATCGACGGGGCGACGTACCGCTTCGACGCGCGCGGCTACATGCGCACCGGCTGGGTCGAGGAACATGGCTCGTGGTACTACCACAGTGCATCGGGCGCGCAGGCGAGCGGGTGGGTCCTCGACGGGATCTCCTGGTACTACCTGGATCCGGTGACGGGCGTTATGGCGACCGGCTGGGTCAAGGACGGGGACACCTGGTACTACCTCAATCCCACCACCGGCAAGATGGTAACGGGGTGGCTCAAGGACGGCGGTGCCTGGTACTACCTGAAGGCCGGAAGCGGCGCGATGGCCACGGGCCGGCTGCGCATCTTCTGGACGTGGTACACCTTCTCTGAGACGGGGCAGTTGATCAGCTAGGCTGCCCCTGAGACTGACCGTTCAGGCCCGCACACCCTGCTACATGTGGGATGTGCGGGCCTGGCGTCCGTCAAAGGGGGCAAGCGCCAAAATTCCCAGGGTTTTTTCAGGTTGTCTTGCCGTTGTCACAAGGTTCGTTCTTTACACTGATTGTCATCACAAGGGAATACGGCGCGGACCACGAGGGTCCGGGACATGCCGACGAGACTTTTTCGAGGAGCTCTCTGGGAAAACTTGCACTGTGTTGATGGGATAAGCTGAGGGGTCGACCGCCAGGTCGGCCCCTCAGCTTATGCGCAGCCCTGTACAAAATGTCAGTGTGTGGACACTGAGCCATCTATCGGACATGCATACTGCACAACTGGAAGAACTTACGCATAATGGGACGGCGCGTCACCCGGACGCGCGTCTGATCGTCATCTCGTCGATACGTAAGTGAGTCATTGATGTCCCATCACTCCACCCCGGCACTCGCGCTTGCCGCAGCCCTCGCCCTGACCGGCGTGAGCGTCCCGGCGCTCGCAGTGAGCCCGCAGCCGGGCGGTGTCCTCCCCACCAACCCCACCCATGCCTCGTCAACGGACGCGCAGTCGGGGACGCGAGTCGAGGAAGCGCTGCTGTCCATCCGCCAGGCCGAGGCCGGGGGAGTGACACTGCCCGACGCCTCTTCCGCGCAGGAGGAGGCCGACGACACCCCGACGACGATCATCGTCCAGCTGGAGGACGGGACCGCCGGTAGCTCCGCGCAGGCCGAGCGCGACGCCGTGAAGGCCCGCATCGCCTCCGCGGTGGAGGGAGCCCTCCCCGGCGCGCAGGTCACGACCGTGCGCGACTACACGAACGCGCTCGATGGCTTTGCTATCGAGGCACCCGGCTCCGCTCTCTCCGCGATCCGAAAGGTCGAGGGCGTGAAGACCGCGTTCATCGAGGGCGTCCACAAGCCGCTGGAGAATGCGGCACAGGGCAGCGGTGCGCCCGTTCTCAAGAACGCCTCGTCCCTGGCGATGACGCGCGCGAACGAGGTCTCCTTCAAGGGTGATCGTCAGGTCATCGAGGTCATCGACTCCGGCCTGCAGACCGACCACGACGCCTTCGCCGGCTCGATGGACGGCGTCGACGTGCGCCTGAGCCAGGCCGACGTGCAGGCCTTCGCGGGCACGCTCCCGCACGGCGGAGCCGGCACGTACGTCAATAGCAAGATTCCCTTCGTCTACGACTACGCGGACAACGACGCCGACGTCGTGCCCCATTCCGAGAAGGACCTGTCCCACGGCACGCACGTCACCGCGATCGCGGCCGCCAACGCGGACGTCCTGCAGGGCACCGCGCCCCACGCGCAGATCGTCGTCGCGAAGGTCGCCTCGGACCAGGACGGCTCGATGCCCGACAGCGCCCTGCTGGCAGCCCTCGACGACGCGCTCGTCATCAAGCCCGACGTCATCAACCTGTCCCTGGGCGACGACTCCGGCATGAGCAGCGACGCCGGCAGCGTCTTCGCCGGGGTGTACGAGAAGCTCGCCGCCGCTGGCATCACCGTCAACGCCGCGGGCGGCAACGCCTTCTCCAACGCCTACGGCAACAACTCTGGCCAGAACAAGCCGTTCGCGACCGACCCCGACACGGGCACGCTCGGCGAACCTGCCTCCTACAAGTCCACCCTGGCCGTCGCCTCGGTCGACAACCAGGAGGCCCTGTCCTACGTGAGCCTGGGTGATCGCAAGATCGCCTACCGCACCGCCCTCGACGGCCAGGGCGAGGCCGTGGCCGGCCTGCTCGACATCCCCGAAAAGAGCTACCGCGTCGTCGATGCCGGCGCTGGCGGCGGCGACGAGCTCGACAAGTATGCGGGCACCAACCGGTTGAGCCTCGCTGACGCGATTGTTCTTGAAGACAAGGGCGGTACCGATACCCGGACCGGTACGGTGATGACTGACGATCTCAAGGCCTCGTACCTGACGGGCTTCCCGTCCGCGCCCGCGGCCCTCATGATCGCCGACACGGACGAGTCTGCCACGCCCTACCAGTCGCTCCTGGGTGCCACGACCTCGATGCCGACAGTCACCATCACCAAGAAGGACGGTGAGGCGATCCGCGAAGCCCTGGCCGCCGCCAACGGTGCAGACGTGTACCTGACCGTCACTCACTCGGGCATCGTGCTGGCCTCGAACAACCCGACGGCCTCGGAGTTCTCGGCGTGGGGCGTCGCCCCCGACCTGACCCTCAAGCCTGAGATCGCCGCACCCGGTGGCGACATCATGTCGGCCTACCTCGGCAACGAGTATCAGCGCCTGTCGGGTACCTCGATGGCCTCCCCTCAGGTCGCGGGCATCAGCGCCCTCGTGCGCCAGCGCCTCGCGAGCGATCCCGCCTTCTCCAGCATGAGCGCCGAGCAGAAGAACGCCGTCGTCACCAACCTCCTCATGGGTACCGCCCACCCGCTCATCGACGTCGAACTGGGCGACGGCACCTACTACTCGCCGCGCAAGGTCGGCGCGGGCGCTGTTGACGCGCTCGCAGCGACCACCGCGACCGTCTACCCGACCGTCGTCGGCGCCGCCGATCCCTCCCGACCCAAGGCAGACCTCGGCGACGGAACGAACGGCTGGACTTTCCAGGTGCGCCTGACCAACCTCTCTGACGCAGCCCACACCTACACCCTCAGTGGCCAGGCGCTCTCCGAGATGGTCGAGGAGGGCATCTTCGCCGAGCACTCGCAGAACTGGGCGGGCGCGGGCATCTCGCTGACCTTCTCCGGTGACGGCGTGGCCGAGGCCGGGGATGCCCAGCAGATCACGGTCCCCGCGACATCGAACGCCACTGTGACCGTCACCGTGACCCCCGAGTCCGAGTTTACGACCTTCGCGTCGGAGAACACTCCGAAGGGCACCTTCATCGACGGTGCCGTGACCTTCACGAGCGAGGACGGGACCCCGAGCCTGACCGTGCCCTACCTGGGCTTCTACGGCTCCTGGGGAGCGCCCAGCGTCTTCGACGGCAAGTGGTCGGACGGCGAGACGACGCCCGTGCACGTCTATCGCTCGGCTCTAGTCAACGCCCACTCGTCCATCCCGCTGGGAGCGCTGAACCCGCTGTCGGACAAGCAGGACTCGAACCTGGTCACTACGATCAACACGCAGCGCCTCATCACGTCGCGCGCCAAGTGGGCGGGTGCCCCCGACAAGATCGCGCCGCTGACCGGCATGCTGCGCTCCGTCCCGTCGATGACTCTCACCTACCGCAATTCCTCGGGTCAGTCCGTGCGCTCCTACACGGTCAACCGCGTGCGCAAGTCCCTCTACGACCTCGAGACCGGCTGGACGAAGCCGGGCGAGTTCGCCGGTGAGGAACCCTTCTTCGATGGCTACGACGAATCCGGGAACGCGCTGCCCGACGGCCGCTACACGCTGACGATTGAGGCCGCGACGGACGGCCCGTCCTCGCAGAAGCAGCAGATGAGCTACGAGTTCACGCTGGACACGCAGGCCCCCGTCATCTCCAACCTGGCGGTGAGCGGCGAGGGGGATGCTTCCGCGGTGTCCTTCGACGTCACCGATGCCTCCCCCGTGGCCGGCATCGACTTCCACGAGGACGCCGACGGCGCGTGGTACTACCGCAAGCTCGTCGAGGACGACGGTGAAATCCTGGCTGACGGCTCGCACCGCTACCACTTCGACGTGCCCGTCTCGGAGCTGAAGGCCGCATGGTTGGCCCAGGGACGCACGGACGAGGCCCCGGTGACCCCGTACCTGTTCGCCTGGGACTGGGGCGTCAACCCCGGCAAGCAGGAGGTGCGCTTCCAGGGTGATCCCGCCCCTGCCCCGAGTGTGGATCCGACGCCTGCTCCCGAGCCCACGCCGCTGAGTGGTCAGTGGGTGAGTGATTCGGTCGGTTGGTGGTACCGGTATGCGGATGGTTCCTATCCGGCTGGCCGGGCGGTGCAGATCGGTAGCTCGATCTACCGTTTCGGTGCGGATGGGTACATGCGCACTGGATGGGTGAGTGAGGATGGCTCGTGGTTCTATCACGATGCTTCGGGTGCTCAGGCGAGTGGCTGGGTGTGGGATGGCTCCTCGTGGTATTACCTGGATCCGGCGACGGGTCGTATGGTGACCGGTTGGCTGCTTGATGGCTTGACCTGGTATTACCTGATGCCGGGCAGTGGTGCGATGGCTACCGGCTGGGTGTGGGATGGCTCGTCTTGGTACTTCATGGCTCCTAGTGGTGCGCTGACCACTGGCTGGCTGAAGGATGGTGGCTTCTGGTATTACCTGAGCACTGACTCGGGAGCGATGTACACCGGCGGTCACTGGATCGGCTGGAAGTGGTACTACTTCAACGAGTCTGGACAGTGGAACGGCTGAGGCCTGACGCAACGCGCTGACATGCGTGATGCAGTGTGCGCCTCCGGGTAACCGGGGGTGCACACTCGTCTTGTGATCAGTCAATTGTCTGTGGGGTTAAAATCCCAGGATTTTCTCAGCTCACCTTGCCGTTGCCGCAAGGTTGTGCTCCTACAGTAGGTGTCATCACAAGGGAATACGGCACGGGCCACACGGGCTCGGGACATGCCGACGAGACATCATTGGGGAGCCTTCTGGGACAACTTGCACTGTGTTGATGGGATACGCCGAGGGGCCGACCGCCAGGTCGGCCCCTCGGCTTATGCGCTGCCGTGCACAAAATGTCAATGGGTGGACGCTGCTGCTCTCTATCGGACATGCATACTGCACAACTGGGAGAACTTGCGCATAATGGGACGGCGCGCCACGCGGGCGCGCAACTCATCGTCACGTCGTCGATACGTAAGTGAGTCATTGATGTCCCATCACTCCACCCCGGCACTCG
>OFCU01000442.1_pt1 | contig 12193 bp, 7 predicted proteins | sample 1520851 | NCBI WGS metagenome assembly OFCU01 (sample SAMEA2699040, study PRJEB24076) | metagenome | reverse complement strand
AATTGTACTACGATGGTTTTCAAAAAATGCTGTATCACTACTCGCACCAAACAATAAAAGTCCGAACCTTTTCTCGATAGGAGAAGGGTTCGGATTTTTCGTTTTCTTCGGAAATGAGAATGCCGCGGTTGCGCAGCAATGAAAGCCCCAGTGGGGCTTTTAAGCGGCAGAGCGGTCTTGCGCAAGCAAGATGGAGGGGCCTTGCCCCGACAAGCTCCGGCTCGTTCCAAACGGCTGTGTGTCCGAAACCTTATCAAAAAAGACGTATCACAAAGGTCACAACTGTAAAGGTACCGTAAGGCAGAGAGGACACAAACATGAAGTACGATGCAAGAGCCTGCCATTTCAACATGGACAACGGCTGCGTGGAACTGCTGCACCGGGATCGAGGATGTACTGGATGTGACTATGGCGCAGCAGGCGGAACTGGACTACCTTATCTATAACGACCCGCTGGGCTACGTGGATTTGATTTTGAACGGTGATCCGGAGAAATATTTGAGGAATGTGACCGGTAGCCATGGATTAGAAGATTAAGCAAAGAAAGCGCAGGAGCATTTTGAGAATGTTCCTGCGCTTTTTATACCTGTTCCATCAACTTGATGGATCCATCACACTATGGGCGGTCTGAAGATCAACGCAGACGCAGAGATTCTTGATACGCAGGGAAATGTCATTCCCGGTCTGTATGCCGCTGGCGAAACTACCGGCGGGACGCAAAGCGCTGGGCCTTACGAGTTGCGCTTGCCGATTTTTCTGCAACCCCTTGGCGGGGCCTTAAAAAATCGGAGCGCTGCCCCAGCCTCGCCTCCCTGTTTCCGCCGCAGGCGGACGGGTTGCGGCACCCAGCATCCGCTGCGCCTTGCTTGCGTATCGCTGGCCGCGGCCCCAACAACTCCTCGCTGCTTCCGCCGCTGGCGGCGCTCGTCGTCGTTGCAGTCGGCTCCGCTGCTGTTCGAATCCACCCGAGAAAGTGAAACTTCAGTTTTTTATAAAACAAAAAGCCCAGAGTATTTTCGTACGCTGAGCTTTTTGGGTGGGCGCGGGTGGATTACGCAAGCCGCGCTACTAAAAACAGCCTAGCAGGCTGTTTTTGCCCGGCGGGACGCAAAGCGCCGGGCCGCAGCTGTTCTCATCCACCCGCCTATGTGAGTCTGACATTTGTGCAAAAGAAAACCGCCAGTGTATCTCTACACCAGCGGTTTTTTCATGGGCGCGGGTGGATTCGAACCACCGAAGCTGAAAAGCAGCAGATTTACAGTCTGTCCCCATTGGCCACTCGGGAACACGCCCATATACAGTTTTTTGCAGTCACGGACTGCCTGTATATATTACCACTTGGGGGCGTATTTGTCAACTGCTTTTTACAGCTTTTTCAGAAAAGAAGCTGACCGCACGGCTCAGTCGCGGGGACGGCCATAGCGGTGAACTTTTTTGGAGGAATGGCGGGTGCGGGGGGAGTTGAGCAGGACCCACGCCACATAGATGATGGCGCAGATGGCGCTGACGACGAGCACTACCTTGAGGTAGAGGCTGCCGAAGAACTCCTGCAGCTTCGAGAAAGAGTAGAGCAGGCTGCTCCGGCTCACGTCCTGCCCGGCGATGAGGTTGACCATGCCGATGGTCTCGCCGGCCAGCTTCAGCTCCACGGTGCCGACAACATCGCCCTGTTGGACGGGGGCGCAGACATAGTCGGGCAGATGGAAGTATTTCTGGGTCACGGTGCCGTCGCCCGAAGAGGGCAGCAGGGTCATCATGCTGTTGTCGGGGTAGAGCTTGAGGGTGTCGGTGTCGGAGGAATACTTCACGGGGATCTCTGCCAGAGCAAGGTCGGTGTCCAGCGCAGGCTGGATGGAAAAGCTCTGGAACACCCAGTCGATGAGGCGGGTCGTTTCGTAGAGGGCCGGGCGGCGGTTGGCGTAACCGTAGGTGTCACAGGTGTCGGGGCTCTGCATGATGCAGAAGATATAGGTGGAGCCGTCCTGATTGGCCCACGAAACGTAGCTCTGGTCGCCGTGGTCGTTTTTGTAGGCCATCACATCGCACATGCCGCCCTGCATAGACTTGCGGTAGAAGCTGCCGCCGCTGGTCTTGTTGAGGGCGACGTTCTGGTTCAGCAGCACGAAACTTTTGGTGTGCTTTTCCTTGGCGGGCATGGTGAAGGCGGGGGCCGACGAGATGTCCACGAAGGCGTCAAAGCTCATCAGATACCGTAGGATGAGGTACATATCCACGGCAGTAGTCACATTGCCGCTGTCGAGGCCGCAGGCGTCCGTCCAGGTGCTTCCGGTGGTGCCGATGCGCTGGGAAAGGGTGTTCATCTGGCTCACCCAGCCTGCAAGGTCGCCGCCCGAAAGACTGTAGGCGAGGCCCATCGCGGCCTCGTTGGCGTTGCGCAGAAGCATGGCGTAGACAGCTTCCCGGTAGGTGAAGGTCTCATTGGAGCGCATATCGGCATTATCACTGTTGTGGACGTAATCCGAGATGGCGAAGGGCATCTGGAAGGTGTTGTCGAGCTGGTCGGCGTAATTCGTCAGCAGCAGCGCGATGGTCATATATTTGGTCAGGCCCCCGGCAGGCACCTGACGGGAGCTGTCCTTGTCGTAGACGATGATGTTGGTGTCGGTGTTGACGATGTAGGCGCTCTTGGCCTGCACCTCGTAGAAGAGGCTGGGGTCGAACATGGCCGAAGCCGGCGCGCACAGGCAGCTCAGCAGCAGGACAAGGCTCAGAAATAGGGTAACGATACGTTTCATGTGGACATTTTCCTCAAAAAGCGATAATATATTAAAGTATCGGACAAAATGTGCTGTCCGTTCTTACGGAACAAAAACAGGCTCAGCGAAGGGCCTTATACTTTATAATAACAGGTTTGGCGGGGCGTGACAAGGCTTTTGGGGCGATTTCACACTCCGCAAAAGGAGGCAGAGGATGGTATATCTTACGGGCGACACCCACGGCGAGCTGGACCGCTTCAAAGACGGGGAGCTGCGCCGGGCCGGCAAGGGCGATTTTGTCGTTGTGCTGGGCGATTTCGGCTTCGTGTGGGACGGCAGCAAGGCCGAGCAGAAGAATCTGGACTGGCTGCGCAAGCGGCCTTACACCATCCTTTTCCTCGATGGAAGCCACGAGAACTATGACCTGCTGGAACAGTACCCCACCGAAGAGCGGTTCGGCGGGCTGGTGCAGCCGCTGGGAGGCAATGTGTACCACGTCTGCCGGGGCAGCGTACTGGAACTGGAAGGGAAGAAGTACCTCTGCTTCGGCGGAGCGGAAAGCCCGGACAAGGAAGAGCGGGAAGTCCACGTCAACTGGTGGCCGCAGGAGATGCCCTCGGACGAGGAATACGCCCGCTGCGAGGCCGCGCTGGAAGCAAACGGCTGGCAGGTAGATTATGTGCTGACCCACGACGCGCCAAGCAAATTTCTGGATTTCAGCGTGCTGGCTGAGGGCGAGAATAACCGGCTGCACCTCTTCCTCGACAAGGTCGTTATGAAAACGACTTACGAGAAATGGTTCTTCGGCTGCCATCACAAGGATGTGCAGCTCTCTACCAAGAGCCGCTGCCTCTTCTGCGATGTAGTGAGCATCGGCGAGAAGAAGCCGTGGTGGAAGAGAAGATAACGAAAAAGGACTGCCGCGGGCAGTCCTTTTTCGTTACTCAATTCATTGTTCCGGCTTTGTCGAACATCTGCTCCACCTGACGGGCCAGCAGGGCGTGTTCGGGCCGCTCGAGAAGCGGGTCTTCGGCCAGAAGGGCCACAGCCTCGCTCTGGGCCGCGTGGAGGGTGCGGGTATCGTTCATCAAATCGGCGATCTGCAAGGTCGGCAGACCGTGCTGGCGGCTCCCGAAGAAGTCGCCGGGGCCGCGGGTCTCGAGGTCGTACTGCGCCACGGCGAAGCCGTCTGAGGTGGAGCAGAGGAACTTGAGCCGCTTCTGCACCGACTCGGAGGCATTGTCGCTGACGAGGAAGCACCAGCTCTCCGCCGCGCCGCGTCCCACACGCCCGCGCAGCTGGTGCAGTGCGCTCAGGCCGTACCGCTCGGCGTTTTCGATGACCATGACCGTCGCATTCGGCACGTCCACACCGACTTCGATGACGGTGGTGGACACGAGGGCGTCCAGACGTCCGGATTTGAAGTCGTCCATCACCTCGGCCTTTTCCTTCGGCTTGAGCTTGCCGTGCATCAGGCCCACCCGGCGGTCCGGCAGATAGGCTTTTGCGATGTCCTCATAGTAGCTCTTGACGGCGTTCAGGCCGTTGCCGCCCGCGTCCTCGATGGCAGGGCAGACGATATACACCTGTCGTCCGGAATCGATTTCTCTATCAAGGAAGCCGTAGAGGTCGGCCCGCTTTTTGCCGGTGATGCAGCGGGTCTTGACGGGCTTGCGGCCCGGCGGCAGCTCGTCGAGGATGGAGATGTCGAGGTCGCCGTACATCAGCAACCCCAGCGTCCGGGGGATGGGGGTGGCACTCATGACCAGCAGGTGGGGGTTCGCGGCCTTTTCGGCCAGCAGGCCCCGCTGGCGCACACCGAAGCGGTGCTGTTCGTCCACGACGGCCAGACCCAGCCGGGCGAACTCCACGCCCTCGCTGAGGATGGCGTGGGTGCCTACGATGAGGTCGGCCTCGTCGTCCCGGATGGCGGCGAGGGTGGTGCGGCGTGCGGCGGCTTTCATGCCGCCGGTGAGCAGGGCCACCCGCATCCCAAAGGGGGAGAGCAGGCGGTTCAGGTTCTCGGCGTGCTGGCTGGTCAGGATCTCGGTGGGGGCCAGCAGTGCGGCCTGATACCCGGCCCGGATGCAGGCCCAGATGGCCGCAGCAGCCACCAGCGTTTTGCCGCTGCCCACGTCGCCCTGCAAAAGGCGGTTCATGGACGTTTCGCCCGACATGTCGGTCAGGATCTCTTCCACGGCCCGCCGCTGTGCGCCGGTGGGGGAGAAGGACAGAGACTCCCAGAAAGGGGAGGCGTCGGCTTTCTTCATCGGCGCGCCGGTGGAGGCCGCGCCGTGGTTCTTCATCCGCCCGATGCCCAGTTGTAAGACCAGAAGCTCTTCGTAGATGAGCCGCCGCCGTGCCGCAAAGGCTTCCTCCTCCGTGGCGGGGCAGTGGATGGCCCGGACGGCGTCGGCCTTGGAGAGCAGGCGGTATTTTTTCAGCATCTCAGAGGGCAGCGGGTCGGGCAGAAGCTCCGCGTGGGGGAGGAGCTGGCGGACGCACTTGGCGATGGCGCTGCTGGTCAGCCCCTCGGTCTGGGGGTAGACGGCCTCGAAAGGCGACGACTTCACCTGCGCGTCGGTGCGCACCTGCGGGTTGACCATCTGACGGCGGAGCATCCCGCCCGTCACGATGCCCTGAAAATAGTATTCCTGCCCCAGCTCCAGCTTCTGGGCGGCGTATGGATTATTGAACCACGTGATCTCGAGGCTGGATACATCGTCTCCGGCGGTGATGCGCTCCATTCGCCGCCCGCCCGGCAGGATGCGCCCGCCGGGCTTTGCAAACACTTCGGCCTTCACGACGCACTCGGTGTCGGCGGGGGCCTCGGCGATGGAGTAGGGTTTTGAAAAATCCAGATACCGGCGGGGATAGTGGCAGAGCAGGTCGCTGAGGGTCAGGATGCCCAGCTTCTCGAACCGCTCGGCAGTCTTGGGGCCGACGCCCTTGAGATAGCGTACCGGGGTGTCCGGCGTGAGGGTGGTGTGAAGTTCGGCAGGCATGGCGCGGCCTCCTTTCAGGGAAAATGATAGTATGCCCATTGTATCACGGCAGAGGGCAAAAGAAAAGCGCCCTGCCGGAGCGGGGCGCGGAAAAGCATTCAGACTTTACTGTCCTTCTTGAACGAGCCTTTGAACCCTTCCCAGAGGGAAACGACCCGGGGCCGGGGCAGAAAGTAGTTGACCAGCAGCGCTGCGATGACGCCAATGGCGGTGTCGAAGATGCGGTTGAGAGCGTAGCTCATATAGGTCTCAATGGGGGTGCTGAACAAAACGATGCAGAGCACCACGCCGCCGGGCTGGACGCCGCCCGGCCAGAAATACTGGCACAGCAGGATGAGGACAACGGTTGCAAAGCCCAGCAGCACGGCCAGAAAAACGCTGTGTCCGCCCTGCGGGTAGAACAGTAGGTAGATCCAGAACACCACGATGGACAGCAGACCGCCGATAAGGGTGCCGAAGAGTCGGTTGCCGCCGTTTTTGATGGAATCCTGCATATCGACGCCCATGCCGAAGATGACGCCGATGCAGGCGAAAGCCGGGTTGCGGCCGATGAGACAGTACACGATGGCCACCAGCATGGCACTGACGGCGGTCTTGATGGTGCGCCAGCCCACATGGAGCCGGAAATCTTTGCGCGGGAACTCTGGCATAGGTCTGTATCCTCCTCTAGACTCTTAGCCGTTTCTTTGCTGACTCTTTTAGCATAGCACAGAGCGAAGAGGGGAGACAAGCTTTTCTGCATAAGTAGATTATTTAACGAGCAAAACAACAAAAAATCCCGGATGCCTCAGCACCCGGGAATCTTTTGGAGGTGACGACCAGATTTGAACTGGTGGATGAGGGTTTTGCAGACCCTTGCCTTACCACTTGGCCACGTCACCATATTCGGAGCAACTGTTGCTGCTCCATTTGGAGCGGCCGACGAGGCTCGAACTCGCTACCTCCACCTTGGCAAGGTGGCGCTCTACCAGATGAGCTACGGCCGCATATTCGGTGCGTTTACCCTCGCACCCATCATTAGATGATGCCCTGAAAACAAGTTTCAAAGTAGGTTGAGGCTTTCGCCCCAGATGTGGCGACCCGGATCGGGCTCGAACCGACGACCCCCAGCGTGACAGGCTGGTGCTCTAACCAACTGAGCTACCGGGCCATATTGGAACAACGATTGCTGCTCCATTATGGAGCGGCCGACGAGGCTCGAACTCGCTACCTCCACCTTGGCAAGGTGGCGCTCTACCAGATGAGCTACGGCCGCATATTGGAAACCCTGTTGGGTCTCCTGACTGGTGCCTCCGATCGGAATCGAACCAATGACACGGGGATTTTCAGTCCCCTGCTCTACCGACTGAGCTACAGAGGCGCACCGGACGATGATTATTATACCTGAAATTTCGATTTTGTAAAGGGGTAAATGCAAAATTTTTTGAGAATTTTTGAACTTTCTATATTTTGCCCGTGTTATCGTCTAAAATAAGACTGACTTTTCTGACACTTTTTGCGGGCGGCAGACAGAGAAAGAATATTTGACATCTTCAACAACCTATGGTTTAATAAATGAGAATGAAAAGAATCGCTTTTCTCCCGCTGTGGGAATATATACCTATATATAGCAAAAGCGTTTGAGACGGCTCCACTGCAAGAACATTCCGGGGCCGGGAGGAGCAGCATGGCAAAAAAACAGGAATATGGCAACGAAAGCATCACTTCGCTGAAGGGTGCCGACCGTGTGCGCAAGCGCCCGGCCGTCATCTTCGGCTCGGACGGCGTGGAGGGCTGCGCCCACTCCATCTTTGAGATCGTCTCCAACTCCATCGACGAGGCCCGCGACGGCCACGGTGACACCATCAACGTCACCCGCTGCAAGGATGGCAGTGTCATCGTCGAAGACTTTGGCCGCGGTATGCCCGTGGACTGGAACAAGGGTGAAGAGCGCTACAACTGGGAGCTGCTGTTCTGTGAGATGTACGCAGGCGGCAAGTACGGCGAGGGCGAGGACAACTATGAATTCAGCCTCGGTCTGAACGGTCTGGGCCTCTGCGCCACCCAGTACGCCTCGGCATGGATGACTGCTGACATCTACCGCGACGGCTTCCACTACCACCTCGACTTCCAGAAGGGCGAGAATGTGGGCGGCCTGCACAAAGAACCCTACAAGGGCCGCCGCACCGGCAGCATCATCCACTGGAAGCCGGACGATGAGGTCTTTACCGACATCGACGTCCCCGGCAGCTACTATAAAGATGTCCTCCGCCGTCAGGCTGTCGTCAACGCGGGCCTGACCCTCAACTTCACCGACGAAAAGGAGAAAGACCCCGCCACCGGCAAGCCGTGGAAGGAGAGCTGGTGCTATGAGCACGGCATCGCCGACTATGTAGCTGAGACGGCGGGCGAGGACAGCCTGACCCCGGTGTTCAGCTGCGAGAGCGAAGCTACTGGCCGTGACCGCGAAGACCAGCCTGACTATAAGGTAAAGATGAGCGCGGCGTTCTGCTTCTCCAACAAGGCGCAGCTGCTGGAATACTACCACAACTCGTCCTGGCTGGAGCATGGCGGCAGCCCGGAGCACGCCGTCCGCACGGCCTTCGTCTACCAGATCAACAAGTATCTGAAGGATAAGAATCTCTACAAAAAGGGCGAGAGTGCCATCAGCTTTCAGGATGTGCAGGACTGTCTGGTGTACGTTTCGTCCAGTTTCTCCACCCGCACCAGCTATGAGAACCAGACAAAAAAAGCTATCACCAACAAGTTCGTCTCTCAGGCCATGACCGACTTCCTCAAGCACTATCTGGAAGTCTACTTCCTCGAAAAGCCCGACGAGGCCCAGAAGATCTGTCAGCAGGTGCTGGTGAACAAGCAGAGCCGTGAGCACGCCGAAAAAACGCGCCAGAGCATCAAAAAGACGCTCTCGACCCAAATCGACCTCGCGAACCGCGTGCAGAAGTTCGTGGACTGCCGCACCAAGGACGCCTCCCGCCGTGAGCTGTATATCGTCGAGGGCGATTCGGCTATGGGTGCGGTCAAGACCAGCCGCGACAGTGAATATCAGGCCATCATGCCCATCCGCGGCAAGATCCTGAACTGCCTCAAGGCCGACTATGCCCGCATCTTCAAGTCGGACGTCATCGTGGACCTCATCAAGGTCATGGGCTGCGGCGTGGAGCTGGGCGGCAAGCACAACAAGGAGCTTGCTACTTTCAACCTCGACAATCTCCGCTTCAATAAAATCGTCATCTGTACCGATGCCGACGTGGACGGCTACCAGATCCGCACACTGGTGCTGACCATGCTCTACCGCCTGACCCCCACTCTCATCAACGAGGGTTATGTCTATATCGCGGAGTCGCCGCTGTACGAGATCACCACGAAAGACCGCACCTATTTCGCCTACACGGAACCCGAGAAGGCAACATTCCTCGAGGAGATCGGCGATAAGAAATACACCATCCAGCGCTCGAAAGGTCTGGGCGAGAACGACCCCGAGATGATGTGGCTGACCACCATGAACCCCGAGAGCCGCCGCCTCATCAAGGTGATGCCTACCGACGTGGAGCGCACCGCGCAGGTGTTCGACATCCTGCTGGGCGACAACCTCGCAGGCCGCAAGGAGCATATCGCCCAGCACGGCGCAGAGTATCTGGATGATCTGGATGTGAGTTAAACCTCTCCGTCAATGCTTCGCATTGCCACCTCCCCTACGGAGGGGAGGCTTTGGCATTTCGGAAAAGCTTTCCCTCTTCGCCAGAGGCTCCCCTCGCTAGGGGAGCTGTCGAGCGGTAGCGAGACTGAGAGGTTGAGTTACGAGGGAACTCTAGTAAAGAGGATTTACAATGGCAAAAAAATCGAGCAAAAAAACCGCAAAGCCTGTCCGCCCCCAGCTGGGCGAGGGCGTTGAGATACTGAACGCCGGCAGTGTGCTGGAAGACCCCATCACCCGCACGCTGGAAACGAACTATATGCCCTACGCGATGAGTGTCATCGTCAGCCGCGCGCTGCCGGAGATCGACGGCTTCAAGCCCGCCCACCGCAAGCTGCTGTATACGATGTATGAGATGGGCCTTATCAAGGGCGCGCGCACCAAGTCGGCGAACATCGTGGGCAGCACCATGCACCTGAACCCCCACGGCGACGCCGCCATCTATGACACCATGGTGCGCATGGGCCGGGGCAACGAGAGCCTGCTGGTGCCGTTCGTGGACAGCAAGGGCAACTTCGGCAAAGCCTACAGCCGCGATATGTCCTGCGCCGCGGCCCGCTACACAGAAGCAAAACTGGAAAGTGTCTGCGAAGAGCTGTTCCGGGACATCGACAAAGAGACGGTGGACTTCGTCCCCAACTACGACGGCACCACCACCGAACCGACCCTTCTGCCCGTGACTTTCCCGACCATTCTGGCCAACAACACGCTGGGCATCGCCGTCGGTATGGCCTGCAACATCTGCTCCTTCAATCTGGCAGAGCTGTGCAATACCACCATCGCCCTCATGAAGGATGCGAAGCACGACATCTCCACCACCATGCCCGCCCCGGACTTCGTGGGCGGCGGCCAGATCCTCTACGACGAAGCCCAGATGCGGGACATCTTCGAGAATGGCCGCGGCAGCGTGAAGGTGCGCGCCCGCTACGCCGCCGTGCCGGGCGAGAACATGATTGAGATCACCCAGATACCGCCCACCACCACGGTGGAGGCCATCATGGACAAGATCGCGGAGCTGGTCAAGGCGGGCAAGGTCAAAGAGATCAGCGATATGCGCGACGAGACTGATTTGAACGGCCTCAAGCTCACACTCGACCTCAAGCGCGGCGTAGACGCCGACAAATTGATGGCCAAGCTCTTCAAGGCCACCCCGCTGGAAGACAGCTTCAGCTGCAACTTCAACATCCTTGTCTCGGGCCAGCCCCGGGTCATGGGCGTGCGGGAAATTTTGCAGGAGTGGACGGCCTTCCGGATGGAATGCGTCCGCCGACGCACCTATTATGACCTCCACGGCAAGGAAAAGCGCCTCCACCTGCTCAAGGGTCTGGCGGCGATTTTGATGGACATTGACAAGGCCATCCACATCATCCGCACCACGGAGGAGGAGACGGAAGTCGTCCCCAACCTGATGATAGGCTTTGGCATCGACGAAGTGCAGGCCGACTATGTGGCTGAAATCAAGCTGCGCCACCTCAACCGGGAATATATCCTCAAGCGCACCGGCGAGATCGAGCAGTTGGAAGCCGACATCGCCGATTTGAACGACATCCTCGCAAAGCCTGCCCGCATCCGCAAAATTATCATGAAGGAATTGGCCGACGTGGCAAAAAAGTACGGCCAGCCCCGCCGCAGCGAGATCCTCTACGACCTGCCCGAGGAAGAGAGCGGCGCCGAGGAAGAGGTTGTGCCGGATTATCCCGTCACCGTCTTTTTCACCCGCGAGGGCTATCTGAAGAAGATCCCGCCCCAGAGCCTGCGCACTGCCGGTGCGCACAAGCTCAAGGAGGGCGACGAGATCGTCCAGCAGGTGGAGACGCGGAACAACGTAGAAGCGTTGTTCTTTACGGATATGCAGCAGGTGTATAAGGTGCGTCTGGCCGAGCTGGAAGACGGCAAGGTGGCCCAGATGGGCATCTATCTGCCGGGCCGTCTGGGCATGGACGAGGGCGAGAATATCCTCTCCATGGTCATTACCTCCGACTACAGCGGCCATATGCTCTTCTTCTTTGCCAGCGGCAAGTGCGCAAAGATCCCGCTCAGCTCCTACGCCACCAAGCAGAACCGCCGCAAGCTGCTGAAAGCCTACTGCGACAAAGAGCCGCTGGCGACGATGTTCTTCCTGCCCGAGGAGACGGAGCTTGCGATTCGCACCAGCGCGGGACGGATGCTCCTGGTCGGTACGGCGCAGATCGCTGCAAAGACCACCCGCGACAGTCAGGGTGTGGCGGTCGTGACCCTGAAAAAGAACCAGACCATCGCCTCCGTCGTCCCGGCGGACACGCTGGAACTGGCAAATCCCCACCGCTACCGCGTCCGCAGCCTGCCGGCTACGGGTGCGCTGATTCGCGCGGAGGATGAAGGGGAACAGATGACGCTGCTATGATTTTTGCGCCTGCGGCGCAGGATGGAGCGCTCTTGCACTAAGGCTAAGTTCTCTTTTGCGCGCCAAAAGAGAACCAGAAAAGCGCCCGCTACTTTCGAGGCGCGGGAGGCACGAATCAAGGGCTGCTCGCCCCTTTCAGACCCCGAAGGAGTAGTCGAAACGGAAAAAAGCTAGTCGCTGCGCTAAGACGGGTTGCGGTGCCCAGCGACCACTTCGTGCCTTGAGTGGCACTCGTGTCCTGCTGACCGCGGCTCCAACAGCTCCTCCCTGTATCCGCCGCAGGCGGCGGTCGTCGCTGTTGCACTTTTTTCTCGTTTCTCCGATTTGCTGCTTCGCAGATGGTGTTACCTCTCTGCTGACGGTAACGTCCAGCAGAAACGTGAAATCTTCGGCG
>OFCU01000433.1_pt1 | contig 12381 bp, 8 predicted proteins | sample 1520851 | NCBI WGS metagenome assembly OFCU01 (sample SAMEA2699040, study PRJEB24076) | metagenome | reverse complement strand
AGCAAGAGGAACATAGGTTCACCTTACTTGGAAGTGGTTGAAAATGCGCGCTACTTATCGACGGCAAGCATGGCAACCGTTTGGCATGGCCGTCCCCTGAAAAGTCGCACGTAATTCGCTCCCTGGCATTTCAAACGTTGAAATCGGACCGTTGAAATCATGCGGTTTTCGGCGGTGCTCTAAAACTGACCGTGGGAAATTACGTGCGAAATTATGGGGGTGTGGGCGCAGTGACGAGGCTGTGGCGCGTCGGTCCGACTCGCCTACAGCGACAGGACTCGCCTACAGCGACAGGACTCGCCTACAGCGACAGGACCAGGTCCGCGCGCTCCTTTGTGCGATCGACGAGGGCCATGTTCGCCGCGTCCACCGTGCGCACCCAGTGCGCGGCGTCCGCGCGGTCGCGGCCAAAGCTCATGTGCCGGTCGATCAGGCGCGAGGCGAGCTCCTCGAAGGGGGTATCGATGAAAACGAGCAGGTCGATGAGGCCGCGCACGTCCGCCCATCCGGGCAGCTCCAGCCCCAGGTAGTTGCCCTCCGTGATGACGACGCCGTCGATCTCGATGGGGAGCGAGGCAGCGACGGGTTCGTGCAGGTCGCGCCGGTAGTCGGGGGCCAGCACCACCGCGTCCCCGCGGCGCACGCGCCCCAGGAGAGTAACATACCCGCCCACGTCGAAGGTGTCGGGCGCGCCCTTGTGGTCGGCGATCCCTCGCGCGGCCAGCACCGAGTTGGACATATGGAAGCCATCCATGGGCGCCAGGCCAGCAACGGAAATGCCGGCCTCGGGCAGGGCGTGCGCCAGCTCGGCGGCGATCGTCGTCTTGCCGGTCCCGGGAGGACCGGTCAGGCCCAGCACGCGCACGGGGTCACTGAGGCGGGCGCGCTCGGCCACGGCCTCGACGATGTGCCTGGTGATCGACGAGGCCTGGGCGCGCCCGGGAGAGGCATCCGCCTGCCGTTCCGAGCCCGCCCGCAAGGAGGTCATGGCTTGATGACGGGGAGCGTCGACCAGGGGAAGTTGATCCACTTGTCGGTGTGCGCCCACACGTAGTCGGGGTCGATGATGGACACGGGCTTCTTGTAGATGACCGCGCTGCGCGCCTCGACGCGCACGGAGGAGGAGCCGTCGAGAGAGAGGCCGTGCTCGTCGATGAGGTCCATGACCATCTTGAGGGTCTTGCCGGAGTCGGCGACGTCGTCGACGACGAGGACGCGCTTGCCGTCCATCGCGGAGACGTCCATGAGCGGGGGAAGCAGCTGGGGTTCCTCAAGGGTTTCGCCGATGCCGGAGTAGAACTCGACGTTCATGGTGCCGATGGCCTTGACATCCATCGCGTAGGCGATGGCGCCGGCGGGAACGAGGCCGCCGCGCGCGATGGCGATGATCAGGTCCGGGATCCAGCCGGAGTTGACGATCTGCTGGGTGAGCTCACGGGACGCGTCGCCGAAGCCCTCCCAGGTGAGGACCTCGCGGTCGGGAGCGGTGGTGGCGTCGGGGCTGGCGGTGGTACCCATGGCTTCCTTCTCTCGGGGGTGTTGGAATCAAGGGTATCGCCGTGGGGCGGGTGTGTGCGCGCTTGTACGGGTAATAAAACTGTGACGTGGGCAGATGCACGCCGCGGGCAGCTTTCCGGCCCCGAGGCTGGGCCTGAGGCTGGGCCCGAGGTTGGTCCCGAGGCTGGGCCTGGCAGGCCCCTCCCCAAAACTCGCACGTAATTTAACTTGGTCAGTTTTTGAGTATGGCTTAAAACGTTGCAATTCCAATGGCTCGATTTCAAAGTTTGAAAGAGTGAGAGGGGAATTACGTGCGACATTTTTGGGTAAGTGATCATGTAGGGGATTGGCCGGTGGCGGCGGAACGCTAACGGCGGCGGCGGTCAACGGCGGCGGCGGTCAACGGCGGCGGCGGAACGCTAACGGCGGCGGATCGAGGCGAGCTCGCGCTCGTAGGCGCGCCCGGGCGAGGTGGCCTGCCCGCGGTGCTCCCACGTGAGGATCAGCGCCGGGTTGAAGGTGCGGGAGCACACCCCGCACGAGGAGACGCGGCGCGGTGCCCGGTACAGGCGGCGGGTGGCCCCGCAGCGCGGGCACGTGCCCACCCAGGGCGCGTCCGGGGAGGGCAGGGACGAGGGCAGTCGCGCGGAATCTGGGGCGCCGAGGGCGCGTGCAGCCCGCTTCCACGCGGCGTCGTGCCCGTGGGCGGGGCCGACGAGGGCGTGGGCGATCTCGTGCAAGATCACGCCCCGGATCGTGTCAGCGTCGTACAGGTCGGTGAGCGGCCCGGACAAGCTGATCGTGCGCGAGGTGTGCGTGCACGCGCCCGCCCGGCGCTTGGCGTGGTCGAAGCGGAAACGCCAGTCGGTCAGCCCCGCAGCGTCCATGAGTGAACGTGCGAGGACACGGGCGTCCTGGCGCTTCACCGGGCCCCCGCGAGCACGCCGAGCAGGCGCTTCATGGAGACCTTGTTCGGCGTGCCCAGGGTCTGGGCGAACATGGAGACGCGCAGCTCCTCGGCCATCCATCGCGCCTGGGTGAGGGCGGCGTCGCGTTGGGCATCGTAGGGGCGCCGTTCCAGCGCCTCGCGCGTGGCGGCGATCTCGGCCTCGGCCTGGTGGATGCGATCCATGTCCTCCAGGTCGCGAGCCAGCGCCCCGGGCGAGGAGGCGGCGCGCTCGATGCGCACGGCCCCGGCGCGCAGGTAGCGCCCCAGGTGCGGCAGCGCGAAGGCGGGCGTGGCCGACACGAAGCCCTCGTAGAGCAGGGCCTTCCCGTGCGCCGCGACGTCGCGCGTCGTCTCCTCCAGCGAGGCCTGGGGGTGGGAGCGCACGGCGGCGTCGGCCTCGGCGCTGGCCTCCAGGGCCCGCACGACGTGGGAGAGGATCTGGTAGACGCGGTCCTCGTGGGCGTCGCGCGCGGCCGCCACGAGCGCTTCGAAGGCCTCGGGGTCGCGCACGTCGGCGGGGGTGCTCAGCTCGTCCACGAGGGCGAGGGCCGAGGCCAGCTGCGCGTCCGCGACCAGGGCCGCCGTGTCCGCGTAGGGGGAGGCCGCCAGCATGAGGGCTTCGCGGCCCGTCCAGCGCGTGGTGACGCGGTTCGTCGCCAGGGCGACGCGGGCGAGCAGCAGGCGGGCGAGGCCGGCGCGGTGCTCGCGGTCGGCTTCGGCGGCGCTGGCCATGACGCGCACGCCCGCCGCCGGTGCTGCGGCGCTGCCCTGGGGGACCAGCGCGGGGAAGGCCCGCAGCGTCATCGAGCCCGAGGTCTGGGTGATCGAGCGCGGCAGCGTCGGCATCTGCGTGACGCCGTCCGCGTGGAACGCCGGGTCGGGCGCGGGGGCCGAGGCCTGGGTGCCCTTCGGCGCGTGCGCGCCCCCGGGTGCGGACGGCACGCCGCCGTTGGAGGCGGAGGCGCGGGTGGAGGAATCCTCCCCACCGCGCGCGGCGGCCTTGCCCGAGGCCCCGCGTCCGCGCTTGTTCCTGCGGGCCTGCTTCTCGCCGGCCTCCTCGAGGGCCGCGCGCACGGCCGTGCGCACAGCCTTGTTCGCGTCGCTGGCGAGGGATCGCTGCAGGTAGGCCAGGTCCTTGCCCGCGCCCAGCTCCTTGCCTGAGGCGTCGGTGACGACGAAGGTCATGTGCAGGTGGTCGGGCAGGTGGGCGCGCGCGTGCGCCAGGTCCGCCTCGCTCAGGTCCACGCCGCGCAGGACGCGTACCGCGTGAGCGAGGGCATCCAGGACGGGGCCCTCGGTGAGGGGACGGGGCTTGGGCTTCTCGACTGTCGCTTCGGGACCCTGAGCGGCCGGCGCCTGTTCAGGAGACTCTTTCTGCGTGGCCTTCTTGGACGCCTTCGCGGGAGAATTGCGCGTCGAGACGCGGCCCGAGGTCGCGCCCCACGCCGCCAGGCGTCCCATCGCGGCGTCCAGGCTCAGCGGGTCCGGTTCGTCGGAGTCGGCGGCCTTCGCCGCGCCTGCGGCAGCCTTGTCCGCTGACGCCGCCACGGCCTCGACCGGCTCGTCGCCCGCCTGCTCGATCCAGCGAGCCACCGACGCGGCCACGTCCGGCGCGGGGGCCAGCAGGCGGCGCACGCCCTTGGGCAGAGCGCGGATCGCCTCGGTCAGCAGATCCTCGCGCATGCCGGGGACCAGCCAGTCCGTGCCCGCATCGCTCACGCGCTCGAGCACCTCGATCGGGATGCGCATCGACACGCCGTCGCGCGGGCTGCCCGGCGCGAACTCGTAGCTCAAAGGCAGCGACAGATCGCCGCACTGCCACCGATCCGGGAAGCCCTCGCCCGACGTCGCCTCGCGCGGCATCAGCAGGGACGCCGGGTAAATCAGCAAATCGGGATGCTCCCGGCGCTCGTCCTTCCACCAGCGGTTGAACGCCGCCGCACTGGTCACGTGCTCGGGGATCAGGTCGTCGAAGAAACGGAAGCGCGCCTGCTCGTCCGCGACGAGGCCGTGGGTGCGGCTACGGCGCTCAACCTCGCGGGCCTGCTCCACCAGGGCCTCGTTTCGGCGCTGGAAACCGTGCCTCTCCCTCCACTGGCCATCCACCAGGGCGTTACGAATGAACATCTCGCGGGCCAGCTCGCGGGCCGTCGTCCCCTCGCGCGCGGCCGCCAGCTCCTCGAAATGACGCGGCTCAAACGACCCCGACGATAGCGGATCCTTCGACGCCGACACCAAGCCGGCCGCCAGGGCCTCCAGCGACCCCGCGCGCGGAGCGTGAGAGCGCGAGGCGGCCACGGCCTCGTCGATGACGAGGTCACCCAAGCGCCCCAGCAGCACCTCGCGGTCCGCCGCCAGCGTCAGCCCGTAGAGGGTCACGCGTTCGCGCACCATCGCCGCGCCCTTGCCGACCGACCAGAACGGCTCCGAATACGAGCGCTTGAGCAGGCCGCGCGCCGCCGGCTCCACCCACTCCGGGCGGATGCGGGCCACCGTGCGCGCGAACAAGCGCGAGGTCTCCACGAGCTCCGCGGTCATCACCCAGGCGGGGTGCCCGCTCACGCCCGAGCCCGGCCAGATCGTGAAGTGCGTGCCGCGTGCGCCCTCGTAGTCGCGCTTCGTCTCGTCCCACGACCCCAGGTAGGACAGCAGGCCGACCAACAGCGAGCGGTGCACCTGGTCCGCGTCCACGCTCGCCGTGCCCTGCCCGTAGGCCAGGACCGCGCGCACGGCCGCGTCCTGCGCGCCGCCGAAGCGGGCGGCTTCCACGACGTCGCCCGTCGACGGCTCTCCCACCGGCCCCACGCCGATCCCCAGCGCGCGGGCCATCTGGCGCAGCTGGCCGACGACGTCGCGCCATTCGCGCCAGCGCAGGTAGTGGAAAAACTCCGCGCGACACATGCGCCGGAACGCCGAGCCCGACAGGTCGCGTGCCTGCACCGCCAGGTAGCGCCACAGGTTCAGGTACGTGATGAAGTCCGAATGCGGGTCCGCCAGGCGCGCGTGCGAGGCGTCCGCCGTGCCCTGATGCTCGGCCGGGCGCTCGCGCACGTCCTGGATCGACAGCGCCGCCACAATGACGAGCACCTCCGAGGCACAGCCCAGGCGCTCGGCCTCCAGGAGCATGCGCCCCAGGCGCGGGTCGATCGGCAGGCGAGCCAGGTCCCGGCCGATGCCGGTGAGCCTGTACTGGGACGAGGCAGGGGCCGCGTCCGCGGTCTCGCGATCCTGCGCGAGCGCGCCGATCTCCACGAGGAGGGCCACGCCGTCGCGCACCGCGCGCCGATCCGGGGCGTCCAGGAACGGGAAGTCCTCGACCGCGCCCAGGCCCAGGGACGCCATCTGCAAGATGACGCTGGCCAGCGACGTGCGCAGGATTTCCGGCTCCGTGAAACGCGGGCGCGAGAGGTAGTCGGCCTGGGAGAACAGGCGGATCGCCACGCCTTCGGCGACTCGGCCGCATCGGCCCGCGCGCTGGTTCGCACTCGCCTGGCTGACCGGCTCAATCGGCAGGCGCTGCACCTTCGTCTTATTGGAATAGCGGGAAATACGCGCCAAACCCGGGTCGATCACGTAGCGGATGCCCGGCACCGTCAGCGACGTTTCCGCGACATTCGTCGCCAGGACCACGCGGCGCAGGCGGTGCGGCTCGAAGACACGATGCTGCTCAGCCGCCGTCAGCCGCGCGTACAGGGGCAGGATCTCGATGTCTCCCGGGTGGGCGCCCTTGTCGTCTCCCGCGCGCCTGCCTCGTCCCTTCAGGTGATCGAGGAGGGCAGCCTCCGTGTCGCGGATGTCGCGCTCGCCGGGCAGGAAGACCAGGATGTCGCCGTCGCCCTCCGCGCTCAGCTCGTCCACCGCCAGGCAGATCGCGGTCTCCACGTCGATGTCCTCGCCCATGCCGTAGCCCAGCGTCGCCAGCTCGTCGTCCGGGTCCTCCAGGACCAGCTGCATCGGGCCGCTCTGCTCGTCGGCGTGTTCCTCGGCCCCGTCCGCCTGCTGCGCCGAGGCCTCGGACGTGTACGACGAGGGCGTCGTCGGGCCGAGGGGACGGTAGCGGATCTCCACCGGGTACGTGCGCCCCGAGACCTCGATGACCGGCGCGGGCTCGGTCAGGCGACCCGAGCCGGGAGCGCCCTCCCACGTGCCGAAATGGCGCGCGAAACGATCCGAATCGATCGTTGCCGACGTGATGATGACCTTCAGGTCCGGGCGCGCGGGCAGCAGACGCGCCACGTAGCCCAGAATGAAGTCGATGTTCAGGCTGCGCTCGTGGGCCTCGTCGATGATGAGCGTGTCGTAGCGGCGCAGCATCGGATCCGACTGGATTTCCGCCAGCAAGATGCCGTCCGTCATGAGCTTGACGAGGGTCGTGGGGCCGACCTCGTCCGTGAAACGCACCTGGTAGCCGACCACCTGGCCGCGCTCGCGGCCCACGGTCTGGCCGAGCTCGTCGGCGATGCGATCCGCGACGGAACGCGCCGCGAGCCTGCGCGGCTGGGTGTGCCCGATCATGCCGGCCACGCCCCGGCCCAGCTGCATGCAGATTTTCGGCAGCTGCGTCGTCTTACCCGAGCCGGTCTCGCCCGACACGATGACCACCTGGTGGTCGCGGATAGCGCTCGCGATCTCGTCGCGGCGGGCGCTCACCGGCAGGTCCGGGAAGGAGATCACGGGGATTGCCGCCGCGCGCTCGGCTAGCTGCTCCGGGGTGAAGGGCTTGAAGGGGCGCGCGTGCTCGCGGCTCGCGCGGCGCGGTCGCGCTTTGCGCGCTTTTGGCTCGGAGGAGCGGGGCTTGGCGGGGCGAGAGTCAGGCATGATAGAGCCAGTCTAGTCGCTTGACATACTGGTCGAGCGGTACGTGGCCGGTGGGGGTGAGTAGGTCGAAAGGGACTCAGCCCCCAAAAGTCGCACGTAATTCCCTTTGGTCAGTTTTTGAGTGCTGCTTAAAACCGCGCGATTTCAACGGTCTGATTTCAAACATTGAAATAGTGGTGGGGGAATTACGTGCGACATTGTTGGGTATCTGTTGGGTGTAGGTTGACGAGGTGTGGGTGCAGCGGGCGGTGAAGCGACGACGCGGGGGCGTGCCGCGGGGTGCGGCGGGGGGCACGGAGGGGCGCGGCGGGGCTTACAGGTCCTCGTCGAAGCGAGTCACGGGAGGCTCCAAGCGCAGATCGACGAGGTCACGCGCCAGCTGGTCGATCTCCTCGCCCTGATACAACGTCGACCTCCACGAGGCCGGGATGGCCTCGATCCCATAGAACGCGCCGCCCAGCTGGCCGTAGATCGCAGCGTTCGTGTCCGTGTCGCCGCCCATGTTCGCGATCGCCAAGGTCGCATCCTTGAAGGACGGGAAATCCAGGAGGCCGTGCACCGCCAGGCGCAGGCCGTTGACGATGTAGCCGTTGGTTTCAGCCTCCCACGAGGCGCGCACCTGCGGATCCGGGCTGATCACCCGAGCGGCCATCTCGTCGAAAGCCGCACCCGTCGACGCCCACGACACGTCCATCAGCTGCTCTGGAGACCACCCCAGCAGCGCGCCCACCAGCAGGGCGGCGAACACCTCGGTGGCGGTCTCGGCCTCGACCGAGAAGTGCGTGTCGCGCGCGCTCAGACGCGCGGTGGTGACCACCTCGCGCGGGGAACGCGAGCGGAAACCCGCGATCACCATGGGCGCCAGACGCATAATCGCGCCGTTGCCCGCGCTGTTCGTGCGCTCGGCGGTCACCGGCACACGCTGTTCGTGCTCGTAATCGAACAGCGCGGCGCGCACCTGGCCGCCGATGTCGAAACACCTGTCCGTCGACGAGCGGTAACCCTTCGAAAACCAACGCTGGTACCGGTCCATCACGTCAAAGGAGTCGTAGCGGCCCTGCGCCAGCAGAGAATCCGCGATGCACAGCGCCATCGACGTATCATCCGTCCACTGCCCGGGCTTCAGCAGGAAGGGGCCGCCACCCACCATGTCCGTAATCGGCTCGAAAGTGCCCGCCCACTTGAACTCATTCGTGGTGCCCACCGCGTCGCCGACCGCTAGGCCCATCAGAGCGCCGCGCGCCCGAGATAGAAAAGTCGTCATGCCCCTAGTGTCGCACAGGGGTCCTCCATCGGGACCCCGGCCTGCGGCACCGACTTCCCTACCGGTCCCCATAGATACAACGAGTGTCTCAGCCTGCCTGTAAAATTTGAAGTGAATTTATTCCTCAATAGAAAGAGGCGAATGATGGCGCCCATGACAAAAGATCAGATTCCTTCCGATGTTCTTCGACAGGTTGCCGATGAACTCGGGCACTATGTCTATGCGCTCGTCGATCCTAATGATGGAATTCCCTTCTACATTGGAAAAGGAACAGGGGACCGCTTTGCGGCTCATGGCAGAGAAGCCCTGTGGACCTATGATGGTGGGGATCTTGAGACAGCGGCGGACGAACAGGTCATTTCAGACAAAGTGCGTAGAATCCGCGAACGTGACGGCGACATTGACATATGGATTATTCGTCATGGGCTGAACAAGGCTGAATATACGCAGGTGGAAGCCGCGTGTATCGACCTCCTGACTTCCTTCCCTGTCGTGCCGCTAGAAAAGGGAGAATCGCGCGTTCCCGATGCAGCTCGACTCCAGCTGACAAATCTCCGCAAGGAAGCTTCTCGTGGACATGGAATCGTGCGTCTCGAGAGGTTGATCGAGGAGAAGGCCGCTCCTGTGCTCGAATACGATGAGCCGCTGCTCATTATTTCGCTAGGGGACTGGGTGGACTATGAGGGGGCTATTCCAGGAGGAATCCGGCAGGGGTACGGCTACAAACGGGAGTGGCTCGAGTCCTCCGCACGCAAACAGCACTATCGAGAAATCGGTGAGTCTACTTGCTCGTGGTGGAAATTAAGCGAGGATACGATCCAGCAGAAAGGAATTGAGTACGTTGCCGCCGCCTATCGAGGCGTCACGCGTGCCCTCTTCCGTATCAAGCCGGATACATGGAAAGAAGTGTTCTATTCAGATGCCGATGGTGGTCGTTGGCGTCGTATCGGATGGCAATTTGACATCGTCGACTCCGGCGACATCTTCGATCAAGTCGTCGGTGAATACGGGCACAGGGTAGAGCCCAGGCCGGCACAAAATCAGCGTTACTGGCCGTGGTGATACGCCCCTTCCGGCGCTCTCGTGCGGCAACCGGTCGTGCTGATGTGACCCGTGACGATATGGGAAAGCTGGTCTGGGCAGCCTCACCATGCCCTGCCCGAGGCCGGGGGAACGCGCGGGTCAGCCCCGGCCTCGTCCCCCGAGACCTCCCCGGCCTCGGCCCCGACAGCTGAGCGTCAGGCGATTGATGTCCCGAACAGCAAACCCAGCAGGTAGGTGACGCCCGCCGCGCCGTAGCCCACGAGGAGCTGACGCAGCGCCCGAGGCGTGGGGGCCTGACCCGAGAGGATACCGACCACGCCGCCCGTAAACAGCAGGGCGACGCCAACGATCGCGGCAGCGACGGCGATCGCAGCCACGCCCGTCAGGCCCAGAATGTAGGGGATCAACGGGAAGAACGCGCCCGTCGCAAAGAAACAGAACGAGGACAGGGCCGCCTTCGTGGGCGTGCCCACCTGATCGCCCGCGCCATCCGACTCGGGGGTGCCGCTCAGGGCCGCGCGCAGTGCGATCGCGCCGGACTCGCCGGTCGCAGGCTTGGCGAGGCGCGCAAAAACCTGCTTCGCGTGCCGCTCGGCCTCCTCCTCGCTCTCGCCGCGCGCACGGAACACGAGGGCCAGCTCGTTCGCGTCCACGTCCAGGTCCGTCACCGCCTGATGCGCGTCCGGATCAGGAATCGAGGCGTCGAGCAGCTCGCGCTGGCTGCGCACGCTCACCCACTCGCCAGCCCCCATCGACAGGGCGCCCGCGAGCAGGCCCGAAATGCCCGTCAACAGAACGGCGTGGGGTTCCATGCCCGAGGCGGCGACACCCAGCACGAGGGCCAGGTTCGACACGAGGCCGTCATTCGCCCCGAAGACCGCAGCGCGGAACGTGCCCGCTAGGGTCTCGCGGGACTTCGCCGCCAGGGAACGGATGACCTCGGCGTGAATATGCTCATCCGCCTGCATGTGCGCGGGCACGTCATCATCCACGTCGCGGGCGGACCGCTGCTCGGCGCGCTGGGCCATCGCCAGAATGAAAATCGTGCCGAAAAGGTGCGCGAGGACGGACGCGGCACGCGTGCGCAGCGGCGGCTTGGGTGCGGGCAGGGCGCGGTCGCCCAGGCGCGCCAGCCAATACTCCTCGTGGCGGCGCTCCGCCTCCTCAAGCTGCAAGAGGACCGCGCGCTCCTCGCCCGTTCGGCGCTCGGACAGGTCGCGGTAGGTGCGAGCCTCCATGCGCTCCTCGGCCAGGTGCTTTCGCCAGCGCTTAATCTGCGCGCGCGTCGGCTCCTGAGTATTGAGCTGCGGGTCAGTGCTCACGGCCTCGTACCCTCGCGCGCTCAACGCTGCGTCGTGGAAGAGGTGGCCTTCGCGTCGACCGTCGTCGGCTCGGAGGCGGGAGCGCCGAACAGGCGTTCCTTCACGGCGTCGGCAACCTTATCGGTCACCTGCTCACCGCCCGCGCGCACGAGGTCGGACATCTTCTGACCTGCCGCATCCAGGGGGCGGGCAACGATCGGGACACGACGCAGCTTCGAGGCGCTCAAACGGATCTGCTCGTAGCGCTCGCGGCCTGCTCGGGTGCCCAGGACGTATCCGATGCCAACTCCGATGAGGATTCCAGTCTTGGTTCCCATGAATGTCCTTCTCTCGCTGCAGGTGGTGGGGCGTCCCGTCGTGGCGGGTGTCGCGCAATCCCCGTGGGCGCGGCTTTCACCGGCGCGTATGCGTCCCATCTTAGTGGCGCTGCCCGCCGCGCCGCACGATCCTCACCATGAGTGGGGATTATTCACGGATGCTTCCCGTCTCAGGCGAGCTCTTGTCACATTCGTGCACAGTGTGGGCCCCTCTTTCCGTGAGTGGCCCTCGCGCGCTATGTTTATAGCGTGAGCCAGATAACGATTGAGACGCCCCGGGGAGTATCGCTCTCCGGTACATTCACGCGTCCCGTGGACTGCCGCGACGCCGCGGTGATCTTTTCTCACACCTTTTTATCGGATCGTCACGCATCGGGCATGTTCGACTCACTTGGTCGTGCGCTGCGCCGAGCTGGCTATGCGACGCTGACCTTCGACTACTCCGGTCACGGCGCCTCGGGCGACGAAATCATCACCTTCGACCCCCTCATCGAAGACTTCCGCTCCGCGTCCGGCTGGCTCGCCGACCAGGGATTCACGCGCCAAATCTGCGTCGGCCACGAGTTCGGCGCCACCGTCGCGCTGCGCTCCCGCCCGCCCGCCGTGCAGACGTACGTGCTGGTCTCCCCGGTCCTCGGCCCCCTGTCCTACGACTGGAACCTCGTGTTCTCCGACGTGCAGCTCTCCGACCTCGAGCACCACGGGGCCACAACCGTGCCCGACGATTCCGAGTCCGTGCGCCAGCAGTTCACCATTTCCAAGCGCACCCTCGCCGACATGTCCATGGTGTCCGGCGAGCAGGCGCTGCGAGGCCTCAGCGTTCCGATGCTCATCACGCACGACTCCTTCGACGAGGAGACCGGCCTGCTCGACCGCACGCGCGAGGTCTTCCACCTGCTGCCCGACGGCTCCCTCGTTGAGATGACCGCTGCACCCGATGGCATCGCGGGCGAGTACACGCCGGTCGACGGCGTGCCCGTCATCGACGAGGCCGTGGACCGCGCGCTCGCCGCCTCCGGTTCGGCGCACCTGCCCGCCCTGGCGGATGTCGCCACCGGGTGGGCGAGCCGCTGGGTGCCTGTAAGCCGCTGATTGCTGCTGGGCTGTGCCCTGTGGGGCCGGGCTGCTTTGTGCGCCCGTGGGCGGCGGCCCGCCCGCTCGCCGTCCGCG
>OFCU01000432.1_pt1 | contig 12436 bp, 15 predicted proteins | sample 1520851 | NCBI WGS metagenome assembly OFCU01 (sample SAMEA2699040, study PRJEB24076) | metagenome | reverse complement strand
TCTTTTGGCTGATTGGGGCGTTATTGTCGATCAGGTTCGTGTTGTCCCCGATGGCATTGCTTCTGTACGAAATGCGATCCTCGATGCAATGGCTAAAGGCGCGCGCGTGATCGTGACCACCGGCGGAACCGGCGTTACGGATCGCGACCTTACTCCCGAAGCCACCGCTCCCCTTCTGGACGCACGTATGGACGCGATCGCCATGCAGATTGCGCAGGTCGGCTTGGTCAACACACCTCTTGCCTCACTATCTCGTGGCCTTGTCGGGGTCAGTCGCCAGGGTGAGACTCCGTGCTTCATCGTGAACGCTCCGGGTTCACGCGGAGGAGTGAAGGACACGATCAGCGTGATCGGCCCGCTGGTCCCCCACATTCTTGAACAGCTCGACTTGGTTACTGACTAATTTGATGTACGAACCTCTTCTTCTGGACACCTTCGGTCGAACGGCCACAGATCTGCGGATCTCGGTCACCGATCGATGCAATCTTCGCTGCGTGTATTGCCTGCCCGAAAAGGTGACGGACTGGCTGAAGCGCAGCGACCTTTTGCGTCCGGAAGAATTCCGCCGCCTGGCAAAAATCGCCGCAACTCTTGGCGTCACTCAGGCGCGTATCACTGGCGGCGAGCCCCTGTTGCGCCCCGATCTTCCCCAGATTGTCGAGGCCGTTCGCGAGGGCTTCGAAGACGCCGGGGTAGAGCCGGACTTGGCCTTGACGACGAATGGTATTGGCCTTGATCGTGTCATCGATTCCCTGGTAGACGCTGGTCTTCAACGCCTCAATGTGTCCATCGACAGTTTGGATCCGGTCCGTTTTGCTGAGCTTTCGCGCCGCAAACGCTCAAGCGATGTCCTTCGCGGCCTCGATGCGGTCGATGCATCCGCACTTCCCGGAACCGTCAAACTCAACACTGTCGTCGTTGATCAGCAGTCCCTGGCGGAAATCCCCGCCTTAGTGACCTTCGCCTTAGAGCGCGGCTATCAGTGGCGCGCCATCGAATTCATGCCAATCGGCCCTTTGGCTGCCTCGTTCTCTTCCCGCCCAACTGCGCATGACATCCAGCGTGTTCTTCGCGAATCCTTCGAGCTCACCGATGTCATTACCGCAGCCTCAGAACCAGCGCGCCGTTGGTCAGTTGCTCCCAGCGACACCCATCCGGGAGGCATCATTGGCGTGATTGCCTCGATGACGTCCCCCTTCTGCGCCTCGTGCACCCGAACTCGCCTGAGTGCAGATGGAAAGATCTATTCCTGTCTGTTCAGTGTGGACAGTGTTGACTTACACACTCCCATGCGCGCGGGTGCAAGCGATGAAGAATTAGCTGAGCTATGGAAGGATGCCATGTGGGCTAAACCCGCTGGTCACCAGCTTCTTGCTCCGGTCCCCCAGTCCTATTCCATGTCAAAAATTGGAGGTTGAAAGTCCCCATGAGGATCACGATCCGTTATTTCGCTGCCGCGAGCGCTGCAGTTGGCACAGAGAGCGCAGTGATCGAGGTTGCGGACGACTCAAACGAGACAGTCGTCGACCTTGTTCGTCGCTCAACTGACCGCGATATCGACGATCTTCTGGCGGCCTCGTCCTTCCTTGTGAACGAAGAACTTGTTGACGCTCAGGCAACTCTTGCCCAAGCCTTGGGCGCCTCATCCCTGAGCGACGAGGCCGTGACCTCTGTGGCCGATCGCAGTGGGATTCGCCTTGACGTCCTTCCGCCTTTTGCAGGTGGCTGAGATCCACAATCTGGTCACGGAGTATTGCTCCACTCATTGTGACCATCACTAAAATACTGATCTTTCCAGATCGGTACGCTGGCTTTAATGTCGTCGACGATTTGACCGCACAGCGCGAAGGCTTCCTTTCGATGGGCACTATCGACGACTACAAGAAGTGCAACGTCCCCAATTTCTAGGTGTCCCACGCGATGGCGAACATAGATGCCATCGACCTCAGGATTTCCCAGTGCCTCAAGTGATTTCTCGACACTTGCGCGAAGGAACTTGGCAGCTGCGGGATGAGCAGAGTATTCCAAGTAGTGAACGCCTTCGCCACCGTCGTGATCGCGAACAACACCTTCAAAGACGACGCGCGCACCGGAATGAGCTGGAATAAGGGGCACTTCCCCCGAGCACATCTCCGTTGGAACAGAGACAATATCGGTATCAATAATCACGGGACTCCCCTTATTTAAATGGTCGTGAAGGGACACAGACATGGTAGCGCAGCGAGACATTATGACCGCTCGTATCCCCGGAATCGGTGAGAGCGGCATCGAAAAGATCCGCGCTGCGAAGGTCCTTGTTGTCGGTGCCGGCGGCCTGGGATCACCCGTCTTGGCCTATCTGGCGGCAGCGTGGATTGGAACAATCGGTATCTCTGACCCGGACAATCTGGAGGAATCGAACCTCCAGCGACAAGTGATCCACGGCGTTGCACGATTGGGCATGAATAAGGCCGAATCCGCCAAGATGACGGTCCTTGCTCTCAACCCCGATATCCAGGTCAACGTCGAACCGAAGATTATCGATGGTCAGAGCGATGAAACTGTTGCGGCCTACGACTTCGTTGTCGATGCGACCGACAATTTCACCGCAAAGTACGCAATTTCAGATACCTGTGCGCGCGTTGGACGCCCGCACATGTGGGGCACTTTGGTGTCGATGTCCTTCCAGGCCTCGCTTTTCACCGATGGCCTGACTCTTCGCGATGTCTATCCCGAACCCCCCACCGTCGAAACCATGAGTTCAAAAACTGTCGGTGTTCTGGGTGCTGTCTGTGGGCAGGGCGGATCTGTGCTTGCCACAGAATGCCTGAAATGGGTCACCGGAATTGGCGATCCCTTAATCGGGCGCTTGCTCATTGTTGACACCGCCGCAGGTCGCTGGAATGTTGTTCCATTCCGACCTCGATCCACCCCGGCGAAAGTTCCCTCGGTAACTCCCGCCGAAGCCACCCCCGAACCGATCGAATAAGCCATAAACTGAGCCATGGCCCCATGCGGACCGCGCGAAGGAGACTACGATGCAACTTCTTGAAGACTATTTGAACTCCATCTTGGGGCGCGTTCACCCCCTCTCCCCCGTTGAGCTTCCCATTGATCAGGCGCTTGATCACGTCCTGGTCGATGATCTTGTCGCGCGCTTTGCAGTCCCACCTTTCTCAAATTCGGGAATGGATGGCTATGCACTTCACCTCGATCACGATCTCGAGGCCTCCCCTGAGAACCCCGTCACCATCGCGGTCGCTGGCGACATCGCGGCGGGAGATAACGAATCCCACGTTCTTGAACCCGGAACCGCATGGCGAATCATGACGGGCGCTCGAATTCCCGAGGGCGCAAACACTATCGTTCCCGTGGAAGATACCTCCGAAGAACCCGGTCCCCATCCCCTCCCCGAAAGCATCAGCATCTACGCCCCTGCAAAGGTCGGCGCTCACCTGCGCCGTCAGGGCGAGGACTGCACGCCCGGAGACGTCATTTTGCATGCCGGTGACGTTCTCACGCCCGCAGCCATCGCCTCGGCAGTATCGGTTGGTTATGCAAGCGTGAAGGTCTACCCCACCCCCCGCATTGCCATCGTCTCAACGGGTGACGAACTGCGCGAACCGGGCGAAGACCTCAAGGGCGCTCAGATTCCCGATTCAAACTCTGTGATGATTGCTGCGCTGGCCCGCCGTGCAGGTGCCCAAGTCACGGGAATTTTCCGCTCCAATGACGACCCTGCTCACTTTGCTGAAGTTTTGCGCCAAGCAGGTGAGGTCGCTGACCTCATCATCACCTCGGGAGGCGTCAGCGCCGGGGCCTACGACGTCGTCAAGGAAGTTGGCTTAGGCAAGGGAGTGGACTTCGTTCGCGTCGCCATGCAGCCCGGGAAGCCGCAGGGCTTCGGCGTCCTTCAAGCAAGTGACGGACGCGATGTCTACTTGGCGACTCTACCGGGCAATCCCGTATCGGTCTTCGTCTCCTTCCATATGTTTGTTCGCCCAGTTCTGGCCGAATTCACCGGGCTTAACGGGCGCGAACTACTGCGTCCCATCGTCGTCACCACACCCAACGGCTGGATTTCCCCCGAAGGTAAACGCCAGTTTGTACCGGTCATTCTTTCTGAACCCGATGGCCCCGAACAAACTCCGATTGTGGTTCCAACACACAGGTTGGGTTCGCGTTCTCACCTTGTTGCCTCTTTGCACTCGGTGAACGCGCTGGCAATCGTCCCCGAAGATGTCACCTCGGTTGAACCCTGGTCGATCCTGACTGCGGTTCGAGTCTGATCATTTTCTGTCCTCTTCCCGTCAAACGAGCGCCGAAAGGCTAGACATGAGCGAAACCAGTCCATTCACCCACCTCACCGAGCGCGGTGAAGCACACATGGTTGATATCACGGCGAAAACACCGACCGTGCGTCAGGCGCGAGCACGCGGCTTCGTCGAGTGCTCACCAAAAATCATGGCGGCCCTCCGCGATGACTCGGTCCCCAAGGGCGACGCTCTTGCAGTCGCACGAATTGCGGGAATTCAGGCCTCGAAGCGCACTCCCGAGCTTCTCCCCTTGGCACACCCAATCGCCGTTCACTACTGCGCGGTCGATTTGTCATTGGCCGAAGACGGGGTGGAGATCCGTTCGACCGTTCGAACCGCAGATCGAACGGGCATCGAAATGGAAGCTCTGACCGCCGTAACCGTCGCCGCACTGACCATCATCGACATGGTGAAGGGCATTGACAAATTGGTTGCGATTCGTGAGTGCTATGTCGAAGAGAAAAGCGGCGGTCGGAGCGGAACATGGACTCGCCCCAGCGCCTAGCACTCAGTGGATTAGTAATCCTCGGCGGGGGGACTGGCCAGCGGCTGGGAGGGGCATCAAAGCCCGACCTCGTGGTCCGAGGCCGACGTGCGCTTGAGTGGGCGCTCACCTCTGAGCCCGGGATTCCTCACGTATGCGTGGTACCTGAGACCGTCACAGTTCCACGCGACGTTATCCGCGTCATGGAGGAACCGCCGCGTTCTGGCCCCGCCGCCGGCTTTATTGCAGGCGTTCAGGCACTTCTTAAAGTTCTCCCCGAGGACACGGAGTCTCGCTGGATTGGCCTTGTTCCCGTTGACGCACCCTTGGCCACCCTGACTTTTCCCCTCCTTCTCGAGGCCGTGGAAGAGTCGATTTCTCAGGGACGTCGCGTAGATGGTGTGCTTGCATGCGCAGCGGGACACCGACAGAACTTGATCGGCGTATTTTCCTTGGATGCAGTCCGCAAGTTCACGGTGTCCCAGTGGGCGAATCGTTCGATGCGCGCGCTATTGGAAGAGCTCAACACGATTGATGTCGAGGTCCCAGAATCGTGGGTCGCAGATATCGATACACCAAGCGATCTTGCCCGCGCGCAGCTGGCCGAAAACGGAGATGATTGCTAGCAAATCTAAGAGGGCTAGGAAGCGCGTACTCCCTAGCCCTCTTTGGGCCTCGATGGGCCTCTCTGTCCCAAATCAGTCGATCTCAGGGAACCAAATCTGAATCTCACGAAGGGCAGACTCCGCGCAATCCGACCCATGGATGATGTTCTCCATGTTCGGGGTGTCCCATGCGCGACCCAAGTCGCCGCGAATCGTACCGGCAGGCGCAGTTGTCGGATCCGTTGATCCCATCATGGTGCGCATGCCTTCGACGACGCGCTGGCCTTCAACAATGATGGCAACCAGTGGACCCGCACTCATGAAATCAAGAAGCCCTTCAAAGAAAGGCTTGCCCGCATGGTCACGGTAGTGCTCCGCAAGAAGTTCACGCGAGGCAACCATAAGCTTCAGGCCCTTGATGATATAGCCATTTGCTTCGATGCGACGAAGGATTTCACCGGTCAGACCACGGGCATAACCGTCTGGCTTCACCAAAATAAGGGTGTGTTCCAACGAGGGATCCAACAAGTGCTGACGTGTAATCAGAACGGAATTGGCGCTCACAAAATCTCCTTTGCTTGAGTGAGGATGCTTCAGCATAACCGGCGATGGGTCGAAAGTCATAGCCCTACATGACAAACGAAAAAGGACTGACCGCCGTGGTCAGTCCTTTTTCGTTATCCCATCAACACAGAGCAGTCTTCCCAGAAAGTCTTCCGGAGAGATACGAGCAACTCTCGTCGCTCGTTGTCTGATGCAGATAGTTTATGAAGTCTTACTGCAAGAAAAACGCGCGTTTACTGGGACTTTTCTGAACGAATTTTACGAAGTGTCAACTTCGCTACCAGAGCATCTACATCCACTTATAAATTCGCGTCATTTTGCTAAGAAAAACGATCTTCTACAAATGCTGGGCCTTCATAACCATGACGACCAAGAGTTTGGAAAATATCATCCATAATCTGCGATGGTTCCAGCAATCCCGCGGAAAACTCAGGGTGCGTAATTTCGATCGCCGCGAATCCGGCAGGGTCGGAAACTGGCTGAGTATCGTATTTTTCTCCCAGAAGACGGTTGACTTCTTCCAGATCGGATGGGGAACCAAAAATCCAGGTCGTTGCGGCAGGCCCCTCGCTGGAACGCCCAAGGTAGAGGCGCATCAGCACAACCTTCTTGCCAGCACGCGGGAAACTCTCACCGACACGCGTGAAAAGATGAAGATCCAAGTCCCCCATTGAGCCATCGACAAGGCAATATGCGTAGGCACCAATGCCCCGGACACTCAAGGCATCAGCAAGAATCCCCAAGAATTCATCCGGGAAAGCATCCTCTTGGAAGTAGATTCCTTCACCGCGTTCGGGGGCATGCTCGCCCATGATTTTGATGGGCAGTCCCGCCTCTTCAAGCGCCTGCGCGACTAAAGAAATGTTGTATTCAGGGAAGGGATGAAGAATTGCGGCGTTCTTTCCCAGTCTTTCAACGAAAACGTAGGTCGAGAATCCCAACTCTTTTGTAATCTGCGTGCTCATTCTTCCTCCTCTAATTTCCCTTCAAAAGGCATATCCGCCCAGACATACAAGAAAAATCGCCGAGGCCGGGAAAGACCCAAAGGCACGCCCGGCCTCGGCAATTCTCAATCAGTTCAGGCACAACCCCTGAGAGTGCAAAACCTCAAGGACGGGCGCGGTGTCGAAGGTATTTGGCAGGCCCATCTGCTCGCTAATCTGCTGAGTAAAGGCATTGGTCGCACCCAGGCCAGCCTTACGCAGTTCGTAGTATGCGCGCACGTCTTCGTCGTACTCGGCAAGCTCCTCGAGGTAGGAACCTTCGACCACCGGGTAGGTGTTCTCGGAAACAGCAAGGTGCTTGGGCAGACGAGGCCGGTATGGGGGATCTTGAAGGGGGCGGCCAACCAAGAGGCCCAGAATTGGGAAGGTCATGCGCGGAAGCTTCAAGAGCTCAATTGTGCGCTGGGGGCCTCTCAGAAGAGAACCGAGGTAGACCGTGCCCAAGCCCATCGATTCGGCGGCAACTTCCATGTTGTGTGCAGCAAGGACCGCGTCTTCCATTGCAGCAAGGAAAAGGTTGGTCCGCTGCAAGGGAGCGATATCCAGCCCGGCTTCTTCACGGATACGCGCATTGCGGTACAGGTCAACAACGAACATAAAAAGGTCGCCCTTGGAGGTGCCAACGTAGGGCTGCTGTGCAACCTCGGCAAGCTGATCGCGCAAGGCTACATCGGTCACGTGAATGATCGAGAACTGCTGACGGAAGGAGGAGGTGGGGGCGCGACGCGCAACGTCAATCAGTGCATCGCGGTCCTGCACGCTCAGCGGAGAGTCCTCAAACTTGCGGATTGTGCGGTGCGCCCGCAGCACATCAATCGTTGGATTGGTCACTCCAACTTCGGGGACCTTGCGGTAGTCTTCGGCCTGCATTTTTGCTCCTTTGGTGGCAACGGTCGCTCTTATTGTCCGTTTTTCGGCTATTTTTCGCCAGTGCATCCCACTTTTGCGTCAACCAAGAATCGCCCTCACCCTGGGACTTTGGCAGCATTGCTTCATCACAATTTGGTCGCAGTTTCGGTGCAGACATCCGAAATGTGGAGTCTGCGATGGACGCTTTTTCAAGGATGGCTAGACTGAGAGCCATGCGTAAATCTCTCATTGCAACAATGTGCATTGCCGTCATGGCAGCAACCGGCCTCGCTGCTTGCTCCAGCGGCCCCCAGTCAGCAACCAACGAAAAGATCATCACTAAGGATCCCGCAACGGTGACTCAGACGGGCGTCACTCTTCCCGAGAAGCGTGACCTTGAGTTCAAGCTCAACGGTGATGCGTCTAAGGCCAAGGTTGAGGTCGCTGACACCGAGGTCGCCGAGCAGGTCAAGGGCTCAAAGAACCTCCGCGTCCACCCCAAGAAGCCCGGTGAAACCACTCTGAAGGTCACCGATGCCAGCGGCACCGAATACACGATCCCACTTGAGGTCGTTGAAGGTAACAACTGAGCCTAGAGTCGATTAATACTTTTCCCGGGGAATAGGGCATACCTATTCCCCGGGATTTTTCCATATCCATCGATTTCGCAACAATCTGTACGGAGATGCGGAGAACGACTATTGACCTTTAGAGTGTGAGTCACCTAACATGGGCGCCTGTCAGCAATGTGCAAAGGAGCAACAGGTGACCAATATTTCTCCTCCGGTATACGAGCAGATCGCTCAGGCGATCCGGCGTCAGATTCTGGATGGCGATCTTCCACCCGGTTCCAGACTTCCGTCCGAAAGTATTCTCTGCGAGCGCTTCTCCGTCACGCGCGGCACCGTACGCCGCGCTTTGCAGGTCCTCACCCACGAAGGCCACTTACGCTCATATCAAGGCAAGGGGACTTTTGTTACCGCACAGGATGACAAGAGAATTCTGTGGGGTTTCGGTTCACTGACAGACCGCCTTCAGGGAAGCAGTGACCAGGCACGTGCTCGTGTCATTGAGCACGGCGTAGTCACCCGGCAAAATCGCCCATTCCTACGGCTCAAGCGACTTCGCTTGATCGAAAGCAACACGGGGGTATTCCCCGTTAGCCTTGATCTGTCGTTCATTCCAATCGATCTGCTGCCCGGTATCCAAGATATCGACTTCACAGATCTGTCCATCTATCACGTTCTACGTGACATCTATAAGAGCTCTCCAAAGTTCTCTGTTGTCTCGCTGCGCGCCCAAAGCATCGATCAAGAAACCCGCACGATCCTTGGCGAACCGGCGGGTACCCGCTGCCTTCTTCACCTCACGGGCTCTACCTATGACCACAACGGGGCATGCATTGAGGAAAGCGAAGTCACCTACTCAACTCGGGTGCAAGCAACCTTGACCATCGACCAGGTCAGGGGCCACGCGGAACCACTTACTCTCAATGAATCAGCGTCCACCAGAGGTAGGTTCTAGCCTCTCCACTCATACAAAAATCCCGGGGCCACACCTGACCCCGGGACTTTTATGTAGACCTCAGAAATTCACCGTGCGCACCACGACCTAGGCGGGGATACCCTCCTTGGCCAGGAGCATCTCACTCATCTCCACGGCCTGCTGGTGATGGGGGGATCATCATCTGGGCAAACATGATGTCCGCGTCGTTGTAATCGGCGGAGTTCTCCCCGTCCGCCTCAGTCGTGGCCATCGTGGTCTCGGTCGTCTCAGCGGTAGTCGTCGCAGTGCTGGTGGCCGAGGTGGTGGATCAGTGGACGGCGGTGGATGCCGGAGTAGGCGTGGCGTGTTCCTCCTTCGGACTGGTGGGAGCCAGGCGGGCCGGGTCCAGATCAATCCGGCGCAGCAGCTGAGCGTTAAGCGCCACTACAATCGTCGACAGCGACATCAACACCGCAGCAGCAGCCGGGGGAAGCAGAATGCCGCTAGAGGCGAGCACGCCGGCGGCCAGGGGCACGGACAAGATGTTGTAACCGGACGCCCAGATGAGGTTCTGGATCATCTTGCGGTAGCTGGCCTGCGAGAGCTCAATCATCGACAATATTGCCCGGGGATCGTCACTGGCCAGGACCACTCCGGCGGATTCCATTGCCACATCCGTGCCGGCCCCGATGGCGATGCCGACCTCGGCGCGGGCCAGGGCCGGGGCGTCGTTGACACCGTCGCCGACCATGGCCACGCTCAGGCCACGCTCCTGTAACTGGGTGACCTTGGTGTCCTTGTCCTGGGGCAGAACCTCGGCGAAGACCTCATCAATCCCCAGGTCCTGGCCAACCGCATGGGCCACCTGCTGTGCGTCACCGGTGATCATCGCGACCTTCACCCCGCGGTCCTGCAGGGCTTTCACAGCGGCGCGGGATTCGGGGCGGATCTTGTCCTCGACGGCCACCGCACCGATAATCTGACCGTCGCGGACAATATGGAGCACACCGGCCCCACGCCCGGTCCAGGCGCTGGTAGTGTCGGTGAGCTCGGCCGGGGTGGTGAGGTTGAACTCGCGCAGCATGTTCGGCCCGCCCACGAGGATCTCAGCGCCATCGACAGTGGCCCGGACCCCCCGGCCGGAGGCGGCGCTGAAACCAGTTGCACGGATTTGCCGACGAGAGGCCTCGGGATGGGCAGCCGCGGCCGCCACGATGGCGCGGGCCACGGGGTGCTCGCTGTCGGCCTCCGCTGCGGCGGCCAGGGCCAGCAGCTCGCCCTCGGTGACGCCGACAGTTGCCGCGACACCGGTGACCGCGTGCGCGCCCTCGGTCAGGGTGCCGGTTTTATCGAAGAGCACCACATCGATGGTGCGCATCCGCTCGAGCGCCATCCGGTCCTTGATGAGCACCCCGGATTTCGCGGCCCGCTCGGTGGAGATCGCAATGACCAGCGGAATCGCCAGGCCCAAGGCGTGCGGGCAGGCGATGACCAGCACCGTGACCGTGCGCACCACGGCATCGTTCGGGCTGCCGATGATGGTCCACACCACCGCGGTGATCAGAGCAGAAATCAGCGCGAACCAGAACAACGCCGCCGCCGCCCGATCTGCCAGGGCCTGAGCCCGGGAGGAGGACTCCTGTGCGTCGGCAACCATGCGTTGGATTCCGGCCAGGGCGGTGTCCCCGCCGGTAGCCTCCACCCGGACGCGGACGGTGTTGTCGGTGGCCACGGTACCAGCGACCACCTTGTCACCGGTGTCGCGGAAGACGGGACGGGATTCGCCGGTGATCATCGACTCATCGAATTCGGCGGCTCCCTCGAGGATGGTTCCGTCGGCCGGCACCCGGGCACCGGCCCTTACCAGCACGACGTCGCCGACGACCAGCTCGGAGATGTCCACGGTGCGGGTGGTCCCATCGATGACTTTCTCGGCCTCATCCGGCAACAGGGCAGCTAGCGCGTCAAGCGCGGAGGACGCACCCCCGAGAGCGCGCATCTCCAGCCAGTGGCCCAGCAGCATGATGGTCACCAGCAGGGCCAGCTCCCACCAGAAGTCCAGGTCAAAACCGCCCAGCCCCAGAGTGGTGACCCAGGAGGCGACAAACGCCACGGTGATGGCCATGGCAATCAGGAGCATCATCCCGGGTTGGCGGGATTTCACTTCCTTCCATCCGCCCTTGAGGAAAGGCGTTCCGCCGTAGACGAAGATAATCGTGTCCAGTACCGGGGGCACCCAGGTGGATCCGGGGAATGCCGGGAGGGGGTAGCCGAGCAGGTGGGCGACCATGGGGCTGAAAATAACGACGGGAATGGACAGAATCAGTGACCACCAGAAGCGTTCCCGAAACATTGCGGTGCTGTGCCCGGCGTGTTCGCCGTGACCATGAACCTGGTGGTCTTCGTCCAGGGCAGAGTGCGGGTGACCGTGGTGCATCGCCTGGCCGTGGGTGTCGGCGTCTGCGTGGTGTTCGTGGCTGGCATGATCCGGGTGGTGGGTGTGGTCTGTTTCCGGAGCGGGGTGATCACCATGGTGATCGCCGGAATGGTGGGGAGTGTTCATGACGTTCCTTTCGCTCAACCCGGTCAGGGTCGAGATGATGGGTAAATCGATCAGGATAAGACGGTGTAGCCGGTCGCCTCGATAGCCCGGCGAACCATCTCCGGAGGTACGACACCGGTGACCGTGACGGTGGAAACACCACCAGCAGCGAGATCAACCTGGACGGTGTCGGCACGTGAGGCAGGTCCGCAACAGCTGCAACCGTGGGAGGCCATCGGCAAGAGGCGGGGCGGGGAGGTGATCATGGGAAAGCTCCTACGGGTCGGTGGGATACGGCGATGCTGCTCTCCAGCATATACCCCCCGGGGGTATATCTTCAAGGGGTGGAGGGCACGGCCCTCACGCGGGGCAGGGCGTGGTCACCGAGCAGCCTCCTCACTGTCGGGAGGGGACAGCGGGAGGCGGAGGACAAAGCTTCAAGAACATCATCGGTCGCGACTTCAAGGCCGATGGCCCCTGGCAGAAATTGGGTACCGATGTCACCGAGTTCAAGCTCTCCTTCGGTAAGGCCTACCTCGCCACCTACATCACACACTGGAACACAACAAGACGCCAAGTAAAGCTCAAGGGCCTGACCCGGCAGAATA
>OFCU01000430.1_pt1 | contig 12445 bp, 4 predicted proteins | sample 1520851 | NCBI WGS metagenome assembly OFCU01 (sample SAMEA2699040, study PRJEB24076) | metagenome | reverse complement strand
TTTCGCGAAGGACAGCTTTTCCCGACTGTAGAATCAATACCGGATTACAAATCCGTCCATGCGTACTATCTTCTCTTCCGCAAGCCGCAGAAGCAGTTCGTCCGGAACTGCAATTTTACTTTTGGTAAAGAAATGACTTTACAATTCTTAACCAAACGGTATATTCCGTCTCCCGAACCGAACACCAAACCGGAGTTACACACCATGAAAGTTCTTTCTTCCTTAGCCTCTATGAAGCGCCGCCACGCAGACTGCCAAATCGTGAAGCGCAAGGGCACGCTGTATGTGATTTGCAAGAGCAATCCCAAGTTTAAAGCCCGCCAGGGCGCCACGGCAGGTACGCGTCTTTCCAAGAAGGGCGTCAAGTAAACCCTGGCCCAACACAGATTTCAAGAAGACCGCCGCCCGCCGGGTGCCGGTCTTTTTTTGCTGACAAAGCCCCTTCCCGCACATCCATGCAGCTTCCCACCGTCCAAACCAGATTTCTGGACCTGCCCGGCTCCTTTTCCCTGCGGAACGGCGCCGTGCTGGACAAGGTGCGCGTGGCCTACGAGCAGTACGGCGCCCTGACGCCGGAGAAGGACAACGTAATCCTGCTGTTCCACGCTCTTTCCGGCAGCCAGCACGCCTACGGTTACAATCCGGAAGTTCCGGGCACCGGGTCCCTCTGGAAGCCGGAAAACCACGAGGGCTGGTGGAACAGCATCATCGGCCCCGGCAAGCCGCTGGATACGGACCGCTTCTGCATCATCTGCGCCAATTACCTGGGGGGCTGCTACGGCACCACCGGACCGGCCAGCCCATCCCCTACGGACGGCCTGCCCTACGGCTCCCGTTTCCCGCATGTGGAGGCGGCGGACCAGGCGCGCCTCCAGGCTCTTCTGCTGGACAGCCTGGGAATAGAACGCATCCATCTGGCAGGACCGTCCGTAGGCGGCCTGATCGCCCTCAGCTTCGCGTGCCAGTTCCCGGAACGGGTCCGGAGCTTCATTTCCATCGGCTCCGGCTACCGGGCTTCCATTGAACACCGTTTGTCCCTGTTTGAACAAATCCTGGCCATCGAGCTTGATCCGGATTTCCGCGGGGGCGACTATTACCAGGGACCGGCCCCCAAAAAGGGGCTGGCGTTCGCGCGCATCATCGGCCACAAGTCGTTCGTATACCAGGAAGGCCTGGAACAGCGCGCCAGAAAGGAAGTGGGGGGCAAGTCCGGACTGCTCACATGGATGACGCCCACCCGCAGCACACAGAGCTACATGCTGCACCAGGGGACCAAGTTTGCGGAACGCTTTGACGCGAACGCCTACATCCGCATTGCGGACATGTGGGCGGAGTTCGACATCCGCGACCACGCTCCGGACGGAACGTTTAAAACCGCTCTGGAAGGCTTCCGCCGCGCAGGAATTCCCTCGCTCGTCTTTTCCATTGATACGGATTGCTGCTTCCGCCCGGCGGAACAGCAGGATTTTGTGGCGCAGCTGGAATCCGCGCGCATTCCCGTGGAGTTCCATACCATCGTTTCCACAAAAGGGCACGATTCCTTCCTGCTGGAGCCGGAGCTTTACGCGGAACCCATCCGGCGCATTCTGGCGGAAGGGCACCCGGAACACACTCCGTAAGCTTTTCCGTTCAAGCCGGGGAAACCTCCCTCCCCATCCGTTCTCCTGATAACCGCATCCCCGGAAACAAGGGCCCCTGCCCTTGTAAAGCGATTCCCACAAACAAGGAGGCGCCACGGGTCCGGGCAAGCCCGGAAGACGGATTGACAGCAAAGCCCTCCGGCTTTAGTCTCCCTGTCAAGGCACCGGACGCTTCCGGCGAATCATGAAAACTGCGAATTCCCCACGGAGCATTTCATGGCAGCCGCACAGGGGCCGGCCACCAGGGAAAGGAAGGATATGAGCTATTATTTTATCGTAACGGTTTCTTTAAGCTCCGATGCAGACACTCCATACGATTCCTACATCCGGGAAGTGAAGCCCATTGTTGAAAAACACGGCGGCGAATACCTGGTCAGGACCAATGAGGTCATTCCGCTGAGCTCCGGGTGGAAGCCGGACCGCGTGATCGTCATCCGTTTTCCCTCCAGGGAAAGCCTGGAACGCTGCTTTTCTTCGGAAGAATACCGGCAGATCAAGTCACTGCGTGAAGATTCCGTTGACAGCCACGCCATCATCGTGAAAGGAACGGATGGTGATGAAGCTCGGTGAAGGGCTGCATCAGATCAGGATTGATTTCCTGGCAAGCACAGGAGAACGGGGATAAGGGGGGGCTTTGCCGCGCATGCCGGAATGGACCGGCACCCCTGCAAATCGGATTTCCGCGACGGCCCAACTAAAAAAATAACCAAATTCAGGTGAACTCGATCCAGGGTTCCGCTGTCACACTCCTATGACTGATACTCATTACACCTCCGAGACGGAGAACGTCGGGCAATTCCGCTGTGAAACCACCTACATTCCCTCCAACATCACTTTTGCCACGGACCTGCCCGCCTCTTTTGAAGGCCGCGCGGAGTTTCCCTCCCCCGGCGTGATGCTCGGTTCCACGCTCGCCTCCTGCATGATGAGCCTGGTTTCCGTGGTCGCGGCCAGAAAGGGCGTGGACCTGAAAGGCATGCGCGTTCTGGCGCGCGCGGTGGAATCCTCCAAGGGGATTGAAAAGATTGAGCTGAAGGCCGTAATGCCCCTGGAAAGCAGCCATCCCCTCCGTTCCATGCTGGAAAAAACGGCCATGAGCTGCCCGGTCCGCCAGGCGCTGAGGCCGGACATGGAAACGCCCGTTGAATGGGAATGGAAGTAAGCCGCCCATGAGAGGGCGGAAATCACTCTTCACGTTATCCTATAAAGAAATCCCGCCCATTCACGAAGAAGGCCGCTGCGGATTATTCCGCAGCGGCCTTCTGATTAACTGACGTTTTCTTCCTTTAGAAGTTGTAGCGGTAGCCGATGCTTCCGTTGATGGAGCTGGAACCGCTGCGGATGTCCGCATTGCCGTCCACGAAGATGACGCCCTGGGTGCCTACGGGGACGCTCAACCCCACACCGGCCTGGAAGGCCGTGCTTCCCACCTTGGCGCCGTACACCGGACGCGTGTAGGAGGGGTCCGCCAGGAAGCCCACATTGGCCTGCCCGCGGCGGTCGCCCATGTCCTGGGAGACGTTCACCCGGATTTCACCCAGCGCTTCACGCCCGAAGACGTTGGAGCCCATGAGGCCGGAGAGTCTGGCGCCCACGGCGACTGCGGCCGTGGTCAGTTCCTGGTCCTCCACCCTCAGCCCGGCATTTCCGGCGGAGCCGCTTTCACTGTAGCCGTCCATGCGCGTCGTCACGATGGAGGCGTTGAACAGGGGCTGGAGAATCACGCTCTTGTCTTCATTGAGGGCGATGTCGTACGCCAGCTCGTACATGGCGCCGAAGCCGGACCCGGTGGTACTGCCGTGGGCCTGGTAGGAGCCCGAGCCGTAATCCACCGTGCGCGTGAGTTTGGCATCATTCCAGCCGCCCGTCAGGATAAGCAGGTGGGACCATTTACGGGACTGGTACCGGGCGAACAGGTTGACGTAGTAGCTGTCCAGGTCACCGTCCGCGGTATCCGCCGCATTCGCCGTGAGGCTTCCGTAGTTGGCCGTGAAGGCCGCGCCAGCGGTGAAGTTGTCGTTGATGTCCACGTCCATGCCTACCGTTCCGCCCCAGGTGGTGAGCTCATAGCCGCTTTCATCCCCCTTGGTGTCCAGCTTGGCATAAGACCCGGTGCCCTGCATCCACATGTGGAAGTACGGCATGTCCTCATGGACGTACGCGGGGTTCACGCCCATCTGCGCCACGCGGTTGCGGATCCAGCCCATCTGGTCGCGCAGGGAGTCACGCTGGGCGATGCCCAGGCTGGTGACCGTGCTGCCCGCGGCGGCGGCCAGCTTGCGGGCCGCGCCGGAGTAGTCGCCCGCGTTCTGGGAGAGCAGAACGGAGGTGTAGAAGTCGCGCAGGGTGGTGCCTTCCTCCATATGGTAGCGGGAGTTCCACAGCAGGTCCGCCCCGGTGGCCGCGTTCCGCGTCAGGGAGGAGTCACGGAAGATGTTTTCCGTGCGCGCCGTGCCGGTGAGGATGATGGCCGTCATGCTGTCATTCGTGGTCAGAGACAGGTTTTCATACAGGGAGCTGAGGATCATGTCCTGGAGGGTGACGTTGTCGCCCAGGGATACCAGCGCGCCGTCCGTCGTCTTGAACAGTTCCATGTTCAGCGTTTCCGTGCTCCCCGTCACCAGGGTGTCCAGGTTGGTCATGACCAGCGTCACTTCTCCCGTTCCGTCGCCCAGCGTAATGTTTCCGCTGGAGGTGACGAAGGGGTTCCCCAGGCCATCCACCGTGGTGGAGGACGTGGTGATGGTAACCGTGCTGTTCCCCGTCACGCTCAAGCCGTCCGTGCCAAGAGTCAACTGGGTCTTGGGAGCGTCCGCACTGCCGATGTTGAGCGTGCCTCCGTTCACTGTAATGCCCTTGTAGGCAGCCTGGGCGGGATTACCGCCTTCCGCAGCCGCGCCGGCCAGGGTCAGCGCGCCGCCGTCGCTCACGTTCAGGTTGTAGCCGGCATTGCCCGCACCCTTGATGGTCTGCACGCTGCCGTTGCCGGATTTGACGTTGAGCGTTCCGGATGCGCCGTCCAGCGTACCGGTGAAGGTATGGGAGGCGGAGGAGTCCACCGTCATTTCCGCGCCGCTCAGCTTCAGGGCGCCCCCGCCCGTCAGGCCGGAGACCGTATTCACGGAGCCGGCCGCGGTGGAAAGCGCGGAACCTTCCCGGATGTCCAGCAGAACGCCGTCCAGGGAGGAGCCGTTGCCCAGCGTCAGGGAGGAGTCCGTTCCCATTCCTCCGAGGGTCAGCGTGCCGTCACCGGAGATGGTCACATCAGTCACATGGCTGCCGGCCTGCTGGCCGGTGAGGACCAGCTGGGCGCCGCGGCCCAGGTCCAGGGTTCCTCCACCCGTGCCGGAGGCCAGGTTTTCCACCGTCGTCACGCGGGAGGCGCCGTCATTCCTGCCGCCCAGCGTGATGTCTCCCCCGGCGAGCTCCAGCGTAGTGAGGCTGTTGCCCGTACCGTTCAGGACAATGTTCCCTTCCGTGGAGCTCAGCATGGAGTCATTTCCGGTGAAGCTGCCTTCCACGGTGAGGGTTTCCGCTCCTTTCTTGATAAAGTCCACATGGTCCCCGCTGATGGTGCCGCCGTAGCTGTTGCCTCCGGCGTCCACGTTCTGGATCAGGTCCACCACGGCATGGTTGGCGGCAGCGTCCGCCGCCGTATTCGTCACCACCAGAGCGCCATTGCTGCCGATCAGGTTGCTGACTTTCAGGCCGTCTCCGTTCCGGGAGGCTTCAGGAGCACCGTTCAGGCTTACATTGAGCGTGGTTCCGTTGATGCCCACGGCCTTGTAGGGATCCAGGGCGGCGTAGTCGCTGATGTTGGGGTTGTCCGAGTTGGGCGTGGTGTCCACGAGGTAGACGAGGTCCGTATTGCCGCTGACCATCAGCGTTCCGTCCGCGCCCAGGACTTCCGTCACGGCATAACCGAGGGAGGCCAGAAGCGGGGAGAAGGCTATCTGCTTGTAGTTGTCCACGGTCAGCGTTCCCGTCGTCAGCACCAGCCCTACGCCGTCGGCGGAATCCCGGTTGGCGGAGAGCAGGTCCAGGACGCCCTGGTTGCTGAGGTTGATGGTCGTGTTGGCGGCGGAGAGCGTCAGGCTGTCCGCATCAATGACGCCCTGCCCGGTTGTTCCGCCCGCGGTAAGGCTGCCGGAATCCAGTTTCAGCGTCACCGTCTTTCCCGTCATGTCCAGGCCGCCGGAGATGCCGGTGAGCCGGGAGTAGTCTTCCATGACGATGGAGCCGACCATGGAGCCGGACAGACCGCCCAGATTGATGGTGTTCAGGGCGCCCTGCGTTCCGGCGGAAGCGGCCACTTCCACGTTTCCGGTGGTTTTAGCTCCCGCGTTTGCCAGGCTTCCCTTCGTGATCAGGATGGCGTTGGCCGCATTCTGGGAGGCCAGGTCAAGAATCCCGTTGTTGACGGTGACCCGCCCGGACCCCAGGGAGTCGGCCCCCGCGAGGGTGACGGTGCCCGTTCCGGAGAGCGTAGTGGAACCGGTGAACCCGGTGTTGCCGGCCGCCAGCGTTATATTCCCCGTGGTGTCGACGACCAGGGAACCGGCTCCGGAGAGGGCCCCGGCCCAGGCGCTCCCGTCACCCAGCCGCGCCGTAGCGCCGCCCGCAATGGAGAGGGTGCCCAGGAAGGTGTTCGCTCCGGTGAGCTCCAGCGTTCCGGCGTTTACGGATACCGTGCTGCCGGCCGTGCCGCTGATGACGCCGCCGTAGGAGAAGTCGCGGGCAAAGGCCAGCGTGGAGTTGTTCTGGATGTCAATGCTGTCCCCCAGCTTGGTCACATTGGCGGAGTTCACCGTAACTGTGCCGCGGTGCACCTTGAGCTGTCCGTCCAGATTGACGCCGCCCGTGAGGGTGATGTTGCCCCCGCCCTGGGTGGAGAACGCCGTTCCGCTCAGATCGCCGCTGAGGGTGAAGTCCTTGGTGGCGAATATCTGGTTGCCCGTAAAGATGATGTCATTGGCAAAGGCGCCCCCGGCCGTGCCGTTCCATTCCGCACGGACATTGGAGTCCGCCAGGTTCACGGTGCCGTCTGCTCCCATGGTCACGTTGTTCAATTGGAAGTAACCGGATGTCACGGACAGGGTTCCCTGGAATGCCGTGCTCATGTTCAGGACATTGGCTCCGTAGCTGGTTCCCAGGCCCACGGAAATGGTGCCGGTGCCGGAGGCATCCAGGTTCAGCGCCGTGTTGTCATTGGCGCCGCTGACCGTCAGCATGGAGCCGGCGGCCAGTTCCACGGTTTTTCCGTTGGCCAGGGCCTTGGCGGCGGTAGCCGTCACATTTTCACCCAGGATCAGGGAGCCGTCCGTCCACGTCATGTTGTCTGCGGTGAACGCCGTGGCAAAGGCGCCGGACGCCAGATTGAGGCTCCCGCCCTGAAGGTTGATCATGCCCATGCCCGGCTGGACGTCAGCCGTAGCCAGCGTGAGCGTGCCACCCGTAATGGTGACAGCCCCGGAACCGAGGGAGTTGGCCACCTGGGCCACCAGCTCGCCCTGCTGGAGGGAGATGGCTCCCGCCCAGCCCGTATTGTCCAGGTTCAGGGTAAGCTTGCCTTCGCCGCGCTTGGTCAGCGTGCCCTGCGCAATTTTTCCGGTGCCGTCTGAGGCGAATACATAGTCGCTGCCCGCGGCGTTGTTCACCGTGATGGAGGCCGGATTCACCGCGCCGGACAGGGTGACGGTTCCCGCTCCGGAGCTGTTGAAGACCAGGTTCTGGCCGGCGGCCGTATCCGCAGAGCCGTCAATGCCCCACTGGGCTCCCGTGTTCGTGTCGCTCCAGGTCATGCCTTCCGTTCCCTGCCAGATCCAAACGTCCCCGGCGGAAGTCACCACCAACTTGAGGGTGGCGCCCGTCTGTTCGAGCGTGTAAATCAGCGTTTCGTCTCCGGTATAGCCGGCCCAGTTGAAGATGGCGCTGGCGGCATCAAGTCCGCTGGCAGCAGAAATCAGGGTGTATTCCCCGGCTTCCGTAATGCCTTCAAGGCCATTCAGGGTGAGGTTGAACGTACCGGCCCCGAAGGCCCCACCCACGCCGATGGAAGAGCTTATATCCAGGGTCAGCGTGGAACTGGCCGCCAGATTCAGGGCCCCGGCGGTCGTCATCCGCGTATTGGCCGCCATGGTGATGTTCCCCAGGGACGTGGCCCCTGCGGCAGTAAGGGCAACGGTTCCACCCTGGATGTTCGTCAGCCCCGTGTAGCTGACCGTTCCGCCCAGCGTCAGGGTTTCATCGCTGACCTTGGTCAGGGAGAGGACTCCGGTGGTGTCATAGGAGATGGTGGTGGCTCCGTAGGCGATGGCAACGCCGTGGTCCGTGATGGTGCCGTTATACGTGCCGGAACCCACCGTCAGCGTACGCGCTCCCCCCACGGCGCCCACCTGGGAGTTGGCCGTGCCGTCCAGGGAGGCGATTTCAATATCCCCCAGCACGCGCATGAAGGCGAATCCCGTGGTATCCGTGCCGGACGTGAGGGTGACCCCGCCCTGCGCCATGGAGGTGCGCATGTCAAGCCCCGTGCTGTACCCGTTGGCGGCGTTCATGGTGATCATGCCGGTAAATCCGGAGGCGTCACCGCCGATGATGAGCTTGCCGTTGGAGTTGTACCTGCCATCGCCCCTTCCGCGGCTGTAGGTCAGGGAGCCTGCGCCTGTAAGCGTTCCGGTGAAGCCCATTTCCTTGGCCCAGTTGTCCCGGCCCACCAGGGTGGCCGCCCCGTTGACGGTAACGGTTCCCGTAAAGTTATGCTGGTAATTGGTGGCGTTTGCCTGGGAGGCGTCCACCCATTTCAGGGAGACCGCGTCAGATGCGGCCGTGCCCAGAATCAGATCGGAACCGATGGTGTGGTGGGCGCTGTTGCCCGCAATGATCAGGGACGTGCCGTTCTGCAGGGTGACGGAGGAACCGGCGCTGCCCCAATTGATGGCAGTGGAGCCGCCCCCTATCTGGACGTTGCCTTCCTGCACGATCAGGTGGCCGGAGTTGGCCCCCGTCAATTTCAGCAGCCCCGTACCGGTTTTCCGGACGGAGCCGGCTCCCGTGATGTTATTGCCGAAGGTAAGGTCTGAAGGCGTTACCAGATTAATGAATGAGTTGGTATCCGCGGCAAGGGAGAACGCCGGGTTGGTCACGGTTCCCAAATTCACCGTGACCGTCGCGCCGTTGGCCGCTCCCAGGGAGGAACCCGCGCCCCAGGTGATGCCCGTGGCCGGCAGGTCCGTATCATACCCGAACGCCAGAACGCCCTGGTTCACGGCTACGGTGGTTCCCGTACCGAGGATGGAAGCGGAGCCCAGCACCAGGGTTCCCGTGCCTTCCTTGGTAACGGCGGTATTGGCAATTACTCCGGTTCCCGCCAGCTCATAGCGGGTGGTGGTGTTGCGGACCAGCATGGAGCCGGGGGAAACCTCGGAATCAAGCTGCACCGCGGAGGTGGCGACTCCGGCCTGGTCTGCAAAGGAAACCGCCAGGCCGTCCGCATACGTGGCGGGCGTGCCGCCGTCCGTCCAGATGTTTTCCGCGCTCCAGACCCCGTTTTCACCGCCCGCCCACAGCAGGAGGGTTTCCGCCGTGTAAACCAGGTCCCTGCCATTGTTGGAAAGGGTGATGGTTCCCGCCACGCCGTCCGCAAAGACGGCCTTGATGGAAGAGATGTTGGTCAGTCCGGTGGTGGAGAGCACGGACATGCCGTCCGTCAAGGCGCCAAACCCGGTAAGGTCCAGATTCAATTCCCCTTCCGCGGAAAGGGCGAACGTGCCATTCACGTTGATTCCCGTTCCGGCGTCTCCCGCCAGGGCCAGCGTGCTGGAGCCGTCCACCTTCAGGTTCCCCGTAAAGAAGGAGTTCTGGAACATGGTCACAATGTCGAAGCCGGTAATGACCGTATTGGAGAAGGAGATGGCCTGGTCCGCCGTATTGCCGTAACCGCCCAGAAGCAGGGAGGAGGTGCCCCCTACCGTGCCTTCCGACACATTCAGCGTGCTGCCCGCTCGGAACACGGCTTTTTTAACGGTGAGGGTGGCGTTCCCGTTCACGGCGGACCTTGCTCCGCCGCCGCCCGCATAAAGGGCTCCCGTATAGGCGCCGCCATCCAGCGTCAGGTTGGAATTGCCTCTGACCGTGGAAGTTCCGGCAGTGCCGTAGCCGCCGCCGTAAATGGCCCCGGTAAAGACGGCGTCACTGGCGGCAGTGATGCTGACGTTGGAGTCCCCGTTGATCGTATATGTTCCGGAGCTGCCCGAGTAGGAACCGCCCACGATGCTCTTGACGAAGGTGCCGGAGGCAGTCCCCAGGTCAATCGTCACATTGGTGCTTCCGGTGATGGCGGCGCTGGAAGTGGAGTTGGCTTCATAGGCGCTGCCGCCGATGATGAAGCCCCTGGCTACGGAATTGAGCGAGACGGTTTCATCCGTCACGCTCTGCATGCTGCGCACCACGACAAAGGTGCTGCCGTCAATGTTGTTGGTGGAGTTGTGGGCCGCGGTGCCACCGCCTATCACGCTCCCCTTGACCACGGCATTTCCGTCCACGGACACGTAAACGTTCCCCGTAATGCCGGCAGCTTGGCCGTCCTTGTAGTTGCCGCCCACCACCCAGTTGACGGAGGTATCCCCCTGAATCTGGGTATGGACGTCACCCGTGATGTTCCACTTGCCGGTGCCGCTCCAGTTGTTGGCATAACTGCCGCCGATGATCAGGCCGTAATTGCCCCCCAGCACATCCGTCCAGATGCCGGTAGTGATCTCCGTGGCCGTTGCATTGGTTGCAGTGTTGTAATAGCCGCCTGCCAGGGTCACTCCCGTCAGGTCACCCGTTCCGGTCACGACGTTCACGGAGCCGAAGCCCTCCTGCATGGACGCGGCGCGAATGTTGTACAGGGCCAGCGTCTGCTGGTCCGCCAGTGTTCCGGCGCCGGAGGTGGGGGCGTTTTCCAGCCCCCAGGCGGAATCCCATGCGGTATCATACGCGCCGGATCCCGTGAAGGTAATAACCGTTTTCCCGTCAACGGTGGTGATGGTGTACAGGGACTCGTCAATATCCGCCAGCGTGAACCCCGTCCCCAGGTCAACGCCCAGGTTGTAGGAGGTATTCACCAGGGCTTCGGAACCGAACAGGTCCTGGAATTCCTGGAAACCGGAAAAATCAATCAGGCCAGAAGTCAGCGTCACGTTCTGAAGCACGCTGCCCACATTGTCCATGGAGGTGTAGTACAGGCGTCCGCCGTCCACCGTTACATTGCCCGTAATGGTTCCGGAACCGTTGGCGAGGATGCCCATCGTTTCCCCCACTGTGAAGGCGTCCTGGAAATTCATGGTGCCCGCGGAGGCGGAGATGGTTCCATTCCCCGTCAGTCCCGTCACATTCATGGTTCCATTGCCTGCATCCAGCCTGCCTCCCGCAAGCGCGGCGCTGATGGAGCCCGCCTTGGAGAGTACGGCGCCGGAATTGACGGTGTAGGTGCCTGTAAGCGCTACGTTCTCGGACAGATGCACCCAGCCTGACTGGGCTACAAAGTTGCCTGCCCCGGTGATGGAGTTGTCAATGACGTCCGCCGCTTCTCCCGCCGTACCGTAATAAGTGAGGTACTGGCTGCCGGAGGAAGTAGTTACGGCGGCGGTGCCGAGGGAACCGGAAGCGTTGATGCCCAGGGAAGTGGAGTTGCGGGTGATGGCGATGGTCCCGCCGATCTGGTTTTCCGTGCCGGTCAGGGTGTAATAAGTGTACTCGCTATCGGTCCCGCTGATGGAAAAGCCGGAGGCGGCCGTAAGCACGCCCGTGAATTTGATGTTCTTGCCGTACTGGGTAGTGAGGTTCACTCCGGTGCCGAACGTGGCTGCCCCGGAGAAGGTAAAGCCGTCCCCATTGATGGAAGTGGCGTCATAGTTATAATATCCGGAAACGGCGGGGCCGTCCTGCACGGTGAGCGTTGTGCCGTCCCCCATGACCAGCTTCTGGGACCAGTTGACATTGCCGGAAAACAGGGAAAGCGTTCCGCTGCTGATTTTAAGAGTGGCATCCGCGGAGGCGGCGGGGGTCAGCGCCGCGCTCTTGTCGGAATTGCCCAGGGTGAACGTGCCGCCCCCCGTGTAATCAACTGTCACGGTGCCGCCGAAGCTGCCGCCGTAGGAAGAAGAGTCCCCCGTGATGGTCAGTGTGGTTCCCTCCCCGGTAATCAGGGCCGCGGTGTTGTTGTGCACCAGTTTGCTGATGGAGGTATTCACGCCCGCTTTCAGGACGGAGGCCCCGGTCGCATAACCATAGCCGCCCAGCTTGATGGTGGCGTTCTGGGCCGCCAGCGCGTGATTGAGGTTCAGGATGTTGTTCTGCGTTCCCCCTGTCGTGTTGGAATAGAGGGAAATAATGCCGTTGAAGGTGCCCGCCCCGTTCAGGGTGAGGGTGGAGAGGGCCGTTCCTCCGTTGGCGACGCGATTCACTGTCAGCACGGCTTCCGGGGCGTCTCCGTTCAGGTTCGTGATCGTAGCGTTGCCCGCCCCGGCAAAATTCAAGGTGGTGGAAGCCGTAACGGTGCCCACGTCATAAGTGGAGCTGCCTCCCGCCGCTACGTTAACCTGTGTCCCGTTAAAAGCGACATCCGCAGCATAAGCCTGTGATACTGTTATTAAAAGACCAGAAACTCCTGCAAAGGTGGCAGTTCCAAGCGTTACCCCGGAGAAGGAGGTTATCAGGGCGGCCAGCAGATTCAAGGGAAGGTGCAATTTCATGTAACGTTTGACAATTAATGGGTTATTCAATCATAAAAGAACCTTTCCCACAACACGGCAAGGGAAATA
>OFCU01000425.1_pt1 | contig 12613 bp, 9 predicted proteins | sample 1520851 | NCBI WGS metagenome assembly OFCU01 (sample SAMEA2699040, study PRJEB24076) | metagenome | reverse complement strand
ACCAAGGATGCGCTCTACCAACTGAGCTATAGCAGCACAATCACAGCTCAATTATAATACCATAAACTCTGCCGCATTGCAAGAGTTTTTTGCAAAAAAATCTGGCATTTTGCATTTTTTCTGCCCGGATACAGAAAAACGGCTGCCGTTTTCCACGGCAGCCGTCTGCATTGTTGAAAATATCACTCGATAAGGCCGTTCAGCAGAGCCAGGCACTTGCGGCTGTGCAGCTTGCGGATGGCCTTTGCCTCGATCTGGCGGACGCGCTCACGGGTGACTCCGAAGTCGCGGCCCACCTCTTCCAGCGTGCGGGGACGGCCATCGTCCAGACCAAAGCGGAGACGGATGACCTTCTCTTCACGGGGGGTCAGGCTCTTGAGAGCCTGATTGATCTGCTGGGCCACCATAGCGCGGTCAGCAGCCTTGCCGGGAGCCTCGGCATTCTCGTCGGCAACGAAATCGCCCAGAGAGGAATCCTCTTCCTCGCCCACGGGGCTCTCAAGGCTGGCGGGCTCCTGTGCCATGCGCTGGATCTCACGCACACGCTCGACGCTCATGTCCATGGCCTTTGCCAGCTCTTCCGGGGTGGGCTCGTGGCCGTTCTGGTAGACCAGCTGGTTGGTGGCCTGACGCATCCGGTTGATGGTCTCGACCATATGCACCGGGATGCGGATGGTACGGGCCTGGTCGGCGATGGCGCGGGTGATGGCCTGACGGATCCACCAGGTCGCATAGGTGGAGAAGCGGAAGCCGCGGTCGCAGTCGAACTTCTCAGCCGCCTTGATGAGGCCGATGTTGCCCTCCTGGATGAGGTCGAGGAAGGCCAGATTGTGGCCCACATGCTTCTTGGCGATGGAGACCACCAGACGGAGGTTCGCTTCGCTCAGGCTGCGGCGGGCGTTCAGGCCGTCGCGGCGGATCTTCAGCAGCTCCTGACGGCGCTCCTCGGTCAGGGGACCGTTCTCCACAGCCTCCATGGCCTCTTCCTCAGCGGCCTTTTCCTCGGCGTCCTCGCTGGGCTTCTCACTGCCCTCTTCGTCGATGTCCTCGGTGTAGCTGCGGCTGTTCTCATCCTCCTCGAACGAGAAGCGGGCGCTGTTCTTCTTGATGTACTCGGTCGCACCGTACTTCTGGCGGTCGGCCTGCAGGATGTGGGCAGCCTCGGCACCGGCGTGGATGCGCTTGCTCAGATCAACTTCCTGTTCCGCGCTCAGCAGAGGGATCTGGCCGATCTGCTTGAGGTAGTTCTTGACGGGGTCGTCCAGCAGCTCATCCATCGCAGCCTTCAGGTCGGCAGGGTTCTCCTCGGCGGCCTCTTCCTCGTCGTCGCCGCCCAGACCCAGCTCGTCGCTGTTGTTCTCGGCGTTCTCCACCTCGGCGATGATGCTGTCCACGTCCAGATTCACATCGGCGTCGGCCTCATCCTCGATGATCTTGATGCCGCGCTCTTCAAGGAGCGTATAGAGCGTTTCCACATCCATCCTGCACTGTGCGGCCAAAGTTTTGGCCTCCTGTGCCGACAGGGTGCCTTCGCCTTTCGTCAACAGTTCCTTCAAAGTCATGCCCATTTCGCTCTCTCCTTCTCACCGCGGGGGAAGCGCCCCGCAAGTGAACTTGTCTCATAGTTTCGGCCTTGCTTCTTAAATCACAAGACCTCCGTTGACGCCGAACACCTGGCCGGTGATGTAGCCGGCGTCTTCTCCGGCGAGGTACAGCAGAAGCTTTGCCACCTCTTCGGCGGTGCCGAGACGGCCCACAGGGGTCTCTTCGGCCAATGCCGCTTTGTCCTCCGCAGTGAACGAAGCCATCATATCGGTGTCGATGACGCCGGGGGCCACGCAGTTCACGGTGATGCCGCTGGGACCTTCTTCTTTTGCCAGTGCCTTGGTCAGGCCGATGAGGCCCGCTTTGGCGGCGGAATAATGTACCTCGCAGCTGCCGCCGGTCTGGCCCCACATGCTGCTCACGGTGAGGATACGGCCCGCTTTGCGGCGTATCATCCCGGGCAGGGCCAGCTGGCAGAGGTTGAACGCACCGGTCAGGTTGACGTCCAGCATCCGCTGCCACTCTTCCGGCGTGATGTCAGTGAACAGCTTCTGCTGGGCGATACCCGCGTTGCTCACCAGCACATCCACCCGGCCCAGCGCCTGCTCGGCGGCGCGGAAGGCCAGCTCACAGCTGGCCCGGCTGGCCACGTCACACTGGACGGCCAGTACGCCCGGCAGCTCTTTTTGCAGGGCTGCGGCGGCCTCGGCGTTGGTGTGGTAGAACACTGCCACCCGATAGCCCGCCGCATAGAATGCGCGGGCTGCTGCTGCGCCGATGCCCCGGTCGCCGCCCGAGATGAGGACGGTGCGGTCCTTCGCCGCCGGGGCAGTGCTCCGGGGCTCTGCCGCAGGTTCCGGCTCGCGTTCCGGTGCCGGTGTGTTCTCCGGCGCAGCGCTGACCGGCGTTTCCCTCGTTTCCTGCACCGGCGGTGCGGCCACAGCCGCTTCTTCCGGTTCGGGCAGGGTCGGCCTGCGCTGTTCTGTCTTCGGCCCGGAGTCTGCAAGGTCAAATGTCAGCTCAAATTCGTCGTTGTACAAGAGTCAAACCCTCCTGTCCACTATTTTCGGCCGCAGCGCCTCTTCGTGTCAAAGCCTCTGCGGCGGGAAAGGAAACAGCTTCCCCCACCCCGCCGGAGCTGCGCTCTGCTCACTTTTTCCGGTCTAGGCCGGCTCTGCGGCGCGCCCGGCGGCATTTGTGTGGTTTCGACAAGTTTCCATTGAATAATATAGCACAATCGGGCGAAAAAATAAAGTGGTCACCAGTGATTTTTTCACGCAGTTCCCACTTTTTTCACAGATTCAGGGGTTCACGGGCGGCTTCCAGCGGGGCTTTGCGGCCCGCCTGGCCCGCAGTGAAACGAAAAATTCCTGCAAAAGCTGCTGTGCCTCATCGGCCCGCAGTCCCTTCTCGATGACGGGGTGATGGTTGAAGGGCTGGGCGAAGAGGTCTGTCACCGAGCCGCAGCAGCCCGCCTTGACGTCGGCGGCACCGTACACCACCCGCTTGATGCGGCTGTTGATGATGGCGCCGCTGCACATGGGGCAGGGTTCCAGCGTCACGAACAGCTCACACTGCCACAGCCGCCAGCCGCCCAGCTTTTTGCAGGCCGCGTCGATGGCCAGCAGCTCAGCGTGGTGGAGGGCGTTTTTCTCTGTCTCGCGGGTGTTGTGGGCGGCAGAGATGATCTCTCCGTCCTTCGCCACTACCGCGCCCACCGGCACTTCGCCCAGTGCAGCGGCCTTCCGGGCCTCTTCCAGCGCCGCACCCATCAGCTCAAAATCGGTCATCCCATTCCCCTTTCTGCCAGCCGTGCGGCAAACACGAGGCAGTTATTTATAATATGTAACGCGCTGCCGGGCCATACGCTCTTTGCTTTCTGGGCCGCCCAGCCGAAGATGAGCCCCATGCCCAGCGCATAGGCCCGGGCCGTCCAGCTGCCGTGCAGGGCCGCAAAAATCACCGCCTGCGCCACCACAGCCCCCGCGCCGCCCAGCGGCTGCAAAAGATAGAGCGCCCCGCCCCGAAAGGCAAGCTCTTCCGCCAGAGGGGTCACAAGGCAGATGCGCAGCGCAGCCCACGCGAGGGCCGCGCCCTCGGGCAGAGCCGTCTTTTCCGCCGGGAGCAGCAGCTGTGCTCCCGCCGCCAGCAGCGCCCAGAGCACTGCCGCCTCGGCCAGGACCCGGCACTGAGCCTGAAAAGACGGCTTTTCCGTTTCCCTTATCAGTCTTTTCACGGCGCACCCTCCTGTCGGCGGACATTGTACCATACTGCCGCCCCGTTTTGCAAGCAGTTCTTCGTTCATTCGAAGAAATTTCACTCAAAAGATTGACATTCCGCCCGGCGTTCTGGTATACTTTGTACGACTTTTTTATGAATTTGTCGTTTTACCAAAGACACACGATGAACGCACCCATGGAGGTACGAACTATATGATACGCATTCTTACCGATTCCGCATCCGACATCCTGCCCGCCGAGGCCGCGCAGCTGGGTGTGGACGTCATCCCCCTCAACGTCACCCTCGAGGACGGCACCGTCATCCGGGACGGCGTGGACCTGACTCCCAGCGAGTACTACGAGCACATGGCCGGCTGCAAAAAGCTGCCCACCACCAGCCAGCCCAGCCCTGAGCTGTTCGAAAAGTTCTACGCCGAGGCCGCTGCCGCCGGAGACGAGGTCGTGGGCATCTTCCTGTCCCATGAGCTGTCCGGCACCTATCAGTGTGCGAAGCTGGCCGCAGACCTGGCCAACGTGGACAACGTCCTCTTCGTGGACAGCACCAATGTCTGCCTCGGCGAGGGTCTGCTGGTGCGTCTGGCCGTACACCTGCGGGATGAAGGCAAGTCTGCCGTCCAGATCGCCGCCACCCTCGAGCACGCCAAGGAGCACCTGCACCTCGTTGCCGCCATCGACGACCTGAAGTATCTGCGCAAGGGCGGCCGTCTGCCCGCCGCCGTCGCCGTGGCCGGCGGGATGCTGGGCATCAAGCCCCTCATCACCATCAAGGAGGGCAAAGTCGCCATGGCCGGTAAGGCCCGGGGTCTGCCCGGCGCATACGTCGCCCTCTTCAAGAAGATAGAGGAGCTGGGCGGCGTCAATCCCCGTTTCCCCTCTCTGGCCGGTTACACCATCAGCCCCCGCGAGGTGAACCCCATCCAGACCTATCTGGTGGACAATCTCGGCCTTCCCGAGCCGCTGGTGCGCCAGATCGGCTGCGTCATCGGCACCCACGCCGGTCCCGGTGCGTTTGGTCTGGCCTTCTTCGATAACGGGCTGGTCATCGACTAAGAATATATAGGAAGAGGCTGCTGTGCATCTGCACGGCAGCCTCTTTTCGTTTTTACTTACAGCATATCCGTGATGAGCTTGCCCAGCAAAAGCACCAGCACCACGAGCATCATGGGGCGGATGAACTTTGCGCCCTTTCTCAGGGCGAAGTGGGAGCCGATGATGTTGCCGACGATGTTGCTGATGGCGCAGGGGATGCCCACCGGAAAGACCACCAGCCCGCTGCTCAGATAGGTGAAGAGGCTGGCGTAGTTGCTGGCGAGGTTGAGCACCTTGGCGTTGCCGTTGGCGGTGCGCAGGTCAAAGCCCATCAGGCTGGTGAAAGCGATGATGGCAAAGGTCCCGGTGCCTGGCCCCACCATGCCGTCGTACAGACCGATGCCGAGGCCGATACCCAGGGCCATCAGGGCCTTTTTCAAATTCAGGGTGCCGTCGTCCCGGTTCTCGTCCGGGAGGTTGCGACGCCACAGGATGACGACTGCCGCGATGGGCAGGATGATGAACATCATCATCTGCAGCACCTCATCGCTGAGCATCAGGACGATGTGTGCGCCTAAGGCACTGCCCGCAAAGCTGCCGATGGCGGCGAGGATGCCGACCTTGAGGTTCATCGCGCCGTTCTTGAAGAAGCTGGCTGTGGCGAACGTCGTGCCGCAGGCGGCGCTGAATTTGTTGGTGGCGTAAGTATAGTGAGGCGGCAGGCCCGCGAAGAGATAGGCCGGCAGGCTGATGAGTCCGCCGCCGCCCGCTGCCGAATCGACAAAGCCCGCAAAGCCGGTCATGAACACCAGAAATGCCATCATCGGCAGGCTGATTTGAATACCCATTGTTATGATTCCCCTTAATATTCCTATTTTTTCCACGATTTTACTTGTACAGCTCACCCTCGCAGGCCAAAATCTGGTCGAGTATCATCCGGGACACCCGGGCGCCGTAGACCATGGAGGGATGGTCATTGTACTCGATGATGTCGTGGAAGTCCTTGTTCATCAGGACGATGACATACTCGCCGTAGGGGGTGTGGACGATGCCGCCGTCGTTGCGGCAGGCGTTCATGCTGCCGCTCTTGCTGGCCACCCAGATGAGTTCCGGCTCGCCGGTCTCCTCACAGTCGAGATAGAACTGAGGGAAGTCGTGGGTCAGCATGGTATTGTAATGCTGCTGACGGAAGATGGCCAGCATCTCAGCGCTGGCCTCAGCGCTGACGAGCGTTCCCTTTGCCACCTGCGCAAACAGCGAGGCGTAGTCCCGGGGCGTCGTGGTGCCGAGGTCGTTGTAAATATCAAAGTGGAGCGGGTTGTGCAGGACGGTGTGGGCAAAGCCCATCTCCCGGATGCAGGCGTTGATGGTGTCCAGCCCCAGATAGTCGATGACCATGTTGGTAGCGATGTTGTCGGAGCAGATGATCATCATGGTGGCGGCGTCTTTAACTTTCAGACTTGCGCCCACGCCCAGCGCCCGGAGCATACCGGAACCGTCCACAAAGTGCTCGGGCTTGTAGGTGATTTTTTCCTCGAGGCTGGCTTTGCCCCGGCTGGCCTGCAGATACAGGGCTGCGAGGATATATGCCTTGATGGTGGAAGCCGTCTCAAATTCCTCGTCAGCGCCGATTTCGACCGTGTGGCCGTGCAAATCGTCCACAAAGACGCTCATCTTGCCCTGATAGGAATACAGCTCGGCGGCAATACGCTTTTCCAGCGTCATGTTTTTATCCATTTTGGAATCTCCCTGTCGTTTTATACATTATTTAGAGGTTTTCTTCAAAGAACCGCCGGGCGTTGCGGTAGAAGATGGCCTCCACCTCGTCCTCGGTGAAGCCCTCGCGGCGGAGTGCGTCGGCCAGCAGCGGGAGCTTGGAACAGTCGTCCATTTCCAGCTTGCCGCCGATGCCGTCGAAGTCACTGCCCAGACCGATGATCTCAATGCCGCCCACCTGTTTGAAGTGGGCCGCGTGCTTTGCCATCAGGGCCGTGGTGCTGCGGCAGAGCTTTTCTTCGGGCTGGTTGTCGAGGAAGCCGCTGCAGTAGTTCAGACCCACGAGGCCGCCCTTGTTGGCGAGGGCGCGGATCATCTCGTCGGTGAGGTTGCGGCAGTGGGGCGCGAGGGCGCGGCAGTTGGAGTGGCTGGCCGCAAAGGGGCGGGTGGAGTGCTCCACAATGTCCCAGAAGCCCTTGTCGGACAGATGGCTCACGTCTGCGATGATGTGCAGACGCTCCATCTCAGCCAGGAACTCGAAGCCCTTCTCCTTCAAGCCCGTCTCGGTGTTGGGGGCGCAGGGCCAGATGTTGTGGCCCCCACCGGGGACGACGTTGGGGCTGGCAAGCTCGTTCTCGTGGTTCCAGGTCAGGGTCATCATGCGGACGCCCAGCTCGTACATCCGGCGCAGCACACCGATGCTGCCCTTGCAGCAGCCGCCTTCTTCAATGGTGAGCATTCCGCTGATCTTGCCCTCGGCGGCGTTTTTTCGGATGTCAGAGGGTTGATATACCGGCGCAATATCCTCCGGGTATTTTTCCATGATGCGTTTGAAGACGTCGATTTCTTCCAGCGCCGTCACCAGCGGGTCAGCACCGGGGGTCTTGTCGCCCAGATTGACAAAGGCGGCGAAGCACTGCAGCATATAGTCGCCCTTTTTCAGTTTCTGCAAGTCGATATGCAAATCATTCTGCGCAAAGCTCTTGGGCGTACCCGCCTTTTCGGCGTAGCGCAGCTCACTCAGGGTATCACAATGTAGATCAAAGACTTTCATGGTTATCTCCTTTTAGAAAATACTCCCCACCGCATACAAACACTTCACCAGATCCTCCCGATACAGCGGGTCGCTCGGCTCAAGGCTGTTGATGACCACACCGCCGCTGGCGGCGGCACCGGTGGAGTGGATATACCGCCCTTCGCCCAGATAAAGCGCCACATGGCCGGGGAAGAAGAGCGCATCGCCGGGCTTTTTGTTCTCGAAGGCCACCTCATGCATCGGCCAGCCCTCGATGATCTTTGCGTCGCGGTAGATGAGCACACCACACTGCATATAGGCGCTGCTGACAAGGCCCGAGCAGTCGATGCCCCGGCCCGACTTGCCGCCCCAGCGGTACTCGGTACCCATATACTTCTTTGCCTGCTCACAGACAGCGGCGCGGAAGGCATCTTCGCTGCCGCCGTACCAGCGTGCCACAGCTTCTGGCACGAGCTTGTCTGCCGTCGTGTCCAGCGTCTCGGCCAGCGCGTCATTGAAGGCAAGGCCCTCTCTCTGGGAGAAGACCGCCGTCATCTCATATTTCACCGGCTCCAGCGCCACATCCCGGACATAGCCCGTCCGGCCATCCGTCAGCAGAACTTTCGCCCAGCCCTTGTGGGCCTCGACCTCTTCGGCGGTCTCAGGCTGGCGGCGGAGAACGCCTCCCCGCTCCAATTCCATCATCCGGACGCCCTGCACCTTGGGCAGGCTGAGGACATCCGTAGCGCGGCCCACAAGAACGAGGTCTGCCCCCAGATACTCCCACAGCTCCTCCTCGCGGACAAACTGCAATTCCCGCTGATTCACATAGCCATGGTAACCGTAAAAGCTGACCACTTCGGCCACATCGGGCGGAAGCTGGACGCCCGCAGCGGTCACGCCGCCGGGCGCAGTCCGCACCTGACAGGCCTGCCCATACAGGCCCTCATCTCCGATGGTGGAGACAAGACCCTCCTCGCCCTCTTTGACGGTCTGGGGCAGGTCGTAAATGGTGCCTACCGGCACCGAAAATAATGCGTATTTCATGGTTCGCTCCCTTCCAGCAGCTGCAGCAGCTCATCCGGCCGCATCGAGAGGATGGCACCATCGGCGGTGCCGGTCACGGTGTCGGCCAGCGACTGCTTGGCCTGCTGCAATTCCACGATTTTTTCTTCAATGGTATCCTGTGCAATGAGCTTATACACCTGCACCGGGTTCTGCTGGCCGATGCGGTAGGCGCGGTCGGTGGCCTGATTCTGGGCGGCGACGTTCCACCACGGGTCGTAGTGGATGACGATGTCCGCCGCCGTCAGGTTAAGGCCGGTGCCGCCGGCCCGCAGCGAGATGAGGAAAACGCTCACCTCTCCCCCGTTGAACCGCCGGACCAGCTCCGCCCGGACGGGCTTCGGCGTCGAGCCCTGCAGCGTAAAGTGGCTGATGCCCTCGGCGTCCAGACGCTTTGCCAGCAGCTCGAGCATCGAGGTGAACTGGCTGAACAGCAGGATGCGGTGGCCGCCCTCCACAGCGCTGGAGACCAGCTCCACGCAGGCGTCCAGCTTGGCGCTGCCGCCCTCCCAGTTGTCTGCGATAAGGCGCGGGTCGCAGCAGATCTCCCGCAGCCGCATGAGGACGGCGAACACCGCCATCTTGTCCTCGGGCTTTGCGGCCTTCAGCTTCTCCCGGGCGTCCACCACAGCGGCCAGATAGAGCTTGCGCTGCTCCTCTTCCAGCTCGATGCGGTAGACATTCTCGGTCTTGGGCGGCAGCTCCTTGAGCACATCCGACTTCATGCGGCGGAGGATGAAGGGGCCGGTCAGCTGATTGAGACGCCGCACGGCGGTCTGGTCTTCCTCCTGCACGATGGGCTTCTCGAACCGGCTGCAAAAGCTCTTGTAGGGCGGCAGATAGCCCGGCATCAGGAAGGAGAAGATGCTCCACAGCTCGCCCAGTCGGTTCTCCACCGGCGTACCGGTGAGGGCGAACCGCACCCGGCTGCGCACTTTGCAGACGGCCTTGTATTTCTGGGTGGTGTGGTTCTTGATGGCCTGCGCCTCGTCGAGGATGCAGGCGTAAAACTCCTGTCCCTCGTAAAGCGCCTCGTCACGCCGCAGCAAATCGTAGCTGGTCACCACGAGGTCGGCGGCGGGCCAGCTCTCAGCCAGCTCGGCGCGGTGGGCGGCGTCGCCATCCACCACCACGCAGGAGAGTTCGGGCGTGAATTTCTGACACTCCTCGGCCCAGTTCAGCACCAGCGAGGCCGGGCAGACGATAAGGCTGGGCAGAGTCTGGCCGTTCTGCTTCATGGCCAGCAGGTAGCTCAGCACCTGCACCGTCTTGCCCAGGCCCATATCGTCGGCGAGGATGCCGCCCATGCCGTAACCGTCCAGCGTCCGCAGCCAGCGGTAGCCGTCCCGCTGATATTTGCGCAGGGTCTTTTGCAGGGAGACAGGCGGGGCATACTCGCTGTCCTTGACGGCGTGGAAGCTCCGGCTGATGCGCCGGAAGGCGTCATCCCGGTTGAAGCGCACACCGGTCTGGCCCGACAGCGCCCAGTCGAGGCTGGGCGCACGGTAAAGCGGAAGCTGCGCATGATTCTGGCCCAGCTTTGCGCCGGAGAGTTCCAGCGTTTCGTTCAGTTCGTCCAGCACTTCCAGCGAGTCATCCAGCCGCAGCAATCGGCCATCCCGCAGGCGGTGGTAGCGCTTTTTCTGGTGGAGCGACTTGAGCAGAGCTTTCAGCTCGCTCACCGGGAATTCGCCGGTGTCCACCTCCAAATCAAGCACGCTGCCCTGTACCGACACACCCACCGAGATCTTCGGCGGCGCAGCCTGCAAGTCGCGGAATGCATCGCTGAGGTAGACTTCGCCCTCCGCCAGCAGGGCAGGCACACCCTCTTCAAGGAAAGTAACAAGGGTATCCTCGTCGTCTGTGCCATATTCGGCGGGGCTGGTGTCGGTCTGCTGAGTCAGATAAGTTTGGAGCAGCCGCCCGGCCCGACGCTCTGCGCGGGCGTCCCTCAATAAATCAGTCGGGGCCGCAAAAGGCGTCACCCGGTCTTCCCCATACAAAAATTCCGGGTGGGCGCGGACGGCCCCCATGTGGGGCGCATCCAGATAAAACTGCACCACCGGCTCCAGCGGTATCTGATTCAAAAGCAGCCGGTCAGGGTCGTCGATGGTGATCTTCCGGCCCAGCTCCGGCAGCACGAAGCTGCAAAACGATACGGCATCCTTGCTGGTGAAAAAGAGTCCGCTGCCACAGAGGGCGTTCAACGCGGGCAGCAGACGGGCCGCTTCGGCTCGTTCCAGTTTCCAGATGGTGTCTTCATTATAAAGGTAGCTGTAGTCGAGGCCCTGCAATGTGTACAGACTGGGCTCCACCACGATGTGTACGCCGCCCCTCTTCTTCTCGACCCGCAGCGTCAGCGCGGGCAGACCCTTTCGCAAGGCGTAACCGCCCACCTCGCCCCTCGGCTCATATAATACCACCAGTTCATCCAGCAGCTCACCCGACAGCGGCACACTTCCAGCGGGGCCATTTGCGATGCTGCGGGTCGGGCGGCCTGTGGCAGCTTCCACGCTCTTTACCGTGTCCTGCTGGCGGCGGAGCAGCGTCAGAATTTTCTGTGCCTCGGTGGTAAAGGCGTCCCAGCGGTGGACAAAGGCCAGCGTTTTGCCGTAGCTGACGCTCCGCTCTTTCTCGATGGCCGTCAGCAATTCCGGGATACTTTTGACGACATACTGCCGCCCGCCGTCCGAAATGCGGAGGCGCAGCAGCGGCGGCTGTCCGGAGTAGTCGAGGATGAGTTCCGGTTCCAGTTCCGCGAAGCCTCGCTGCTGGCCGTCCGAAGCCGTCAGACTCTCCACCTCGGCCAGCGCGTCCTCCTGATAAGCTCGAAGAAGTTCCTGCGCTTGCACATCCGAGACGGGTTCATCGCCTCGCCATTTCCTGCCGAACAGCATCTCGAGACCGGAGACGTAGCTATCCTTCCGGGTTGCGGCTTCTTTAGCAAATTCTGTCCCGCGCTGCACGCCCGGGATGTCCAGCAGTGCCTTCTTTTCCGGTTTTGACTCCGTCTTTTCTTCCGGCTCATCCACCTCATGCAGCAGCAGCGCACCGATGTGCTTGCAGCAGGGACCTTCGCCGTTTTCATTGAAAGAGCAGGTACAGCTGGCGCTGACGAAACTGCCGTTCTGGCGCAGCCACGCCTGGGTCCGGTAGAGGTTCCGGCCGCTGCCCCGCACATCGGCGCTCAGATGGCGCACGCCGTTCTCCGCCGTCTCACATTCCAGATCCTGCACCCGGTTCTCATATGCCTTGGCCCGTGCATAAATCGTGCTGCCCAGCAGATAGCGGATCTCTTCTCTGTCCATGTCTCTGCCCTCCCTCTCCCAAGCGTCCTATTGGTTAAGCATACCGCACCCGCCGACCAGATGCAAGAGCTTTGGACGAAAAAAGCAAAAAGAAAACGCTCCAAGATTTCTCTTAGAGCGTTTTGATCAAGTCGGCGACTACCTATTTTCACAAGCCGTTTCCAGCTAACTATCTTGGGCACGAGTGAGCTTAACTGCTGTGTTCGGAATGGGAACAGGTGGAACCTCACCGTCATCGTCACCGACCATATGACTGACACAGTATATCACATTTCTGTGTATCTGTCCAGTATTTCTTAGAAGGACGTGCCTTCAAAACTGAATAATCACTGCTACTTCTCGTTGACTTGAGATACTCAAGCGAATTGTGGTCAAGCCCTCGACCTATTAGTACACGCTTGCTGAATGGATCGCTCCACTTACACATCGTGCCTATCAACCTTGTAGTCTTCAAGGGGTCTTACTTGTTTAAAACAATGGGACATCTTATCTTTGGGTCGGCTTCACGCTTAGATGCTTTCAGCGTTTATCCGATCCGTACGTAGTTGCCCAGCTATGCTCCTGGCGGAACAACTGGTGCGCCAGAGGTACGTCCGTCCCGGTCCTCTCGTACTAGGGACAGCTCCCATCAAATATCCTGCGCCCACGACAGATAGGGACCGAACTGTCTCACGACGTTCTGAACCCAGCTCGCG
>OFCU01000419.1_pt1 | contig 12780 bp, 12 predicted proteins | sample 1520851 | NCBI WGS metagenome assembly OFCU01 (sample SAMEA2699040, study PRJEB24076) | metagenome | reverse complement strand
GCGGTTGGAGCCGTGCATTGGTGTTGTGGGTTTCAAATGTGAGTGTTGGCCGCCGCGCATTGGTGTCGTGGGTTTCAAGCGCGAGCGTCGGTGCCCACGTTGTGGCTCACTCGTTACATGCGCGGCCGTTTGGAGTTGCCCGGTTGTTCTCGCGGTCTCATGAATCCGGCCGCGCGCGGCCTCATGCAGCGATGATGCTGGATGTCGCCCCGCTTCTCTCCGTCGCTAGCGGACCTCACGCGACGAGGCCACCCGACCTCACGTTGTGACGGTGCCAGCCGCCCCGGCGATCAGCCGATGATCGGCCGTTCCTCCGGCATGCGGATGACGCGGGAGCGCTCGCGCAGGGCGAGGGCTGCTGCCACCGTCATGGAGCCGGTGCGGCCAGCAAACATGAGGAAAATCAGCACGTACTTCGCTCCGACGGGCAAGATCGGGGTAATGCCGGTGGACAGGCCCACGGTCGCGAACGCGGAGGCGGTCTCGAACAGGATGATGTCGAGAGAATAGTGCGTCATTGACAGCAGGAGGACCACGGACACGGCCACGAGCGCCAGGCCCAGCAGCGACACAGCAACCGCCAGTCGGACGGCGCTCGTGGGGATGCGGCGCCCGAAGGTCTCGATGTCGCGGTCGCCTCGAGCCTCAGCGATGACGGCCAGGACGAGAATGGCAAAAGTTGTGACCTTCACGCCGCCCGCAGTGGATGCGGAGCCGCCGCCGATCATCATGAGGATGTCCTGCACGAAGTGGGTCTGGGAATGCATGGCACCGACGTCCAGGGCTGACAGGCCGGATGAGCGGGAGTTAACGCCGGCGAGCATGGCATTGAGGATCTTGGAGGGAGTGTCGATCGCGCCCAGGGTCGCGGGGTTGTTCCACTCGGTGAGCGCGAGGGCGAGCGCGCCCACGAACGCGAGGATCAGGTAGGTCGACAGGGTGAGTTTGGTGTGGAGCCGCCAGTGTCGGGGTGTGCGCAGGTTCTTGGCGACGTCCATGATGACGGGGAAGCCGATGGCTCCCACGGTGGTGCCCAGGATGATGGGGATGAGCATCCACCAGTCGGTGACGTGGGGGGAGAGGCCTTCGGGCAGGATGACGAAGCCCGCGTTGTTGAACACGGAGATCGCCATGAAGACGGCGTCCCACACGGCGCGTACGGGGTCGATGCCCATCGACAGGAAGCGTGGGAGGAACATGGCGGCCAGGAGGGCCTGCATGGTCAGCGACGTAGCGATAACGGCTTTGAGGAGCGTGGAGATCTGGCCCATGGCGCCGGTGCCGGTTTCCTGCGTGGCGAGCATGCGCTGGGTGAGGCCGAGGTGGCGCGAGACGGCGAATCCGAGGATCGACGCGAGGGTCATGACGCCCAGGCCGCCGACGACGATGCCGGCGGCGATGACAGCCTGCCCGAAGGGGGACCAGTAGGTCGCGGTGTCGACGGTGGTCAGGCCGGTGACGCAGACGGCGGACACGGCGGTGAAGAGAACGTCGACGAAGGGGGCGGGGGTGTCGGACGAGGAGGAGATCGGCAACATCAGGAGCGCTGTGATGACGCCGATGATGAGCGCGAATGTGCCCAGAGCGAGGCGTGCGGGTGAATAGCGGGCCTGCTTGGACAGCCATGCACGCACGCGCTGCATGGTCGTGGTGGGTACCTCGCCGTGCGGGTTTTGGGGGCCTTCGGGGACGCGGCGGACGATGGGGGAGGGCTGCGGGCTCAGTGGTTCGTCAGAGAGCGCGGGGGACGAGGTCGTGGCGCGTCCGCGTATCAGGGAACGGCTGGCGCCGGGTTCGGGGCGTAAGCGTTGTGTCTTCCCTCGCTGCTGACGACCCTTGCGTGCCGGTGCCATCGATACTCCTTAACGACTCTGCAACAAAAATGGATAAAGTTGCAGTTTCCATGTGGTTGGGCAGTAGTATATTTCGTGAGGCTACGTAAGCGGTGAACGAATCGGGTTTAGCGCGCCTCGCGAGCATATCCGGGAGTCATTAATGGAACAGCAGTCGGCGCCGCGCTTTATGACTGTCACGGAAGTGGCGGACATCATGCGCGTCTCTAAGATGACTGTGTACCGGTTGATTCACAGTGGCGAAATGCCCGCGATTCGCGTCGGAAAGAGCTTCCGAGTCCCGGAGGCCGCGGTCACCCAGATGATTCAGGCCGGTATGGCAGATCACTCTGGTGACCAGGCTCGCGTCATTGGCGGGTAGTATAGGCACGATGTGCCCGGCTCGGGCACCCATCATCCATCAGCGGTAGTACCTCTGCCGCACACACTACGAGGGAGGAACCCCATGGGCTCCGTCATCAAGAAGCGCCGCAAGCGCATGGCGAAGAAGAAGCACCGCAAGCTCCTGCGCAAGACGCGTCACCAGCGTCGCAACAAGAAGTGAGCGAGCGGAGGCCCGGCCAATTGGTCGGGCCTCTCGTGTGTTCGGGGCCCTATACTTGGGTGTCATGGACCGCACCATTATTCACGTTATGCGCCACGGCGAGGTGGACAATCCCGACGGTGTTTTGTACGGGCGGCTGCCCGGTTTTGGGCTGACGGAGCTGGGGCATGCGATGGCTGCCCGCGCCGCTGAGTATCTGGTTGATTCGGGTGCGGATATTGCTCGCGTGATTTCTTCGCCGCTGCTGCGCGCGCAGTTGACGGCGGCTCCGACGGCGGCCGCGTACGACCTGAGCATCCAGTCGGATCCGCGCCTTATTGAGTCGGACAACGTCTTCGAGGGGCTGCCGGTGAACACTCACCGCGCGATGCTGGCGAACCCGAAGTATTACAAGTACTACTGCAATCCGCTGCGTCCCTCGTGGGGTGAGCCCTATCGGGATATCGCGTCACGTATGAGCGCGGCCCTTTCCTCGGCGCTGCGCGAGGCCCGGGGGCGCGAGGCGCTCGTCGTGTCCCACCAGAATCCGATCGTGACGCTGACGCGCTTCGTGAACGGCCAGCCGCTGGCGCACGCGCCGAAGTCGCGCCACTGTGCGCTCGCGTCGATCACGTCGTTTATCTTCTCGGGTGCGACGCTGGTGGGCACCTCCTACGCGGAGCCCGCGGCGGACCTGGTCGCGATGGCGAAGGATATGACGCCGGGGGATTCGCAGGCGGACCTGCGTCGCTGACCCTGCCCGTCGGGCGGCCGCGTCGTACCGCGGCCGCGTCACGCCGTGACAGGGCAGTGCCCGAGGTGTGACAGAGCGCTGCCCGAGGCGTGCGGTGTGAGCGTCGTTCAGTTGGCCTCGCCGGAATCCTCAGCGGGGTCGGGTTCCTCATCCTCGGAGCGTTTGCGCTGTTCCTGTGCGCGGCGCTCGTCCTCGCGGCGCTTGCGCTGGATGTCGCGCTCGAGGCGGAATAGGAACTCGGGGTCGTCGTCGGGGGCGGAGGGGCGCTTGGGGGCCTCGGGCGTGCGCGTCTGCTTCTTTTCCGCGCGTGATACCCAGCGCAGGACGAGCCATGCGATGGGGCCGATGGCGGCGATCGTCGCGGTGAAGAGGATGATCATGAGCCAGATAGGCTTGGCGATTTTTCCGGGCATCTCGTCTTCGGGTGTGCGGTGCCAGTCGGCGGCAGCGTAGATGGTGACTGCGAGCATTGCGACGACGAAGACGATTCTGACCATGTCCCTAGCATAGGGGCGTGGGTCGTCTCACGCTGGCGCGTTCACTCCCGGGGCAATCGGAGGAGTCGGGTGGCGTTCAGGCGCGCGTGACGCGGGGGAGCGTCGCGTACGAGGGGGCGGCACCCGGCGCGAGGACCGCCGTCGATCCGGCTCGGATGCCGTCGGCCACGGCCTCGGCGAAGGGCTTGCCGAGGGCCATAGCAGCGGCCAGCGCGCCCACGCACGCGTCTCCGGCGCCCGTGGTGTCCACGGCCTCGCCGAGGGTGAGGGCGGGGCAGTGCCCGGCCTCGCTGCCCGATGCCCACGCAGCCCCGTCCGCGCCGAGCGTCACCATGACGTGCTTGGGGCCGAGGCCTCGTAGCGCCCGAGCGACGCCGATCGCCTCGGTGGGGCTGGCTGGAGCGGGCATGCCGAGCGTCAGGCCTGCCTCCGTCTCGTTGACGACGAGAACGTCGACGCGCGCCATGAAAGCGGCATCGGTGGGGCGTGCGGGGGCCAGGTTAAGCAGGACGCGCGCGCCAAACGAGTGCGCCCACGTGAGGGCTTCGGCGTTGGCCGCCTCGGGGATCTCGGCCTGCAGGACGACGACGTCGGCGGGGGCGGGGAACAGCGAGGCCTTGGCGGGCTTGATAGTCACGGTCGCGTTCGCCCCGGCGTCGAGGATGATCGTGTTCTCACCCGAGGAGGCGACGGTGATGAGCGCGGTCCCGGACGGGCCGTCGACCTCGCGCAGGTGGGTGACGTCTACGCCGTGAGACGCCAGATCCGCGCGCAGACGCTGGCCCGAGGGGTCGGTGCCGACCGCTCCCACAAAGAAGACGGGGACCCCCGAATGCGCGGCCGCGGCAGCCTGGTTCGCACCCTTTCCGCCAAGGCTGTAGGTGAGCGAGGTGCCCGAGAGCGTTTCGCCGGGGCTCGGGAAACGGTCGACGGTGACCGTGACGTCCTGGTTGATGGAACCGACAACGATGACGCGAGACATGGTGCTCCTTTGCGAGGGATGATTCATTGTGCCACGTCAGGGGTGCTGCGGTGTGGCTTTGCGCACTTACGTGTCGGTATGCGCTCCGCGTCTGTTCGCCCCTCTTGGATTAAGTACAGCTTCATTCGAGCACTAGTTTCCTGTAATAGTGCTAAATGTTTGATTTGTGGTGAACTAAGCGCCGTGCGCACGCTCCGATTCTTCATCTCATCACGGGCGGCAGGATCCACCTGCCGCGTCGCCACCGTCCCCTCACAGGTCATCCGAGGGGAGGCCTCGGCCCCAGCGATCAACGTGCGCACCGTTGCCACGGACGGCAAATACGCGGACGGGCCCGCGCGCGTGCTCCTGCCGCTTCTCGGCATCTACGCTCTTGGGACGGTCTCCCTCCAGGGGTTCAACCTCGTCTACCTGCGCGTCGCCCAGGACATCGGCGCGGGGGACGCCTCCGGCCTGATCACGGCGATCCCCGGCATCGTCCTCGGCGTTGCCTGCTTCCTGTACGGAACCCTCGGTGACTTCATTCCGCTGCGCCGCATCGTCGATGTAGGAATCGCGCTGATCGTCGCGGGTTCCCTGCTTGGCTTCGTCTTCTCCTCGTCGCTGGTCGGCGTCATCGTCGCCCGCGCGCTTCAAACCCTCGGGTACCAGGCCGCGGCATCCGCATACATGATCCTGGCGACCGCCATCCGTGACCCGAAAAAACGAGGCCTCTACGTCGGCCTCATGTGCGCCGCCTTCCAGGGTGGCACCGCGATCGGTATGCTTTCGGGCGGCATTCTCGCCGACATCAACTGGGCGCTTCTCCTCCTCATTCCCCTGGCCGGCCTCGCATTCCTGCCGATCATGGGGCGCCGAGTCCCCGCGCGCGCCCACGCCGGACGCGTCGACGTCGTCGGCCTCGCGATCTTCTCCTCGCTGGCTCTGCTGCTCACCCTTGTCGCCGCGAACCCGCGCTGGTGGCTCATCGCGGGCCTCGTCCTCGGCGGCGTCATCTTCTGGCGCTACATCGGGCGTGCGCGCACACCCTTCATCACGCGTTCCTTCTTCACGAACGTGCCGTGGGCGCGCTCGATCAGCCTCATCCTGATCGTCTACTGCATGAACTTCACGGTCGCGCCCCTCATGAACGGCATCGGTGCCGCCAACTACGGGCTCACGCCCGCGCAGGTGTCCGTGCGCCTGCTGCCCGCCTACTGCGTCGCCCTGGCCACCGCCATGACGTCGGGCACCGTTATGGCTCGCATCGGGCGCGGGCGGACCGTGCGCGCGTGCGTCAGCCTCATCCTCGCGGGTACCGCCCTCCTCGCGCTGTGCATGAGCATGGGGCCGTGGGTCATCACCGCCGCCATGTGCTTCATCTACGCGGGCTTCGGTGCCCTGTTCACGCCCATCTACGACACCGTGTTCGCGACCGTCGCTCCGGGGCAAAACGGGCGCGCGGTCGCCATGAACGACCTCGCCATGCAGGGCAGCGCCGCGATCGGCATCGGCGTGTTCACGCCCCTGCTCGCCTCGGGGGCCTTCCGGGCCATCGCCCTCGTCTGTGTCGTCGCAGCAGCGACCGGCATCGCGGGCGACTGGCTGCACGAATACCTGTACCGCCGCGGGCGCTGACGCGCTACTTCAGCTAGGGGTTCCGAGTCGCCCGAGGAACGCGTAGCGCGAGTGGTCGCGTTCCTCGGCGTGCTGCTGTTTGTCGGGTCATCACTGTCCCGCGGGCGGGAGGTTGGGGTCGAACCAGTCGGGGATGCGTCCGGGCTGGTCGATCATCTGCGGCGGGTTGCCAGTGGACCCGTCCGAGGGGGTGTCCTGGGTGTAGTAGTGTGTGCCGGTTTGCTCTCCGAGTCGTGTTGTCGACGACACGACTGCCTGGTATTCGTCGTTGACCCACAGGAAGTTCACGATCTCGACTCCGTTGGATGTCCAGCGTTTCTCGGATAGTTCAAATCCGAGGGGGAGGAGGTGTTTGTTGTAGGTGTCGCGGATGTGGTCTGTGTCCAGCTCGGTAAAGAAGAACATGCGCGAATGGAAAGCGTAGAGGGTGTTGTTATCTCGCGTGTAATGGTCGATTGAGTAGCCGTTCTTATATGCCATGAAGTTCTCGGCGGTAACGAGCTCGTTGCGCGCGGCGATGATCGCGGGCTCGATGTCGCGCTGGAAGGACTCGACGGACTTGACCTGGGGGCTGAACGGGCTCATGGATCCTCCAAAAAACGGTGCGCATGCGGCACAGGCGATAACTGAAAAAAGTGTGAGAAGGGCAGCGAAGAACTTTCTCATGAGGGAGGATTGCCTCCGATGACGCTCGCGATATCGCGGTTTGCTTGGGTGCCTTCTTTGAAGTACGAGCTGTGTTTTTGAAAGAAAGGTATCCAGGAAGTTGAGACGGTATCTCCGGAGAGGTGCTTATAGCCCGGCATTTTGGTCGGGTTCTTTCCGAAAAAGTCATCTGGGCCCACGCCCTGCACGAGATCGTTCATATATGTGGCGGCGCTGACGTAGGTGTGTCCTTCGGGGACATGGAACTCACCCACGTCCTGAACGCCCGAGCCAGGCGAGCCGAATTGCACCAGGTCGTCGATGACTCCATCATTCACCAGGGTCGCGGCGATGCCCGCCGTGGTTGAACCATAGGAGTGGGAGGCGACAGTGATATGAGCATCGCCAGCGCCGTGCTCGCGCGCCGCGTCGATGCCGTTGAGGAAGCTGGCGAGCTTGGGAGCACCCTTGTTAGCCAAGACCGTGTTCGATGCTTCGATGAGACCTGGGGGAGCGTCGTAGCCGAAGAACTCGACCATCGCGACCTTTTGTCCGGGTCCTGCTGCTTCTTCTGCCGCCTCACGCATGACCTTAGCGTGATTGTCGTATTCCCCGAGAGAGCCAGCAACGCTCGTCGTCATGCCGGGAACGATGACGCCGATGTGATCGGCGTCATCCGGATTATTCTGCGAGACGGCGGCGAGGATGTTGGGTCCGGAGGCATCCAGCTGCATCAGGTAGCGGGGGACCGGCGGATTCTCCGTGTTCTCCCTGCCCAAAGTTGCTTCGATTTGCTCGAGGGCTTTGATTCGGTTCTTCAGACGGTCTCGTTCATGAGAGAGAGATGGGTCGATATGCGGGTTATCGTCGTAGAACTTTTGAAGGTCTGCCTTGGCCTGTTCCTTGAGGCGAGGCAGCATGATGCGGTTCGCCTGGTTGCGCGACGTGTAGTCGACGCCCTCAAGGTTGCCGATGACGTCGGGGTGCTCGCGGATCATCCACTGCTTGTCATCTTCCGACAGGGAATTCCACCAGGACGCGTTTTCCTGTGGCGATGCATCCGCGGGAGGTAACGTGGGGCGACTCTTGATCGTCGCGGAGTAGTGCACGTTGTTATCGAAAGCTCCCGCCTCAAGGGACGCTAGCTTCTGCGAGAGAGAATCGACGAGCTCCTGGGCCTGCTTGAGGGCCAAGTTGACTCGCTCTTGCGCGGTTTTGACCGTCGCCGTGATCTCGAAGATGTTCTTTCCGGCCTTGCGGAGACTCTCCACCTGGGTGGAATCCATCGACACGTTTCCGCTCGCGTCGATCGTCATGCCCCACGTGCCAGCCAGCTGGAGCGCATCGTCGACGTTTGCGCGAAGCTTGTCGATCCCATGCGCGCCCGTGCTGCAGATCTCAGCTGTGCTGATGAGGTGGTTTACCTGCCGTTCGATTGAGGAGATTTGCTGACGGAGGGAGCTGCGAGCAGCCTGGACGGTGTGCCCGCTCCCCGACAGACTCTCAAGGTCTGCGGCGAGGTTGTCGCCTTCGGTCTGGAGGGGGCGCTGCTTGTTTTCACACTCCACTGCGTACGTCTGCAGCGGCGCGGATTCCCATTGCTGAATGTCTGTCCAGTTCACGGCTTCGTCACCGAACCCGGGGCGACCGCGCCCATCGGGGTGTGCACGCCCAGCGTGTAGGAATCATTGCTCATCGTGGCCTCCGCTGAAACGGTGAGTAGTGCTGTAAGTCATCCTATCTGACAGATGGTCGTATTTCATCGCCCGAGGAGACCCTGCGAGCGCAAGGAGCCCCGGCCTCGTCGATGAAAACCTAGGAAATCACGAGGGCAATGGCTGCGAGAACACTCCAGGAGAGGGTGAAAAAACCGGTGTTGCGCAGCACCGTGATGAGCTCGCGGCCCGAGGCGCCGGTGAGGACCGGCAGGCTCACGCCGACCGCCCAGGCGGCCGCTCCCACGCCCAGCGCGCACGTCGCCAGCGGATGCAAACCAACCGCAGCGCCGAGGGCCACGATCATCGCGACCGGAAGCCACGCGCACGCCGCAAACACCCAGCGCGACGGGCGATCGCCCAGGCGCACGGCCGCCGTCCTCTTGCCCGACTCGCGGTCCGTCGGAATATCTCGAATGTTATTGGCCATCAGCAGCGCCACCGACAGCAGGCCCAGCGCAGACGCGCTCATCCACAGCCACCACGGAGCCGACTGCACCTGCGTCCATGTCGTTCCCACGCACGCCAGCAGGCCGAAGAACACGAAGACCATCAGCTCGGACAGGCCGATGCCCATGTACGCGTAGGGGTGTTTGCCTCCCGTGTAGAACCACGCGGCCACGACCGCCGCGGTGCCCGCAGCGATCAGCCACCACGAGCCAGAAATCGCGACCAGCGTGAGGCCCGCGACCCCGGCCACCGCGAACGAACCGAGCGCCGCCGCCAGGACTGTTGTCGGCTTGGCGAGGCCACCGCCCGTCAGACGCGCGGGTCCCTTGCGATTGTCATCAGTCCCGCGAATGCCATCCGAATAATCGTTCGCGTAATTGACCCCCACCTGCAGGGCCAGCGCCACCAGCAGCGCCAGGGCAGCGCGCGCCGCACTGAAACCTCCCAGGTAGTGCGCGGCGGCAGAACCCACGATCACGGGTGCGGCGGCGGCAGGGAGGGTGCGCAGGCGTGCGCCTTCAATCCAGTCAGAAACGGAAGCCATGCCCACCAGTGTAGTTGCGCGAAGGTCCCCGCCGGGAAACGGGCTAACGCGCCCACTCCCGTTCGGTGCCCGAGGCCTCGCTCGCGGCCTGCGTGGCGGCGGCGCGGTCGATCTTGTCGAAGCCCAGGTACGGCAGCTCCTCCACCGCGACGACGCGGCGCGGCGCCTGCGCGCGCCCAATGCGAGCGGCCGCATGCTCGCGGACCGCCGAGCCGAGCTCTGCCATCTCCAGTGAATCCGACGGCATCTGCTTCGGGACGACCAACGCCGTCACGATCTGGCCCCACTTCTCATCGGGGGTGCCCAGAATCCACGCGTCCGAAACGCCCTCGTAGGAGCGCATCGCGCGGCGCAGGGGCCCCGGTGCAATCGACAGGCCGCCCGAGGTGATGACGTCGTCCGCGCGGCCGCTCACGTCCACCTTGCCCGAGGCCCGGATGATGCCCATGTCTCCCGAGACCAGCCAGCGGTGGCCGCCCTCCTCGAAGAAGGGGCTCTCCGCGTCCAGGTAGCGCGTCATCAGGGTCGGGCCGCTGAACGCCAGGCGCGTGCGCCCGTCCCAGTCGACTGCACGGATCGTCACGCCGGGCATCGGCTCGCCGTCGTACACGCAGCCGCCCGACGTCTCCGTCATGCCGTAGGTGGTGCGCACCTTCAGGCCCGCGTCCAGGGCGCGTTGGAGCAGGCTCTGGCTGATCGCCGCGCCGCCCACGAGGATCGCCGACAGGGAACGCAGGGCGTCTATGACCTGGTCGCCCGCATCGAGGCACTGCACGAGCTGGGTGGGCACGAGTGAGAGGTAGCCGGGCATATCGTCCTGCGTGGCGCCCGCGATCGCGGGCAGGAGCGCCGCCGGGTCGAAGCCCTGCGTCGTGTCCACGACCTGCGGGTTCGTCTCTGCGACCGCGGCGCGCAGGAGGATCATCGCGCCGGCGATGTGGTGCGTGGGCAGCGCCAGGATCCAGCGGCCCGGGCCGTCCAGTGCCAGCTCCGTGGCCTTTGCGGAGGCGATGAGGGCGTCGGTTGAGAGGCCGACCAGTCGAGGCTTGCCGACGCTGGAACCCGATGTCGCGATGACGAGGTCGACGCCGTCGAGGAAGTGCGGATCGTTGGTGATTCGATCGGCGAGGCCGGGGTAGTCCTGCTCGGGGAACGCCTGCTCGGGCGTCGCCGCGGACCCGCGCAGCGTGGCCGGGGGGACCAGGGCGGGGTCGCGCAGGAAGACGACGGTGTGCGGCGCCGGGTGATTCGGGTCGGCCTGTCGCTCCTCGTAGAGCTCAACGAGCTTGTGGATCGAGGCGTTCGCCAGGGCGACGGCGTTGATCGCCGTGCCGCCGGGGACAACTAGAATTCGCGGCGCAGCCATGGTGAGCCTCCCAAGTTCGACAGCAAACGCGGATATAACAAGCATAAGGGCTTGCGTTCGTGCTGGTGGGGAGCCGCTTCGCGGCAATGATCACGTTTGGTGCGTGAATTCTTGATGGTGCGGTCATTTTTATGTGGCACACTGCGCAGCTGAAAATTCAACGGAATTTCCGCGTGGGCATGCATGAGGCGATACGATAAGAGACGATGCTCAAAAAACTATCTTTGAAAACCAGATGGGCGATTGGCGCGGCGTGCGCCCTCGTCCTCCTCGTCGTCTGCGCCGGCATCGTGTATGCGGCCAACTATTCCGGACGCGCCCTGCCGGGCACGACCGTCGCTGGCACACCCGTCGCGGGCATGACTCGCGACCAGGTGATCGCCGCCGTCAACGAGCGCGCCGACGCCGCGACCGTCACGCTCACCGTCGAAGGTAAGACCACCGAGGCCTCGCTCAATGAAGCGGGTGTCACGGTCGAGGTCGACGAGACCGCCGACGCCGCCATGAAGGGCTCCACGTCCCTGCCCGCGTTCGTCAGCGCTATCTTCTCCAAGCGTGACGTCGAACCCGTCCTCACCGTCAGCGACGAATCCATCAAGAAGCTCGCAGCGACCGCGAACTCGACCCTCACCTCGGAAATGAAGGACGCCTCGGTGATCGTCGCCGAAGACGGCGAATCCTTCACCGTCACCCCCGCGCAGAACGGCAACGGCGTGTCCACCGAGGACGTCGCCTCCGCCGTCAAGCAGGCGGGCACCACCCTCACCTCCGTCACCCAGGACGTGAGCGTGCGCCAGATGGAACCCTCCATCACCACCGAGAACGCCGAGGCCGTCGCCGAGAAGGCCAACGCCCTCCTTGACACGCCCATCGAAATCTCCGACGGCATCGACACCTTCACCGCCGAGCGCTCCGACAAAGTCAAGTGGGTCGAATTCCTCACCAAGGATGACGGCAGCCTCGACGACCCGTCCATCAGCACCGTCAAGGTCGCCGACTGGGTCAACGCCCTGGCCGCCAAGACCGACGTCAAGCCCGAAAACCGCGTCGACAACGTCGACTCCGAAGGCAACGTGCTGACCACCGCCCGCGAAGGCAAGAAGGGCCTCAAGACCAACAACACCGAAGAGATCACCAAGGACGTCGTCGCCGCCATGACCGACGGCAAGGCGTACGAGGGCCTGTTCCACTACGACGACGTCGAGCCCGGCTCCGAGACCAAGCAGGTCGCCGAAGGCACTGAAAACCTGGTCTACCAGGCCGCCGAAGGCGAGAAGTGGGTCGATATCAACCTTTCTGACGCCACCGTCACCGCCTATGTCGGCGGCAAGGTCGCCGGCGGCCCCTTCTACATGGTTCCCGGCGCCCCCAACACCCCGACCGTCACCGGCACCTTCCACGTGTACCTCAAGTACGACGTGCAGACCATGCGCGGTGAAAACGCCGACGGTACCAAGTACGAGACCGAAGGCGTCCCATGGGTCACCTACTTCACCGGCTCCTACGCGATGCACGGCGCTCCCTGGCGCTCCTCCTTCGGCTGGAGCGGCTACGGCGGCTCCCACGGCTGCGTGAACATGCCCGTCGACGCCGCGAAGTTCATCTACGACTGGACCGACATGGGTGACACGGTAGTCGTGCACTACTGATAGCCCATGCTCTAGCATCGGGGGCGGGCCGGAACCGAGAGGTTCCGGCCCGCTTTGTCGTGTCTGTGTCTGTGTCTGTGGTTGTGGCTGTGGCTGTGGTTGTGGTTGTGGTTGTGGCTGTGGTTGTGTCTGTGGTTGTGGTGCCGCTGGTGTTCCGGGCGCCGTCGGGCCCGGCCGCTGTGTGT
>OFCU01000416.1_pt1 | contig 13110 bp, 15 predicted proteins | sample 1520851 | NCBI WGS metagenome assembly OFCU01 (sample SAMEA2699040, study PRJEB24076) | metagenome | reverse complement strand
GCGAGCCGACGCGGGAAGATTAGCGAGGCGCCGATACTGCGCGGTCGAGGCATCCCAGCGATCGACGCCGAGCCAATCGGCGGGCGCATTCGGGTCGGTTGCCATATCCCACGTGACGAGGACAGTGCCGTCAGCGCGCGATGCCGCGGTGAAATTGCTCGGCGTCGGAGGATTACCCCACGATTTCGCGGGAATGTCCCAACCGACAGTCAGCTGCGGCGCGCCGCCGTTCCAAATAGGCCCGATAGACGCGGAGAATTCGACGTGACGCCCGCTCCCGTATTCCGTGCGATAGGTTCGTCGCTCGCGAGTGATCTCCTTCTCGTCGTATCCCCCGCGACCCGACGAGAAGGAGAAGCCTACGTCGCCGGAGACCTCGCCCCAGCGATGCAGAGTATTCGACCAATTATGACCGTAGCCATCAGCCTTGACGCGGTAGACAATCTCCAGCTCGACGGAGCCTGAGTTCGGATCCCCATGCTGATAGATGTCGATACCAACCATGAGATAGCCAGAAGACCCGGACCACCACGTCATAGCTTTACTCCTTATATATAGGTATAACTTCCACCGAGGGATTAGCGGCTTACACCGATACGCTCACGAAGAGACCCACGAGACACGCTCCCAAGAGCATCTCCCGTTACTCCGTAAGCCTCGACACGCATCCGACCGACCAACTGATCATTCACGTCGCGCACGACCAGCTCGCGAGCCGACTGCGTCTTGCCCAGCGTCCAATCGGACATCATTGACGCCCGACTGTAAGCGCCCAAGGCATTGACTTGCCCGGCCTCGAGATCGCGAATCTGCGCCTGCCCCGCAGCCATAGTGTCGGCCACAGCTTCCTTGAAGAGATGACCTCGGCGCTGCATACCATCCGCGAGCGCTTCTGCGATCGACATGCCGGAGTAGAGCGTCCAGCCCTTTCCGGAGAAAGGCCCTTCTTTAGCGGGAGAGAAGGGAAGGAGGTTACGGATGCCGGACAAGAGGCCGGAGACTGCGTTCTTAGCGGCCGAGAACATTGATTTGACACCATCGATCAAGCCGCCGATGATCTTTTTACCGGACTCGAAGAGCATCCGCGGGAAGCCTGCGACAGCGGAGAGGATGCTCGATCCGACTTGGGCGATCGCGCCGCCGATCTGAGGAATCGCCTGCACGATGCCCGTGACCAGTCCGACGAGGATCTGAATACCCGCGCTAATGATCTTCGGGATGTTCTGCACCAAGGTCGTGACGATCGTGACGATGATCTGAGGAAGCATAGCGATCAACTGCGGAATCGCCTGCACGATGCCGGTGATCACGCCGATCAGGAGCTGGATGCCCGCCTCGATAATCATCGGAAGATTCGCGAGGAGCGTGTCCACTACCGTCGTGATGATCGTAGGCAGTGCCTCGATCAGCATGGGGATCGCTTGGATCAGACCATTAATCAGCGCATTCAGCATGCCCACGCCTGCCTGAATGATCTGCGGCAGCGCCTGCACGAGGCCATTGATGACTGTCGTGATGATCTGGGGAAGCATCGCGATCAACGCGGGCAGAGTCTGTAGGATCCCGTCGATGATCGACTGGAGCAGCTGTGTGCCCATCTCCAGAATTCGCGGCAGTGCCTGCAGAAATCCATCCATGAAGGTTTGAATGATCTGCGGGAGAGCTGCGATCAGCACCGGGAGCGCAGCGAAGATACCATCGACGAGGCCCTGCAGGAGCATCAGGCCGGACTCGATGAGCATCGGAGCGTTCTCCACAAGCGCTGTCGTGATCGCTGTGATCATCTGAGCGACCGCAGGTAGGAGCACCGGGAGCGCGTCCGAGAGACCCTTGACGAGTGCCGGGACGATTTTCCCAAACGCATTCGATATCTGCGGCATCGACTGAGTCACAGCGTTGATCACCATCGTGACGACATTCGTGCCGGTTGCGAGCGCCTCGGGTAGAGCCTGCGCGATCTTCTCACCATACAAAGCGATCTGCCCTGGCAGAGCCTGCAGGGTCTGACCGATCTGTGCGACCAGCTCGACTCCGCCCTGCTGGACGATCGCTCCGATACCCGCGAAAGCAGCAGCCGCGAGCCCGCCGAAAGCGAGAAACTTGAGCATGCGTCCGGGAGCGAAAGCGCTTCCGATCTTCCCAAGGGAATCAGTGATCTTTGGCGCGATGCCTGACATTTTCGAGCCGAGGCCATCGAAAGCAGCTCCGAGAGGCGCGAAGGCCGCGCGCACGCGCGCACCAATAGGTGCGAGCGGGCCGACGATCTTCCCACCGATCGAGGAGGCGACCCCACCGATCCGAGAGACCGAGGGAGCCATCCGCGCAGCCACAGTGTCGAAAGCGAGGCCGGTCGTCGCAGCTGAGCGCATCACGGTTGTCTTCAAGACTCCCATGCCCGAGGCAAGCTTCCCATTAGCCGCGGAGAGTGCGCCGCCGAGGCGCGTGCCTCCGAAAAGCGTGTCGAAGAAGCCATCTGAGACTCCGGTCAGCTCAAACCGCGCCGCGGTCACACGCTTGGACATCTGCCCGAAAGCGCCGGTCACCTCACCGGGCAGATTCTTCAGAGACCCAAGATTCTTGGCCGCGTCGGGGATTCCCTTCGCGAATCCGCCGAGCGATCCCGTTGCCTTGCCTAGTGCTCCGTCGATGCCTCCGAAGAAGCCAGCGATCTGCTGGAAATTCTTCAGGCCCGCACCAGCAGCGAGCATCGCTGCAAATCCGCCTGTGACGGCTTCGAGCTGGCCCTTAAGGCTCTTGATGTTGGTTTCGCCGCTCTTGACTGAGTCGGCGAGGCGCTGGATCCAGCCCGCAGCGCTCTGCGCTGCGGGAGCCAGATTTTCCCCCAGCTGCGGGACAAGGCCATCAGCGATGGCATTGATTAGCTCGGTCGTCGGCTTTTTGACCTCGCGAAGCGCGCCCGTCAGCTGAGTATTGAGGGAGGCTTCGAGGTTGCCCCACGCGGTCTCAAAAAGATCCGCTGATTGCGCGGCCTCTACAGCGGCTTCGTCAAAGCCCAGATTCAGTAGTGCTTGGTTGAATTCTTCAGCGCTGATCTGGCCCTTGGACATCGCGTCACGGAATTCCCCGGTATAGGCTCCGATGTCCTTGAGGGCCTGCATGATCTTGCCCGCGCCACCGGGGATCGCGTTCGCGACCTGATTCCAGTCCTGAGTCATCAGCTTCCCAGCTGCATTGATCTGGACCAGAGCGTATCCGAGCTGTGCGAATTCGACCTTGCCGCTACCTGCAGCGATGGTAAGGTTGCCCGCGGCCTCGGCGAGCTTGTCGAAGCCTTTGACGCTGTTTGCCGCGAGCTTCGAGGTGACGGACTGGATGTCCTGCAGGTCAAAGATTGTGCGGTCTGCGTATTTTTGCGCAGACGCCGGCAGCTCCTTGATCTTCCCCGGCTCATCGCCAGCAAATTTCAAGGTATTTTGGAATTTATCTGTCGCGTCCGCGGCTTTGATTGCCTCGGGGATGTATGCTCCGAGGGCTGCGCCGAGACCTCCGACAGCCGCTGAGGCAGCTCCGAGACCGATCTTCCCGATAGTCTCCAGCGCTCCACCGATCCCGCGAGTGAGGGACTCGCCGAGGCGCGAGCTCCACGAGGAGGTTGATCCAGTGACGTCGACGCCGCCTAGCTCTTTGGCGATTTCGCGCTTCATCCCGTTAAAAGACGGGACGACGTTGAGCCACGCGCTTCCGAGATCGGCTCCGGCTTCTGCCACTGGGACCCACCCTCTCTATTTAGATTTTCACAGTTGTCTCTTCCATATCGACCGCGGTACGCGGGAGAGACAGATACGCTTCGATGGCCTCCGGAGAGACCTCCTCGACAGCCTCAGATTCTTTCCGCTCGCCCACGTGTGGGCGGGGGATCGGCTTCGGAGCATTCCGCCCCTTGGCCGCGTCTTTAGTCTTCGACCACAAGAGCGTCATGAGGACGTCTGCCTGATGAGCTTCGAGGTGCTCAGAAACGCCCCATTCCCAATCGGGATTGGCCGCGCGGTACGTCCACGATTCAGGCTGGCGAGCAATGACGCCCGCCAGCCTGACCGCTGTCCCGTAGTCGAAAGCCCTCCAAGACTTCTGGAAATAGCGGATGAAGTCCGCCTCCAGCTCATCCGGGTAATTGAGGACTAATCCTGCGAAGACGGCGATTTTGGGGCTGCGACCTGCATCGCCTTCATGAAGAATTCCGATGCGGCTTCGACGGAGACTCGCCCGTCTTTGTCTCGCAGAGCGTCATAGATTTCGTCGCGCTTCTTCTTGGAGCCTCCAGCGAGCCGGAGCATCACCTTCGGGAAGACAAGAGGATTCCCGTCTTGGATCTCTCCGAGCTGCTCAAGAAGCTCCATGTCGTCGAATTGCTGCGGGCCGATGTTCAGCTTGACGCCCTTAATGGTGTGAATTGCCATGTGATTTTTTCTTTCTGTGCGGGGGATTAATCAGAAATGATGTGTGCGTGTCAGGAAGGCAGAACTCCGCCGGAGACCGCTGCGATGTACTCGCGAGCGGTAGATCCATCGATCACAGACGAGGGGAAAGCGGTGATGGTCGTCTCATAGCCGACGGCCTCGCCCGCCTGGTAGACGACGTCCCCAATCGTCGTGAACTGACCGTTTGGGATGACGATTCGCTTGATGTATCCGCCTGCCATGATCATCTCGATCACGAAAACGCGGTGCGGCATATCCTTGGCATTGTGATCGACCGTGATGAGTTTATTGCTCGAGGTCACCTTGACGTTGTCCTGACCGTAGACCTCCTTGAGGACGTCGGGGTCGAGAGACTGGATGAACGTCAGCTGGAAAGTTTCCTTACGGCCCGTGTTGACGGTTGCGACTGTGTCGCCGCCCCAATCCTCAATATCCTCGGAATTGCGCTCTTCGCCGTTGGTCATGCCGTCCTTGGATACGTATCCGAGTTTGACGAAAGCCGTATTCAGCGTTGCTGCCGCGTCAGCGGGGATCGCGGTGCCGAAAGGAGCAGACGATACCGCACCGCCCTTCTGGGGCTTAGCAGTAGTGACGAGACCAGGTGTTGACTGTGCCATTTGATGGTTTCCTTTCTAAAAAGGGGAAAAACTGTGCGTGGGAAAGAGAAGGATTAGAGGTAATCCCAGCCATCCGGAGGAGGAGTCTCATCCACCGGCTGAATGGTGTTGAAAATGACCGCGTGGACAGTGAGCTGGAATCGCTGACTCCGGCTATCGGGATCTGCGAATTCATAAAGCGACTCGACCCTTGCGTCCGCGACAGCTAGATCCAAGACAGGCCAGCGGTCAATAGCTTGCGCCAGATTCGCCGCGATTCCCGCAGCAGCGGCTTTCGTCGGTGCCCATGCTTGAACAGCGAAAGTTGGCGAGTCTACAAAAGCGTCGATTTTGCCGCCTGTGCGCTCGATTGTCACGAAAGAATCGGAGTGAGTCGCTGGGACTTGGGCGTAGACCTTGTAGGAGGTCGCGCTGTCGAGCATTTTTCGGAGGCGTTCGGTTGAATCCATACGGTTAGATCCTTCCTGCTCCGACCGCCTTTAGAAGCGTGTTTTCCTTTCGGTTTCGCCGCCGGGCCTCGAAAGTCTTGGCCTTGACGACGCCGTGAGGTCGGCGCTTGCCTTGCTTGAGGTCAAACTCGAAGCCCGGGCCTGCTGCGCTGGCGATCGCTTCGCCAGCGCGGACGACTGCGGGAGTCGCGAGCTCGCGCAGAGCAGCGTTATTCAGCTCGATCTTCACTTGATTACCCACAGCCTCACCCCTCTACGAGACGAACGGTGACTGGGCGATTCCATTCGCCCGGGACGTTCTGATCCGAATAAGCCTGCGGGTCGCCGATGACTTCCCACGTCTTTCCGCGCACGATGATTCGCATGCCACGGAGAGACTCGGTGAAAGTCTTCGGGAAATGAAGAGCCAAGAGCGTCGAATCTCCGTCGGGATGCATCCCCCTATCAAGATCCGATGTGCCAGCCGGTGCGACCAAAACGTTCTCGACGGTGCCTTTGAACCGCCAATCCGTGCGCGGTACTCCATAGGAATCCGCTGCCCCCTCGACCGGCTTATATACCGTTACTTTCTCGCCCTGGATCACGACCGACCTCCGAGCGTATGGACCGAGGCGAAACGACTCGCGTGGATCCCGAGTCGCTTCCGGTGGAGGCGAGTGAAAGACAAGCTGCCAGCCGGGCTGGAAAGCGTGTATGACTGCGAGTAAGGCCCTCCGGTCATCGTCGCCTGCGTCACTCCGGGGAGGACGCCTCCTGCCTGCTGCCGAGCCGAATAATTCACCATGTCACAGACGACGTCAGTCAACGTATCGGCTCGGATCTTTCCCGCGGCTCGCTCGGCGTATACGTCGATCCCCACGTAAGCCAGCTCATCTCGGACGATTCGAGAAGCTCGCTGGAGCTGCGCAGTGATCGTCTGGCGATCCGACGCGGGAACCGCGCCGTACATCGCTTCGTAGTCGGCGAGGGAGGCAAATACCTCCACAGATTGACTTTCTGGATTTGGCATCTGCCTCCCCCTCCTTTATCTACTAGCCTTCGACAACCTCAGCCGGAGCCTCCTCAGCGGGGACGACAGGCGTCCGCACGATCCCGTACAGATCGCCCATCTCATCGAGGATGATTTGGGCGGTATCCTCGTCGGTCTCTGCGTATCCGCCGTGGAATTCCACACGCGGATAGGTGACGAGAAGCTCGGGATAATCCGCACAAGTGAGCATTGTCATTGGAGTCTGATTCTTAGCCATGTGATGTGTTCCTTTCTCAGCCCTTGGTAACGGTCAAAACGCCGTGAGCCTTTTCGTTGCCGTAGATCAGACCCGTCTCGCAGTAGAGCTGGACCTTTTCGGCTGCGCCTGTCTTGGAAAGAGACTCGGCGAAGAGGTGACCCTTGCCCGGGACTTCGAGGAAAGCAGGCTTGATCTGCTCGAGGGAGGCGACGACGAGCTTATCGACCGGCATCAAGCGGCTCAGCATGATGTTGCAGGTTCCGAAATCCGTCTCGAAGGTCTGGAGGTTGACGCCGCCGACGTTACGGTCTGTGTGGCGGTATCCTGCGTCCTTGAGGAAGATGCGGGAGAGCGCGCGCTTCAAGGTCGCGTTGACGATGACGGTGCGGGTCTCAGATTCCTGAATACCGCCCGCAGTCCAAACCTTCTGCATCAGATCGAGGACTTCGTCCTCGGTCAGCTCGCCTGCCTTATGCGTCGTTGTCGCCGTGTTGGTGGTGATCGCGTTGATAAGGCCGCGGGTCTTTCGAGGCGTGGCGTTGGTGGTGGGCTGAGAGAAAACGCCGGTAAGGAATGCCTTCTCGATGTCTCGAGCGACTTCCTTGAGCTTCTGATCAATCTGCCATGCCAGCTCGTCGGCAGGCACGGTGTCTGCGGTGACCTGAGTTGCTCCGGTGCCCGAACCGACCTGACGTGTTGCGCCGAGCTTGGTGTAAGACACCGCGACGGCTTCCTGATGGATCTCGAGCACGTTGGACGCTGAGAAGCGAGCGCGGGCTTCGAGAGCAGTTGCGTCGGCGCCTTCGGTGCGCTGACGGGAATCATCGGCGTCGCGCAGGTCGTAACCTTCCCACGTGATGACGGAGGAGCCGACAGATTCGCCGCCGGTGAGACCGCCGATCGCTGACAGGAAAGGCGTGTCCTCGGGAGATGCAGCGAACAATTCGCCGACATAGTTCGGGCAATTGTAAGTGGTTGCAATTCCGGTAATGGTTGCCATGAAAGGAACTCCTTGAAAGAGAAGAGAGTGTGTGTTGATGGGCTGGTTAGCCGCGTCCCAGTTGAGAGAGCTTGATTGCCTTCAAGCGGGACGACAGCTTGAAATCTCCGGCCTTCTGCGCGGCAAGAATCTGATCGTCAATCGACAGATTCGCCGGACGTGCTGGGAAAGCCCCCGCGCCGGAGTCTGAAAGCTTCGGAACCACAGGCGCTGCGGTTTCGCCGCGCCATTCTGCGAGGCGCTTCGCGTATTCGGCGATCTCCTCGTCGGTATCTCCGCGGATCAGATCAGCGGGCACGCCGTACTCTGACGCGGCTGCAGCGATCTTTTCTGCGCGCTCGGCAGCACGCTGGAGATCCGCGACTTGCGCGCGCAGATCCTCGATCGTTACGTCCTTGCCGTTGATCGCATCGGTCAGTGACTCGACTTGCTTGCGATCGGCCTTGGCTCGGCGTTCCCACTGTCGGGAGTGAGCTTTCCAGCCTTCTTCGGGAGTTTCGTCGGCGTCGTCTGCCTGTGTGTCTGCCGAGGCCTCGGCCTCGGCCTTTGCAGCGGTTTCCGAGGAGTCTGCGGCCTGCGTAGATTCGGTGTCGGCAGCTGCCTGCGCAGCTTCGACAGTCTTTTTATCTGCAGGCCCTTGGGCTGTGGTTCCTACGAACATTTTTCGGTTTCCTTCCATGCGGATGGGGTATAAGAAAACCCGCATCTATGCAGACGCGGGGAGAACAGGCGCAGACGCGAGCGCGCGGGCTGCGGTGATGACGCCGCGGGTCTTGCCGATCTCGACCTCGACCTGGACCATGACGTCGTTAACGCGCTTCGTGAGCGTCAGAGTCTTACCGGCTTTCTCGATCGATGTGGGCTGTAGCCACGCCAGCGTGACGGCTCGGTCGATGTCGGTGGCTTTCCAGTCTTTGGGGAAAAGCCCCGTGCCGGTTTTGAGCCACGGTTTTTGCTTCGTGCGGATGCCTTCCGGGCCGAGCTTTAGTTTCTTTCCGTCGACTAGATACGTGCCTTTAGAGGAGTCGATGAGGCTGGTTTTGATGCCATCGTTTGTGGCGTCGGGGAAAAGCGCGCGGATCTGCGCGGCCAGCATATGAGGATCGCTGTCGAAGCGTGCGAGCCCTAGATCGTAGAGGCTTTTACGCGCGGCCTTGTACATGGCCTCGAATTCGCTCGGGTCGTATCCGTGGATGATTGGCTTATCTGACCATGAGGGGACGATTTGGCAGTCGCAGTCGGCGTGGGATCGGGTGAATTGGGCGGTCTCCTCAGATTTGTAGACGAATCCGCGCCCCGCCCACATGAGACACCAAGCGCAGGTCGTCGCTCCCGCAGGGACGCGGGCATATAGCGGTTTGGCTGGATCGTGGCGCGCTGCGTGCAGGCCCGTCTCTCGAGCCGCGGAGGTCACGAGCTGCTTGGCTCGACGCTGCAGGATCCCAACCGCCGCGAGGCGTCCTCGCTGCGCGATCGCCGAAACAGCCTCCTCGACCACCTTGCTAGTCCTCGAGTAGTCGATCAACTCTGCGGGCATCTCCGGAGAGTAAGCCTTCTTGATGCCCGCAGCGGCTCGCGCGTCCTCATACCATTCCAGAGTTGCTGAGGCCGCGAGTTGAGCCTGTTCTTCGACGAGCCGCGGGAAGAGTTCGTCGAGCACGTCGCGCAGGGTATCTGGATCAAGCCCGTCGAGACTTTCCCACAGCTCCCCCACGCGACTAGCAGCGAGACGTGAGGCACTGTGGTTCGCGTCTGCGAGTTTCTGGACGTCGAGGAAATCCACAGCGCTTCACTCCCCCTTCTTTACTTGTCTTCGAGGGTCTTCGTATCGGCTTCGGGAAGACGCAGCGAGACTGGGACTGCGCCGGTGAGTTTGACGCCGGGGATGCCGAGGACCTCGAGAGCGGAATTCGGGTCGACCCCGGCTCGGACAGCGACGCCAAGAGCGTCGAAAGCGGATTTAGCCTGCTCGGTTGTCAGGCCTCCCGAGACGGGAGCAGGAGCCTCGACCGCGGGAGCGGTAGCTTCGCTTGTCTGCGCCGGTCGCGTGGATTGGAGGCGCTCGAGGAGGCCCGATGCCTCGGCGCGACGCTTGTCGGACATGAGTCGCGCGATTTGCGATGAGCTGTATCCAAGTTCCTCGAGGATCACCGGGGACGAGGCGAGCCAGGGCATCGCCGCGACTTGCTTCACGATCGCGTCAGATTGAGAGACGATCGACGGATGAGCGGGATCGCCCCATCGGGTCGCGAGCGTGCGGATGCCGTCCGGTGCCTCGTCTAGCCCGTCGCGGAGCATGACCGCGTGCATATAAATACGGTGTAGCGCGCCGTCGTAGACGCGCTGTGCGTTTTTCGCCTTGATGACCAATTCCTCTTTGGCCGCGTAGAGCGCTTCCGCTGAGGAAGGATTGTCTTGGACGACGCCGAGAGACGAGACTGGGAGGCAGGAGACGCCCGCAAGCTCAGTCGCCAGCGCCCGCATCTGTTCGGTGAACGGCTGCGACGACTGTTGAGGGAGGACAGTGACCTTCGGGCCTTCCGGCTCCTCACCATTAGAAATGGTCTTGACCGTCCCGAGCTTCCAATCCCACGACCGAAGATCATCGATGAGATCGGAGTCGACGCCGGAGAGGAGGATTCCCGGAGCCGTGAAAAGCTCCGTCGCCAGCTCCTCACGCAGGACCGTTCGCATCGCTCGCTGCGTGATGCTCATGACATCGCGTGAAATCCGCGAGCGCCCCATCGGTCGATCGAGAGACGGCTCGAAAGGAAGAGCCTCCATCATTGGCGCGCCGATGCCATGCAGCTCGGCATGCACGACCTCCCAATGGCCCGCCGGGAATGGGACGATGACGTAGGTCGAATCGACCGTATATAGGGTCATGCGGGTCGGACGTCCCGCGTCGTCGACGTCATCGATCGTCAGACCGTAGGAAAGTCGACGTCGCACGCGATCCCAGAGGCCTGTCGCCCAATCCGCCGAGTGCCCCTGAATAATCACGGGAGGCTCCCCCGGTCCTACGCCCTGGCGCAGGGTCAGGAAAGCGACGCTGTGCGTGAGGCTCGAGGGGATCGTCTGCGCGATTTCCAGATCGAAAGACGTCTCCGCGAGTAGGTCATTGATGCCGAAAGGATTCGCCTCGCCGCCTGCAGCGGTCACTCCGTCCCAGATGAGGAGGTCAGAGAGGCCGAAGACCACTTTCCGCGGCCATCCGATGACCGCTCCGAGCTGCTCGACCATGTCGTCGGGAACAGCAATATTGAGATTGTCGGGACGAACGATCCCGTCCAAGTAAGCCTGTCGCAGTCGGTTTCGTGGTTGCTTGACTCGCCAAAGCTCGATCAGCTGGCCGAGAGCCTCGAGTTCCGGTCCCGTGAGCCCTAAAACGTTCGGCGTGGGGAAAGCGACTGGCGTCGCGATCATGAATTTCTTCGCGGTCAAAGTGCCCTCGCTTTCTTTCCGGGTCGACGCTTGGTTGTCTTGGCTGCTAGGACGGCTGCTGATGCTGCTTCGAGAGGTGTGTCATCCCCGTCTGGAGTGGATGATTCCCAGCCCCACGAGCCATCGCGCGATCGGATTTTCTTATCGCAGACGGCAACCGACGAGTTCAGTGCGTCTTCTGGGTCGCCCTCGGGATGAGTGATCCGACCGTCTCGTAGGCCCTCGAAGAGCAGCGAGCAAGACTGGAAATATTCTTTGGTCGTCATGATATGGACGAGTCGTTTCGAGACGCCGCGAGCTTCGAGAGCATCCGCGAGCGCGAGCGCTCCTGAGCCGCCGACAAGATTGATCTGCGCGGCTCGGTCTTTACGATCGGCCAGCCATGAGGCCACGGCTGACACGCCGTCATCGGTCGCCCCGGTAAACGTATCGATCACATTGATATGGAATTTCGTATCCAAGCCCTTGCCGGTCTTAAGCGCGCCTGCGAGGGCCTGTCGCTTGCCGTCCGCACTGAAAGCAACCGCGAAACTGCGGATGCCGTCGGCTGGCGCGTCGGCGGTTGACGCTGTCCATGTCGTCGGGTCGATCGCTCGAGAAGCTCCAGCGTGTGCAGGCCACATCCCCAAACGCTCTCGAGCAAAGCCCTCGTCAGAAAGCGTTTGTCGCTCTAGCTCGATGAAAGCTTTCTTGATACGGCCTGCAACGAAGCCCGGATTCGTGGCCTTCCACAGCTCGACGTCATCGAGATTCACCGGAGCGTCTGGATCGGGACTCCACTCATGCCAGCACAGCGCGCCGGGATGATCCGACAGCGCTTGATCGCGGATTCGCGCGAAAATCGCGCCGTTGGCGTTAGGCCCCGGGACTGTGCCCGTGTAGATCACCTGCGAATTCCCGAGGTGACCGGCAGAGCCTGTCGACGTCAAAGCTTCGAGCGCGTCCTCGGTCAATTCCTGCGCCTCGTCCAAGACGATCAAGTCGGCGGTGAAACCGCGGCCAGACGACTTGGAGCGTGCGATGACTCGCAGCGAGCCTCCGTGCCACCCTTTCTCCGGATCATTCTTCAAGATGATCGCTTCTTGCCCGTTGACATTGCGGACCTGCTCGACCATTGCATTAAGCTCTGGATAGCGGGCATTCTCGTCATTGGCTTTGACACCGAAGAACTCTTTGAAGCGACGGTAGTGAGCCTGCGCTGTCTTCACCTCATGGGCTGAGTGGAGGATATTTTCGCCGAGCAAGACGAGGCCGAACAATTCGCGCATTTCAAGCAAAGCGTTCTTGCCATTCTGTCGAGACAAGGAAAGCCCCGCGATCGGATGCTTCCATTCATCGCGCCCGTTGGCTGCGAGCCAATCCTCGAGGACTAGATCCTGCCAAGCGTCGGGAGTCAGGCCAAATTGGGATGCGAAGTCGCCCGCGATCGGGCCGAAGCTTTTAGCCCGACGATCGGCGGCGACGTGGAGCCGAGGAGCTTGAGCGCTGTTTAGCCAGTCGTTCTTGGAAGTTGACAACAGCACTGCCCTCCTCCGCTGACGATTCCGCTTCTACCTGTGGTTTCTGGACGCCTGCGATGTCGGTGATGAGTGCCCTGGCTTCGCGCACGAGGGAGGCGCGCTGCCCTGCATCGGCATACTCGATCGACATGAGGGTCGTTTCGAGGAGACGGAGGCGAGCTTCTTGAGGATCGAAAGCAGGTTTAGAATCGTCTGTCTTTTTCTTCTTCGCCAACGTCAAACACCCCCAAACCTCAATAAATAAGCCAAAAGCCCGCGAGCGCTACCATCAGATACCCCACAGGCGCCCCACGCGACCGCGTATCCGTCGTTCAGGCCCCTCGACCAGTTTTCAAGGTCAAGGCCCAAAATAGCGGGGGGGTATCCCGCTATACCTCGTGGGCGCTAGTCCAGCATGAGGGGAGGGGGTGGT
>OFCU01000410.1_pt1 | contig 13362 bp, 9 predicted proteins | sample 1520851 | NCBI WGS metagenome assembly OFCU01 (sample SAMEA2699040, study PRJEB24076) | metagenome | reverse complement strand
AGCCTCCCATTCCCTGGACTTCAATTTCGATGTCCAAGAAACGGGAGGCAGTTCACGACGAGGCCGGGGCCGCTTGGTACGTCTCGGAGCGACTATTCGTCGGCCGTGTTGCGTCCCACGACAAAAGCCGCAAAGAGCGCAAGAAGGAAGATGACTCCGATGACCGGCATCGGGATCCAATAGAGCATCCGTCGCGAGATTTCCATGGCCGCCGACGCGACCACGCCGATCATAAGGAACGTGTGGAACGCACGCGCCCACACGAAGCCGCCTGATTCAGCGCTCCACAGGGACACGAGTGTCATGATCAGGAACACGATCGCGACCGCATAGATTGCGATGACCGTCCCCAGCTGCCACGTGTGGCGAGCCTCCGCGTGAGCCAGAACGCTCAGGCACAAGTTGCCAAGGCCGGCGACGAAACCACAGCCCAGTCCATAGACGCGGCTACGCCCAGCCGCGTGGGCGATGAGCGCCTTCAGAGTGAGGCCACCAGACACCACCATGAGCGCCACGACGATGAGGTGGACCCATGCGGGCCAGAAGTGAGAGAAGCCGTAGAGACCGTATGCGGGATTCATAAGATCCATACTAACCATTACTTCCGTGAAGCCGCGGCGTCTCGCTCGGCCTCCTTCGCGAGAACCTCTGCCAGGTACTGACCGGTGAAGGATTCCTCGACCGTCGAGACGTCCTCGGGCGTGCCCTGCGCGACGACCATGCCGCCTCCAGCGCCGCCTTCGGGACCCATGTCGATGATCCAGTCGGCACTCTTAATGACGTCCAGGTTGTGCTCAATAACGATGACGGTGTTCCCCTTATCAGCGAGCGACTGGAGAACCAGGAGGAGCTTGCGGATGTCTTCGGAGTGCAGGCCGGTCGTGGGCTCGTCGAGCACGTACACCGTGCGCCCCGTTGAACGCCGCTGCAGCTCGGAGGCCAGCTTCACGCGCTGCGCCTCGCCGCCCGACAGAGTCGTCGCGCTCTGGCCGAGACGCACGTATCCCAGGCCAACCTCGACGAGCGTGTTGAGGTGGCGGGCGATGCGCGAGATCGGCGCGAAAAACTGCGCGGCCTCGGCGATCGGCATGTCGAGAACGTCGGCAACGGTCTTGCCCTTGTACTCAACCTCGAGGGTCTCGCGGTTGTAGCGAGCACCGTGGCAGACCTCGCAGGGCACGTACACGTCGGGCAGGAAGTTCATCTCGATCTTCAGGGTGCCATCACCCTTGCAGGACTCGCATCGTCCACCCTTGACGTTGAAAGAGAATCGTCCCGGGCCGTAGCCGCGCACCTTCGCTTCCTGCGTCTCGGCAAACAGCTTACGGATCTGATCCCACACGCCCGTGTAGGTGGCTGGGTTCGAGCGCGGCGTCCGACCAATCGGGCTCTGGTCAACGTGCACGACCTTGTCGAGCTGTTCGATGCCCGTGATCGTGCGGTGACGGCCGGGCACCATGCGCGCGCCGTTCAGACGCGATGCCAGCGTGCGGTACAGGATGCCGTTGACCAGCGTCGACTTACCCGAACCGGACACGCCGGTGACGGCCGTAAAAACACCGAGTGGGAAGGACACGTCGATGTTCTTTAGATTGTTTTCGCGCGCGCCCTTGACGGTCACGACGCGCTTCTTATCGATCGGGCGCCGGGTCGGAGGAAGGACGATGCGACGCTTGCCCGACAGGTACTGACCCGTCAGAGACTTGCGGTTCTTCAGGAGCTCGGAAAGCGGGCCCGAGTGCACGACCCAACCGCCGGTTTCACCCGCGCCGGGACCAATGTCGACGATCCAGTCGGCCGCCTCCATCGTCTCCTCGTCGTGCTCGACAACGATGAGCGTATTGCCAAGATCGCGTAGGCGCTCGAGGGTGGCGATGAGCTTACGGTTATCTCGCTGGTGCAGGCCGATCGAAGGCTCGTCGAGCACGTACAGGACGCCGACGAGGCCGGAGCCGATCTGCGTGGCCAGGCGGATACGCTGCGCCTCGCCACCCGACAACGTGCCAGCGCCACGTGAAAGCGTCAGATAGGTCAGGCCGACATCCACGAGGAAGGCCAGGCGAGCCTCGATCTCAGTGAGGATGGGCGCGGCGATCGAACGGGCGCGCGGTTCGAGCTCAACAGTCGCAAGGAATTCGCGAGCCTCCGAGATGGACAGGTCGGAGAGCTCGGCAATCGACTTGTCCCCGATGCGCACAGCCAGGACCTCGGGCTTGAGGCGCGCGCCGCGGCACGTCGGGCAGGGAATCTCACGCATGTAGGAGTCGAGCTTTTCGGACACGGCAGCCGACTCGGTTTCCTCCCGCTTGCGCTCAATGTAGTTGACCGCACCCTCAAATCCCGTCGTGTAAGAGCGCTCGCGACCCCAGCGGTTGCGGAACTTCACCGTGACCTCGTAGTCCTTGCCGTAGAGGACAGCGTCCTTGACCTTCTTGGGCAGGGACTTCCACGGGGTGCCCATCGCGAAGCCCAGCTCCTTGGAGAGGGACTCGAGGAGCTTCTTGTGGTACTTGAAGTTCGAGTTCCAGGGAATGACCGCACCGTCGGCGAGGGACAGCTCCTCGTCGGGGACGACCAGCTCGGGGTCGACCTCGAGGCGGAAGCCGAGGCCCGAGCAATCCGGGCAGGCACCATAGGGTGCATTGAAGGAGAAGGTACGCGGCTCGATCTCGTCGAGCATGAGCGGGTGGTCATTCGGGCAGGCGCGCTTCTCGGAGAAGCGGCGGCGGCGCTCAGGATCATCGGCGTACAGGTCAACACAGTCGATGACGACGAGGCCGTCGGAGAGGCGCAGCGCGGTCTCGACAGAATCGGTCAGGCGCTGACGCATGCCCTCTCGCACGACGAGACGGTCAACAACGACCTCGATTGTGTGCTTGAGCTTCTTCTCCAGCTTGGGAGCGTTCTCGAGGCGGACCATCTCACCGTCGATGATCGCACGCGTATAGCCCTCGGAGCGCAGCTCGTCGATGAGGTCCTGGTACTCGCCCTTACGGCCGCGCACGACCGGGGAGAGCACCTGGAAACGCGTGCCCTCATCCATCGTGCGCACGCGGTCGACAATCTGCTGGGGCGTCTGAGCCTGAATGCGGGCGCCACACTCGGGGCAGTGCGCCACGCCCGCGCGGGCGTAGAGCAGACGCAGGTAGTCGTGAATCTCCGTGATCGTGCCGACGGTGGAGCGCGGGTTGCGCGAGGTCGACTTCTGGTCGATGGAGACGGCCGGCGACAGGCCCTCGATGAAGTCCACGTCGGGCTTGTCCATCTGTCCGAGGAACTGGCGCGCGTAGGAGGACAGTGACTCCACGTAGCGGCGCTGTCCCTCGGCGAAGATCGTGTCGAATGCGAGGGAGGACTTACCGGATCCGGACAGGCCGGTGAAGACGATCATAGAGTCACGGGGCAGCTCGAGGTTCACGTCCTTCAAGTTGTGTTCGCGGGCACCCTGAATGATTAGCTTGTCATGCACCCCTCGATCCTAGCCGTCCTCTAGGCAAAAGCGCGGATCAGGGCTAGTGTTGGGCTATGGCATACTACGCAGTTGAATACGTGTACAACCCTTCAATGACCGAGACGATGGACGAGGTTCGCCCGACGCACCGCGCGTTCCTGTCCGGCCTGCTCGAGCAGGGAATCAACATTGCGTCCGGTCCCCTCGTTGGCGAGATCCCCGGTGCCCTGATCCTCATCAACGCCGAGAGCCAGGCCGACGTCGAGCGCATCCTCAACGAGGATCCCTTCTACGTCGCCGAGGTCATCCAGGCGCGCCTCATCCGCGAGTGGAACCCCGTCATCCGGGCGTTCTAATCCATGCAAACATTCGAGGCCGGGGCCGGGTTCACACCCGACACCGGCCTCGCTTCGTATCCGGTGGGGCTCAGCCCTCCAAGGAACGTGCAAACTGGCGCGCGTAGAAGATGCGCTGAGCGACCTCAACGAGGAGGGCGGCACAGGCACCGACGCAGACGATGATGAGCCACTCGTATCCGCTCGGCGCGACCATCGAGAAGAAGTGGCGCACAGGCGGAATCAGCACGCCGCCCACGGTCGCGGAAATGACGCTCACCAAGAGCACCCACTTCCATGTCGACAGCGGACGCGAGGTGATGACGAGCAGCCAGATGGCACCCAGCATGAGGGAAAGAATCGCGGCCGTGGACTCGCGCGCCTGCGGCGGGCCATCGACGATCCCAAAGGCGGTGAGGGCAGCGGCTGCCAGGATGATGCCCGTCGGCATCGCGAGCGACAGCGTGCGCTTGAGAAAGCCCGGCACGTAGCGGCGCGGGTTCGGCCATAGGGCCAGGAAGAACGCGGGAATACCGATGGTCAGCGAATCGATGTAGCTGAACTGGCGCGGCAGGAACGGGTAGCGCCAACCGACCAGGGCAGTCACGATGACGAGGACGGCGGCGTAGGTGGTCTTGGCCAGGAACAGCGACGAGACGCGTTCCATGTTGGCGATGATGCGCCGGCCCTCCGATAGGACACCCGGCAGCACCGAGAACTTCGAGTCCACGAGGACGATCTGCGCGACCGCCTTCGTGGCCTGCGTGCCGTTACCCATCGCGATACCCAGGTCGGCGTCCTTGAGCGCGAGGGCGTCGTTGACGCCGTCACCAGTCATGGCCACGCAGTGATTGCGGGCCTGCAGGGCTCCGACCATCGCTCGCTTCTGCTCGGGAGTCACGCGCCCAAACACGTCGTGGTTCTCGATCGCGTCGATGAATGCCTCAGAGGTCAGGTCTTCGGGCAGGTCACGCGCATCCATGAGACGCGCGGGCGAGCCGTCGGGCGCGGTCAGGCCCGCCTGCGCGGCCAGCGCACCCACCGTCGTCGGGTTGTCGCCCGAGATGACGCGCACGTGCACATCCTGGGAGCGGAAGTAGTCGAGCGTCTCGGCCGCGTCGGGGCGCAGATCCTCCTCGAGAACCACGAGGGCTGCAACCGTACGGGTCACGGGAAGCTCGTCATCGGCCACGGCCTCGTCGGCGTGGACGAGGGCCACCACGCGGGAACCTTCCGCAGCGATGCTACGCACCTTCGCAAGGAGTTCCGCATTGACAGCCGAGGCCTCGTCGATGATGAACTCGGGGGCACCGAGAATCCAGGACTCGTGCCCCCTCCCCCACGCGCTCCACTTGCGGGCCGAGGAGAAGGGGACGGACCACTCGATACGCTCGGCGGCACCCGAGCGCTCAGACTCGCCGAGGTGCACCCAAATGGCCTCCGCCGTCGCGTTGGTGCGGTCGCTCGCCGCACTCGCCAGAGCGCGAAGGACCGAGGCCTCGTCACCGGAAATGACCTCGACGCCGCGCACGCGGATGCCGCCGGTGGTCAGCGTGCCCGTCTTGTCGAGGCACAGGCAGTCCACGCGGGCGAGGACCTCGACGGCGGGGAGTTCCTGAACGAGCACACCGCGGCGTGCCAGCGTCGCCGAGCCGATCGCGAAGTTCATGGACGTCAGGAGCACCAGGCCCTGCGGGATCATGCCGATCACCGAGGCGACCGAGAGCACGAGGGCCTCGCGCCAGTCTCCCCCGTGACCGCCGGCGATCCGATTTTGCGAGTAGAAGGTCAGGACGACGATGGGAAGCAGCATAACGGAGACGACCTGCAGCACCCGGTTGATCGACGTCTGGATCTCCGAGACCGTACGCGTGAAGGCGCGCGCCTGCTCGGACAGGCCCTGCGCGTAGACGCGCTCGCCCACGGCCGTGGCCACCATGCGGCCAGCACCCGCAACGACGCTCGTGCCGGCCAACAGCTGATCGCCCTGCTTCTTCTTCACGGGGCGCGACTCGCCGGTCAGCAGCGACTCATCGATCTCGAGGCCCGCCGAGGACAAGACCGTACCGTCCACGCTCACCTGATCGCCGAGCGTCAGATCGATGACGTCGTCGAGCACGACATCGCGCGCTGGCACGACCGACAGGGTGCCGTCGCGCAGGACGGACACCTGCGGAGCATCGACGATGGCAAGGGAGTCGAGGGTCCGCTTGGCACGGAGCTCAGACACGATGCCAATCACCGCGTTGATGATCATGACACCACCGAAAATGCCATCACGCAGGTCGCCGAACAGCAGAACGATGACCGACGCCGCGACGATGATCGCGTTAAACAGCGTCAGCACGTTCTCTCGAATAATCGACGCCACCGAGCGAGACGTGCGGTCCTTCACCCGATTGACCGCGCCGCGCGCGACGCGCTCGGCGACCTCGGCGGCGCTCAGGCCACGCTCGTCAATCGTCAGGCTGTCAGCGCTCATCGGCACCCTCCTCGTCCATGGCGCTGCGCACCAGCGACGCGATCACGGTGATCACCAGAGTCACGACGATGACGCCGAGCGACACGGACACCGAAATCTCCGGTGCCCACTCAACTCCTCGACCTCCGTTGATAAACGGCAGGATGTTGGCATGCAGGGCCTCAAGAATCAACTTAATACCGATAAAACTCAGGATGACGCCGAGACCGTAACCCAGGTACACGAGCTTGCCGAGGAGAGCATCCACCAGGAAGAACAGCTGTCGCAGCCCCATGAGTGCAAACACGTTGCACGCGAACACCAGGAATGCCTGCGAGGTGATGCCGAAGATCGCGGGAATCGAGTCAAAGGCAAACATGAGGTCGGCGGAACCCAGGGCCAGCACGACGACGAACAGCGGGGTGAGGTACGTGCGTCCGCCGTGACGGTACAGCATGCGGTCGCCGATAAAGCCGTCCGTGATGGGCAGGACTCGGCGCACGACGCGGATGAACGCGTTCTCCTCATACTCATCGTCGTCGCCGCCGCCAGTCGCCGTCTCCTTGATCTGCGAGAAAGCCGTCCACAGCAGCCACACGCCGAAAATGAAGAACACCCAGGAGAAGCGCGCCACCAGCGCGGCACCCAGCAGAATGAACACGAGGCGCAGCAGCAGTGCGATGACGATGCCAAAGAGCAGCGCCTTCTGCTGGTTCTCTCGCGGGACCCGGAATGCTTTGAGGATCAGGATGAACACGAAAAGGTTGTCCACGGACAGCGACCATTCCATCGCCCATCCCGCGTAGAACTCCTGAGCGTATAGCCACCCGTTCGTCAGCCAGATTCCGACGCCGAAGATGGCCGCCAACCCCACGTAGAACAGCGCCCAACGGGCTGCCTCGGCAGCCGTCGGCGGATGGGGACGACGGGCATGCCCGAGGAAATCGAGCGCGACCAGACCGATGGCAACGAGAGCCAGAATGCCCCACGCCCACGGGTGAACAACCATGAGTACCTCTTAACTATCCGACCATGAAATTTTAGCGCTGCCCCTCGGCCGGCTCGCGTCACGCGCGCCGCTTGCTGGAAACCGCGAGGGAGGCCACGACCGTCATCAGGATCGTGACGACGATGAAGCCCAGAGAAAACGCGATCGACGGTTCGGGGATCGCGGCTACCTCGTGTCCACCGTTGATAAAAGGCAGCTCGTTCGTGTGCAGCGCGTGGTTGATGAGCTTGAAGCCAATGAAGCCGAGAATCGCGGCCAGGCCGTAGTGCAGGAACACGATCCGGTCGAGCAGGCCGTCTATGAGGAAGTAGAGCTGGCGCAGGCCGAGCAGCGAGAACGCGTTGGCAGCGAACACCAGGTATGCCTCGGAGGTCAGCGAGTAGATCGCGGGGATCGAGTCGACGGCGAACATGACGTCGGCGGTGCCGATCGCGATCACACACAGCAGCATCGGCGTGATGTAGGTGCGTCCGCCGTGGCGGTAGAGCATGCGCGAGCCGATGAAGCCGTCGGTGACGGGCACAACCTTCGAGACCCAGCGCACGATTGACGGCGGGCGGTACTCCTCGTCGTCGTCATCGCTGGAGCCCTCGCGGACCTGGCTGACCGCAGTCCACAGCAGCCACGCGCCGAAGATGTAGAAGACCCACGAGAAGTTTTCGATAAGCGCAGCACCCGCGAGGATGAAGATGAGGCGCAGAACCAGCGCGATGATGATGCCAGCGAGCAGCACCTCCTGCTGGTTTTTCCGCGGCACGCGGAAAGTGGACAGGATAATGACGAAAACGAACAGGTTGTCAATACTCAGCGCTTTTTCGGTGATGTAACCGCCGAGGTATTCCTGGCCGTATTGGGCTCCCCAGACCGCCCAGACGATGACGCCGAAAATGAGGGCGATCGCAATGTAGGCGATGGACCACCAGGTCGCTTCCTTGAGCGTGGGTTCGTGGGGTGTGCGGACGTGGCCGACGATGTCGACGACGATCATGGTCAGGATGATGCCAGCCAGGACGATCCAGGCAAGGGCGTGCACGTGCATACGTGGGGCCTCCGGTACGAGTCGGGTACCGGAGGTCTCCTCCCGCCAGAAAATGCTGGCCGGTGACGCCGGAGGCCACGCCGCGTGGGCGGGCCGTCGTGATGACGACGTCACTGTTGGTGGGAGTACTCCCCTCCGCTAACACTTCCATCCTAGCGGGTACCCGTCGAGTCGCATCCCTAGGTGCGACGTGGCGTCTGTCGCGATTATCTCCGGGGCACTTGTCGACGAGGCCGTGGCCGCCCCACACCGACAGGCACACGGGGCGGGCCGGCGTCAGTGGGCGCGCTTCATGGCGCGCAGTTCCTTCTTCAGGTCTTCGATTTCGTCACGCAGACGAGCCGCGACCTCGAATTGGAGATGCTGGGCGGCGGTCATCATCTGGGCGGACAGCTCCTCGATGAGTTCGGCGAGCTCAGCTTCGGCGCGCTGGCCCGATGTCATGGCGCGGCCACCACCGGTTGCGTCGCTGCGCTCCCGCTTGCTCTTTTCCTTCCGGTATCCGCCCTCGAGCAGCGTCTGCGTGTCGACCTGCTCGCGGGCGAGCATGTCGGTGACGTCGGAGATCTTCTTGCGCAGCGGCTGCGGGTCGATGCCGTGTTCCTTGTTGTAAGCGATCTGGATCTCGCGGCGGCGCATCGTCTCGGAGATGGCCTCGTTCATCGAATCCGTCATATTGTCCGCGTACATGTGGACCTCGCCGGACACGTTTCGGGCGGCGCGACCGATCGTCTGGATGAGCGAGCGGGTCGAGCGCAGGAAGCCTTCCTTGTCAGCGTCGAGGATCGACACGAGGGAGACCTCGGGCAGATCCAGGCCCTCGCGCAGCAGATTGATGCCGACAAGCACGTCGAAGGTACCCAGACGCAGCTCGCGCAGCAGCTCGACGCGACGCAGAGTGTCGACGTCGGAGTGCAGGTACTCCACCTTGACGCCTCGCTCGGCGAGGTAAGTCGTGAGCTCCTCGGCCATCTTCTTCGTGAGGGTGGTGACGAGGACACGCTCGTCGCGTTCGACGCGAACACGCACCTGCTCGAGGAGGTCGTCGATCTGCCCTTCGGTGGGCTTGACGACGACGAGCGGGTCGACGAGGCCCGTCGGGCGAATGATCTGCTCAACGACACCGTCGGAGCGTTCGAGCTCGTAGGGGCCGGGCGTGGCCGACAGGTAGACGGTCTGTCCGATGCGCTCGGTAAACTCGTCCCACTTGAGCGGGCGGTTATCCATCGCTGAGGGCAGGCGGAATCCATAGTCGACGAGGGTGCGCTTACGCGACATGTCACCCTCGAACATAGCGCCGATCTGCGGGACGGTCACGTGCGACTCGTCGATGATGAGCAGGAAGTCGTCGGGGAAGTAGTCCAGCAGCGTGTGCGGAGGCGTGCCGGGTCCGCGCCCGTCGATATGGCGCGAGTAGTTTTCGACGCCGGAGCACGAACCAATTTCCTTCAGCATCTCCAGGTCGAAGGTGGTGCGCATGCGCAGGCGCTGTTCTTCGAGCAGCTTGTTCTGGCCGCGGAACCACGCGAGGCGATCGTCGAGCTCGTCCTCGATGGAGGCAATCGCCTTCTTCATGCGTTCCTCGCCGGCCACGTAGTGCGACGCCGGGAACAGGTACGTATGGTCCACGTGGTCGATCACGTCGCCGGTGAGCGGGTGCAGAACGGCCAAGGAGTCGATCTCGTCACCGAACATCTCGATGCGGATCGCGAGTTCCTCGTACACGGGGATAATCTCGATCGTGTCGCCACGCACGCGGAACGTACCACGCGTGAAGGCCATGTCGTTGCGCACGTACTGCATGGCAACGAAGCGGCGCAGCAGCGCATCGCGATCGATGATCATTCCGCGCTCGAGCTCGATCATGCGAGCCACATATTCCTCGGGCGTACCGAGGCCGTAGATGCACGAGACTGAGGAGACAACGACCGTGTCGCGCCGGGTCAGCAGCGAATTCGTAGCGCTGTGGCGCAGTCGCTCGACCTCGTCATTAATCGAGGAGTCCTTCTCGATGAAGGTATCCGTCTGGGGAACGTAGGCCTCGGGCTGGTAGTAGTCGTAGTAGGAGACGAAGTACTCGACGGCGTTGCCCGGCAGCAGCTCGCGGAACTCGGCCGCGAGCTGGGCGGCGAGCGTCTTGTTCGGCTCGAGGACGAGCGCGGGGCGCTGCAGCTCCTCGATGAGCCACGCCGTTGTCGCGCTCTTACCGGTACCCGTCGCCCCCATGAGGACGACGTCCTGTTCGCCGTCTCGGATGCGCGCAGCCAGCTCCCGGATGGCCTTGGGCTGGTCGCCCGACGGCGTGTACGGGGAGATGACCTCGAAAGGCTTGTTCTGGCGGGTCACGGAGTTAGTGCTCACGCCCCTACGCTACCGCCCAGGCACTCGGGCTGCGCGCACAAAGCGCACGGGTTCGCGACGAGCGTGGAGTGCCCCGGCCTCGTCAATCGATGAGGGGAACGTCCGGGGTCAGCCAACGCTCATAGACCAAGCGCGCGACTTCCTCGAGGTCGTGCGCACTGCCCTCGTTGTCGATCCAGATCGAGGCGATGGCTCGGCGCTGCTGCGACGAGGCCTGGGCGCGGATACGCGCACGCGCGTCCTCGGGCGCTACTCCCCTGCCCTCCAGACGCTTGATGCGCTCCTCGACGGGTGCATCGACGATGACGACCGCATCGAAGCGCTCCGCGTGATCCCCTTCAATGAGGAGCGGGATGTCGTAGACAGCGAGAGCCCCGTCCGGTGCTCCACGCAGGATCGACCACGCGCGCGCCTCGATGACGGGGTGGGTGATGGCGTTGAGCCGAGCAACACGTTCGTCGGCTCCCTCACCTCCGAAGACCCGGGAGGCGAGAAGCGCCCGGTCCAGGCTCCCGTCCTCCCTCAGCAGGTCGTCCCCGAAGGCACGTGCAACCTCGATCAGCGCCGGCACGCCCGGCTCGAGAATCTCCCGCGCGATCGCATCCGCGTCTGCCGCCACCGCGCCCTGAGAGGCGAAGATGCGCGTCACCGAGGACTTACCGGAGCCGATGCCTCCGCTCACCGCAATGATGCGGCGCGGTCCCTGCGCGTGAGGCCTGCCAACAGGACGGTGAAGGGTGGCCGTGCAAGCCCCGCAGCTCAGAGTGATAGTCACACCCACAGGGTAGCCCGCCAATTGTTGCTTTTCGTGGTCGTCATGCAAGAATTGGCTCTGTTATAGAACCCACACCATCAAGTGAGTAGCAGTGACGCAGACAGTCAATGACGATTCCGCTGGGCGCTCGAGCAGCACCGCTGTCCTCATCGCGACCTCTCTGACGCTTTTCTCTATGTTTTTCGGCGCAGGTAACCTGATTTTCCCGCCGATCATGGGCGCATCGGCAGGTACCAACTTCACTCCCGCGATGATCGGCTTCCTGATCGGCGGTGTCGCTTTGCCCGTCATCTCCATCATCACGATTGCCCTGTCGGGCACCGACATGCGTGACCTCGTCAGCCGCGCCGGCAAGTCTTTCGGGATCGTCTTTTCCGTCATGGTGTACCTGTCGATCGGCGCTTTCTACGCGCTCCCGCGTACGGGCGCAGTGTCTTTCTCGACCGCCGTCGCCCCGATCATCGGCACAAAGTCCTTGACCGCATCGATCATCTTCAGCTTCATATTCTTCGGCATTGCGTTCTATCTGTGCTGGAATCCCGGCACAATCATCGACAACCTCGGCAAGATCCTTACTCCGGTCCTGCTGGGGCTTCTCGTTCTCCTGGTCTTCCTGTGCCTCGCGTCGCTGCCCGCCTCACATGACGCTCCGACCGGCGAATACTCGACCACTCCCCTGGCCGCAGGCCTTCTCGAGGGCTACATGACGATGGACTCGATAGCCGCTCTGGCCTTCGGCATCATCGTCGTCACGTCGCTCGGACACGCCGGGGGTTGCATCGGGGCGAAAGTCGTGCGCCGCACGTCGATGGCTGCCATCATCGCGGGATTCCTGCTCGCCGTCGTCTACGTGGGCCTGGGCCTCATCGGCCACGTGATCCCGAATGCTCAGAGCTACAGCGACGGTGCGACACTGCTGGCGGACGCCGCACAGATGACGATGGGCTGGCCCGGACAGATCGTTTTCGGCCTCATCGTGCTGACGGCCTGCATGACGACGGCGGTCGGCTTGATTGCTGCGACGTCGGAGTTCTTCCACCGCCTACTCCCGGCCATCTCCTACCGCGCGTGGATGATCGTCTTCACGATTATCTCGACCGTGCTGGCTTCGGCGGGACTGAGCTCGGTGCTCGCCATCGCGGTACCGATCATCACCTTCCTCTACCCCATCGCGATCACCATTGTCTTCCTGACGGTCGCTACCCACCCGCTCCGCCTGGCCACCCCGGCACTGTGGTCGTTCCGCCTGGGCACGTGGACGGCGGCAGCCTGGTCGGCGGTGACGACGCTGGCGCACATCGGCGTTTACACCGAGCACATCAATTCTGTTCTCATGTGGAGCCCGCTCCAGGCGAACCAGCTCGGTTGGATTCTCCCCACGGTGATCGCGGCGGCGATCGGCGCGTGCATCGACCTGGCAGTTATCAAGCGTTTGACTCCCTAAGCACAACGCGTGCAGGTCCCACGGGCCGCCGCCCGCGGGCACACCAAGCAGCCCGGCCCCACAGGTGTGGAGGGCGCCGGATGGACCGGAGGACACGGGCGGGCTTCAAGGCGCGGCGCCGAACGAAGTGACGCCGCCTAGCCTCGCGGGCGGCCGGGGCCTCCGGCGCCCGGAACACCCGTGGGGCCATAAGCAGCCCATCCCAAAGTTCAGGCAACGGGCATATGAAACCGGTGCCGGCTCTACAGGCGACGATCATGAAAAATTTGAAACCCAGACACCGCTGCTCGCCCCTGAACAGCAGCCGTTGAAACCGACAACACCTCTGCACCCACAAAACGCACTAATGACACCCATTTCTCACCCGCAAAGGCGATAGCGGTTGCAACTGGCCCACCTTGGAGGGGTCTGTGGGGCCAAGGCGGGGCCTGGCGGTCAAGTCCTGTGGAGTGGTGTAATCGTTTTGTGTCCTTCGGGTTGGGTTATG
>OFCU01000392.1_pt1 | contig 14502 bp, 12 predicted proteins | sample 1520851 | NCBI WGS metagenome assembly OFCU01 (sample SAMEA2699040, study PRJEB24076) | metagenome | reverse complement strand
TGCTCGAGGGCGATAGTTCTCCGGACGTACAGCCTGCACCTGAATCTCCTATGATCAGCGAATATGTAGACCATTATACATTTTCCACCGATTTCATTATACATTTTCCACCCAAACGACTAGACATTTTCCACCCTTATTAGTGCCACGCCCACCGGCACCACGGCCAGGCCCAGCAACGCTGGAGGGCCTCGTGGTGTCCTGGGAATCGACGTAACCCCGTAGTCATTCGTTGGTCGAGAGCGCAGTGGGGGAGTGGTGATGCTTGCCCGTGAGGGTATGCAAAAAGTCCGCAGCCCCTGTGGGTCTGCGGACTTGCGTGAAACTCCGGCGGTGCCGGAATTCGCTCAGTGGCGGTCGGCCTTCACCAGGTGCTTGGCGTCGGCGAGCTCGTTGAGCTGATCGATGTGAGCCTGGGCAACCATGACGTCGATGGTCGAGAACATGAGTGAACTCCTTGTGGGATCGTATAGCGTGTTGATTCCCTGCTTGACGAGGCCGAGGATTACCCAGCGGATCTCGTTCGTGGAGTGTGCCAACGCGGGTAGCGTCGGCGCGACCCTGCGTTTCAAACAAGAAAAGCGCCGGACCAGCTTGGCAGCTTTGTCAGGCGCTTGATGGTTATAGTTTATCCCTCCCAAATTGTTGAATCAACCGTTCGGCCAGTAATTTAGATCGCATCAAAAACCAAGCAATTGCAAAGCAAAGTGGCTACGTGCATATCATCTGCACAAACGTGCGCACGCCATCACAAATCGTCTGTTGTGTCGGCTGCGCTCGTCTGCAAATCGCAAGATTTCAGAAATTTCAATGTCGGTTCGTGCGAGTTCGTGAGCCGTTAGGTGAAAGAGTGGACCGGGCTATGCGTCGAAGCGTTGGGGCTGGTCACCGAAGCTCGCCACCAATTTCGCACGTAATTCGGTGGTCAGACAAATGAGCGATGATGAGAAAACCGCAGAATTCCAACGATTTGAATTCAAAGTTTGAAAGAGTAGTGAGGGAATTACGTGCGAAATTTAGGGGAGGGGAATTGCATGCGAAATTGGAGTGGGGGCAGGTATTCCCGGGGGGTTTCAGGGCGTCATCAGGACTCTTGGCCGCATTGTCTGGCCGCAATTGGGACGGACCCTCATGAAGGGGGTGGGCCGCGATCAGGGGTTTCGGGCACCAGAACTTTGCGCGGCGGGGGCCACGGGCATAGAATGATAACGATTCTCATTCATACGTGCGCACCTAGAGGACCCCCTCATGAACCCCACGAAGTACCGGAACCCGGGCCGCGCAGCTGCCCGGGCTTTCGCCGCCATGGCCCTCGCGGCTACCTTCCTTGTGCCCGGAGCGGCACACGCCGCCGACGAGGCCACCGCCGACACCGCGGACGCAGTTGCGACAGAGGAAGCCACCACCGCCGAGGCCGACACCGCGAACGCAGCCACGGCCTCGTCCGAGGCCGACGCGACCACCTGCGCCGTCATGCGCACCGCCCCCGCCGGCACCACGGCCACCCTGGACCGCGGTCACGCCGACATCTTTGACCTCACCTCCGATGCGTCCGGCGCGCTCACGCTGCGCATCAAGGAGGACGCCACCGGTTCCGGTGTCATGCGCGAGCCCGAGCAGACGCTCCTCGCCGTCAACAAGTCCACGCTCACCCAGATCCCCGCCTCCGTTAGCCAGGCGACCGGCGCTCCCACCGCCGCGTACCTGCTCGGCCAGTCCGGCGATAACCAGGCCACCGTGCTGTGGCCCGGCTGGGACACCCTGGGCGTCGCAGCCGGCGGATACGACGCCGCGCGCTTCCACATCTCCTACACGGGCCCCGCCGACGGCCGCATCTACGCCTTCACCTCCAGCCTCACCGAGGGCACCAAGGCAGTCACCAATGACGGCAGCTTCGACCTGGCACCGGGCGGCGACGACATCGACCAGCCCTACGCCGCCCACAAGCACGTCAACTGGCTGTTCACGCGCGCCGGCCGCTACACGCTGACCGTCCAGGCCAGCGCGTGGACCGCCGGCAACACCGGCACCGCAAACGCCCAGTCCGCGGCCCGCACCTACACGATCGACGTCGCCGACGAGGCCTCGTGCCTCGCCGAGGCCGGAGCAGCCCCCTCGACCGACCAGGCGCAGCCCGCCCCCGGCGTGGGTCCGGGCTCGGTGGACTCGACGAACAATCAGGCCGCGCAGGACCAGGGCGAGGGCGGTGCCACGGGAACGCCCAGCACCCCCGCCCCCGGTGCGACCGGAACCACCGGAACGACCGGAACCACCGGCACGACGACCGGCGCGAACCCCGCCCCCGCCTCGGGCGCGCGCACCACGAGCGGCACCACTGCTGGTGAGCGCTGCGTCGCCACCCGCATCACCCGCGAGGCCACCGAAGCCGAGGCCGCCACCCTGGCCTCGTCCCAAGCCCCCGCGAACACGGCGCGCACCACGCTGACCGTCAGCGTCGGCGACGGTGCCTCCGGCAACGCCACCGACGGCCACTTCGACCTGGGCCCCGCCATCGAAAACGGGACCCTCGTCGCCCGCGTCAAGGACGACCGCGGCCAGCCCGCCCAGTGGGTCGACCCCTCGTCCCTGACCTTCGCCCTCGGTGACGCCGCGCGCATCACCGCGCCCGCCGACCTCGGCTTCGTCGCCACCCCCGGCTCCAGCGTCTGGCTGATCCCCTCCACCCAGATCGCGGGTGTGCCGTGGCTGGGCCTGAACTCCCAGCGCGAAGAGATCGTCACCGGCACCACCGGCCCCGTCCAGTTCACCCTCGACGCCGTTGAGGGCCCCGGACGCGTCGCCGTCTTCAACGCAGGCGCGCTCGGCTCCGGCGTCGGCGAGCACGTCTTCGACGGCCCCGGCACCGGCTACACGCTCGGCGCCAACACGCACGCTCACCAGAACTGGGTGTTCACCGCGCCCGGCACCTACACGCTGACCATCACCATGCGCGTCACCCCCAACGGCGAGGCGCTCGCGGGCAGCGGCTTCGGCTCCGGCGGCGACCTCACCGCCACGGGCGCGACCGGACCCAATGGGCGACCCATGGTCTCCCAGGTCGTCGGCCGCACCGCCTCCGGCAAGGAGTGCGACCTCTCCCTGGCCACCACCGGCGCCGACACCATCCCCCTGACCGTCGTCTCCCTCACGTGGGCGCTCACGGGCGCGGCCTGCGTGTGGGTGGGCGCGATCGGCCGCCGCCGCAACCTGCGCGCAACGCTGTGACCCCTCATTCACGAGGCCGACTCTCCTTCATCCCCCGCCTCCCCTTCCGTGGGTGGCGGGGGAGTGGGTGTGTGCTCGCAGCCTCGACGTTAGCGCTCACGGCGACCCTGGCAGGGTGCGCGCCCGCGCCCGACCCAGCATCCGACGGTGAACTGCGCGTCGTCGCCACGACCGGCATCCTCGCCGACCTCGTGCGCAACGTCGCCGGGGACCGCGCCCACGTCACGCAGATGGTGCCCAACGGAGCGGACCCGCACTCGTGGGAGCCCTCCCTGCGCACCGTGCGCGACGTGGCCTACGCGGACGTCGCCTTCTCCAACTACCTCATGCTCGAGGAGCACGCCCTCATCCGCGCCCTCGACTCCAACCTGCCCGCCGGCTCGCGCTCCGTCTCCGTCGCCGAGGAGGCCGCCAAGAACGGCGCAACCATCCTCCCCCTCGTCGAAGACCGCGCGCTCGACACCCCGTGGCTCGGCATGCGCGTGTGGGGCGACGGCGCCGACATGGGGGCCACCCGCGCCTCGCAGATCGACCTGACGGCCACCGGCGTCGACGGGCCCGGCCAGGCCGCCGCCTACCTCACCACGTCCTTCGGGCAGCCCGAAATCGCGTTCGCGACCTCGGACGGCTTCAACGCCGCAGGCGGATACGACACCGACACCGCGCAGCTGCCCGCCGACGCCCACCAGCACATGAGCTGGGCGTTCACCGCCCCCGGCGTGTACCGCGTCCACTTCCGCGCCAACCTGCGCACCACCCCCGGCGCCACGCCGGTGGGCGTCGGGGAAGGTACCGCCGTCTTCGCCGTCGGCACCCCGCCCGAGGAGGTCGCCGCCAGTGAGGGCCGCCGCGTCCTGTCCGCCGGCCACGCCGACATCACCGTCAACCTCACCACCAAACGCGTCGAACTCGCCTCCGATGCCGGCGCGCTTGGCGGGGACGAGGCCTCGGCCCCCTGCGTGGGCGCATCCAGCGCCGCGGCGGCCGTCGCCTCGACCATGGAATGCACCGACCTCGACCAGGTCGTCATCGAAGTGCCCACCCGCGCGCTCACGACGATCCCCGGGGAGGCCTCGTTCCGCTTCATCGGCGAGGCCGGCGCGAACGTGTACATGCTCCCGCAGGCCGTCCTCGGCAAGCACGTCCACGGCGACATCGACCCCCACCTGTGGCACGACGTCCACAATGCCCAGGCGTACGTGCGCGTCATCCGCGACTCGCTGATCTCCGTCGACCCCGACGGCGAGGCCACCTACCGGGCCAACGCGGCCGCCTACCTGACGCGCCTCGACGAGCTCGACGCCACCGTCGCCTCGACCATCGCGTCCATCCCCTCTGAGCGCCGTAAGCTCGTCACCACCAACGACGCGTACGCGTACCTGGCGAACGCCTACGGGCTCACCGTCGCCGGCTTCGTCGCGCCCAACCCCAGCGTCGAACCATCCATCGCCGACCGCATCAAACTCCAGGCAACCCTGTCCGACTCCTCGATCCCCGCGGTGTTCCTCGAACCCAACCTGGCGCGCACCCGCTCCACCCTGCGCACCGCCGCCACCGACGCGGGCGTGGACATCTGCCCCCTGTACGGCGACACCCTCGACGACCAAGCACCCACTTACATCGACATGATGGAACACAACGCCCGCTCACTGGCACGCTGCCTGGGCGGCAAGGAGATGCCATGAAATCCTTCTCTTCTCGTCTGACTTCCGGCCGCCGGATCTTCGCCCCGGGGCCGGCGGCCCGCCCGCGAGACTTGGCGACCGAGCTGCGCTCGGCGCCGCGTCTCGAAGCCCGGCCAGGCCCTGCCGCCGCCCCCGGGGCTAGTCGGCGGCCTTTCCGCAAGCCCGGCCAGGCCTTGCCGCCGTCCGCGGGACCGAGCGGGCGGGCATCACAGCTCGAAGCACGGCCATGTGCCGCCGCCCCCGGGGGGAATGGCAGCACTAGAAGCATCCCTACGGCGTGTCGTCGGCGTGTCGCGGCTCTAATGACGCCATTCCCCCGTCTCGGCCTGTCTCTGAGCGCTCTGCTTGTGTCGGCCTTCCTCATCATCGCGGGTGCTCCCTCTTCTTTTGCTGACCCGAGTCCCGACCCCGACCTCGCGCAGAGCGTCGCCGCGCACGAGGAGTGGTCGAACGAGGCCGGCGAGATCAGCGTCGGGCACGTCGACCTCGGCCCCCGCCTCATCGACGGACAGTGGAGGGCCGGCCTGCGCCACGACGCTGAAACCGGCGCCGTGTGGCGCGACCCCAACCAGACCGTCCTGCGGGTCAGCGACGCGGCCATCATGACCGCGCCCGACTCCGCCGACTACCCCTTCCTGGCCGACGTCGCCGGCAAGCCCGTGTACGTCGTTCCCCAGACGCAGAACCCGGGCGTCGTGTGGCTCGGTTGGAACACGCAAGACCCCGCCGTCACGGCCACTATCGACCGCGGCCTCACCATGCGCGTCGGCCCCGTGTCCGGTCCCGGCCGCGCGTGGCTGTTCCTGCAGTCCGGCACCTTCGGCAAGCCCCTCCTGCTCGCCGACTCCGGCGCGGCGCCTGGCGACGTGTGGATCGACTCGGGCACGCACGTGCACGCCAACTGGGCGTTCTCCGCGCCCGGCACCTACACGGCGACCGTGACCTTCCTGGGCACGACCACCGCCGGCGAGGCCGTGAGCGCCTCCACGACCCTCCGCTTCGCCGTCGGTGACGCCGCCTCCGCGTCCGAGGCCCTGGCCATGGCCGCGCCCGCCGCGGCGTCTGCTGATGGTGCTTCCGCTTCTTCGTCCGCTTCTTCTTCTGGGGCTGCGCCCGCTGCTTCCGGGGCCGCTGACCCCGCCGGTTCGTCCTCTGCTTCGGGGGCCGCGTCGGGTGGGCTGCCCGACTGGGCCTTCCTCGCGATCATCGCCGTCGCCGCGGCGTCGCTCCTCGTGATCGGCGCCCTCGTCGTGGCGCGCTCGCGCCGCAGCCGCGCCGAACAGGCCGCCGCCATCGCCGAGGCCGACTCCATCCTCGCGCCCCTGCCCACCGCCCGCGGTGAGGGCTCGGGCGAGCGCGGCCCCGGCCTCGTCGATCGGGGAGGGGAGCAGTGAGCCAGCTGCGCGTCACCGGACTGGGCGCGTCCCTGGGTGGGCGCAGCGTCCTTGAGGGCGTCGACCTGGAGGTCGAGGCAGGGGAGCTCGTCGGCCTCATCGGACCCAACGGTGCCGGAAAGACCACGCTGATCCGCTCGATCCTCGGCTTGATTCCCTCCAGCGGGCGCGTCGAGACCGACGGTGCGATCGGCTACGTGCCGCAGCGCCACGAGTTCGCGTGGGACTTCCCGATCAGCGTGCGCGACGCTGTCCTGCAGGCCGTCACCGTGCGGCGCGGGCTGCTGGGTCGCGCGCGGACCCCGCACTTTCGCGCGGTTGAGGAGGCCCTGTCCCTCGTGGGCATGCGCGACCTCGCCAAGCGTCCCATCGGTGAGCTGTCCGGCGGCCAGCGCCAGCGAGTCCTCGTCGCCCGGGCCCTCGCGATCCGGCCCGCCGTGCTGCTCCTCGACGAGCCCTTCACCGGCCTCGACATGCCCACGCAGGAGATGCTCATGGACCTGTTCCGTAGCCTCGCGGACGGGGGGCGGGCCCTCCTCATGACCACGCACGACCTCATCGGTGCGCGCGCCGGGTGCGACCGCCTGTACCTGCTGCGGCGCACGATCGTCGCCTCCGGGCGGCCCGAGGAGCTGGCGGACGCCGACCCGTGGATCCGCGCCTTCGACGTGCGACCCGACAACCCGATCCTCGACGCCCTAGGAGTGCGCGCATGAGCACCGTGATCCACGCGGCCGGACGTGCCCTCGTCCCGGCGGCGGACTTCCTGAGCCCCTACGACTTCTTCCGCGACCTGACGAATCCCGCGCTGGCATTCCTGCCGCGCGCGCTGCTGATCGCGGTCGTCGCCGCGCTCGTGTGCGGCAGCGTCGGTGTGCACGTCGTCCTGCGCGGCATGGCGTTCATCGGCGACGCGGTCGCACACTCCGTGTTCCCCGGCCTGGCGATCGCCTTCGTGTGCGGCGGATCCCTGGTGCTGGGCGGTGCGCTCGCGGGCGTCGTGACAGCCGTGCTCGTGGCGCTGCTGGCGCAGAATCGGCGGCTCAAGGAGGACTCCGTCATCGGTGTGCTCTTCGTGGGCGCGTTTGCGCTCGGCGTCGCGATCATCGCGCGGGCGCCCGGGTACGCGGGGAGCCTGCAGGACTTCCTGTTCGGGTCGATCACCGGTATTCCGGCGTCGGATGTGCCCGTTGTGCTGGCTGGCGCGTTGTTCGTGCTCCTCATGCTGTTCCTCGCGCACCGACCCATCGTGGCTGTGACCCTGGACCGCGAGAGCGCGCGGGCGGCGGGCGTGCACGTGCTGCTCGCGGATCTCTCCCTGTACGTCGCCGTGGCTTTGGCCGTCGTGATCTCCGTGCAGACGATCGGCAACGTCCTGGTGCTGGCCCTGCTCGTCACCCCCGCGGCCACCGCGCGGCTCCTGTGCGACCGCCTGGGTACCATGATGATCCTTGCTCCTCTTATTGGGGCCTCCGGGGGCCTGGTGGGCCTGTACCTGTCCTGGGCGCTGGACGTGCCCACGGGAGCCACGATCGTCCTGGTGCTCACCGCGTGCTTCGTGCTCGCCTGGGTCTTCGCGCCGAGGCACGGCCTCCTCGCGCGGAGCCTGCGCGAGAGGCGGGGGTGAGGTCGGCGTTGCTGTGAGCGGGCCTGTGAGTGGGGGCCTGTGTGTGGGCCTGTGAGTGGGCTTCTTCGAGGACCCGGCCCCGGCCTCGTGAACCTCTGAATCGCTTGTTAACCTGAACAACTGGTCATATGCTTGGCGAGGTAGCACAGTGTTCGGTGGCCCACGAAATCGTGGGTCGGTTGATCAGGAGGTAGCGCGTGGTTGACGTCGGCTTTGATTCCGATAAGCACGCCCAGACGCGTGACGATATGAAGCGAGGAGGGCAGTCCCTGGGGGACTCATCGGAGGCTCTCGGGCGGCTCATTGACGCGCAAGACCCCTCGTATTGGTCCGACGAGGGTGGGTTCCAGGCCATGCGCACGGCGATCGTTTCGCTGATGAAGACTGAAGATCGTCTCATCAGCAAGCAGAAGGAGAGCTTCACAAAGTTCGATGGTCAGGTTGAACAGGCAGCCGAGGCCTTCGAGGCCGCAGAGACGGCGAATGCTGACCAGCTCGCCGCCATCCTGGCGGGCCTGGATCAGAGCCCGGCGAGTGGCAGTGGAACGCCTGCTTATTCGACGTACACCGCAGCTCCGACGCCGGTCGACAATTCCACTCCACCGGCGGGTTCGGGGACCGATGCCGGTGCCTCGTCCTCCGAACCCGCCCAAAACGCGCCGTCGGCCATCTGAGAGTGAGGAGAGCGAATCATGGTTGAGAGCCCGATGTACGAGCGCCTCATGCAGCTCGTCGCCGCAATCGAGACGGCCTCCGCGCTGGACGCCTCGGACAACGAACACAATACGGTCGTGTGCGGCCTGAACGAGGCCAACAACTCGACGCACCACCTGCGCACGAACCAGGGTTTCACCGGGGAAACTGGTGATCAGGTCGACGCATGGACCGATCGCGCGATGAAGCAGGTGCAGGCCATCAAGGATGGGCACAACACCGCGATGGAGTTCTATGTGGAGGCCCGTCGCGTCATGAAGCACGTGCGCGAGGACGCTATGCAGCTCTCGCCCACCCTGGTCGACTCGAAGCTACAGGCGTTGGCAGACGCAGCCCACGTCGTCATCCCGGTGACGAAATATATGGGCGTCGTAGGCCTGCCCATCAACGCGGTCGCTACGACGGGTGAAGCATACGTCCAAGGGCTCATCATGCAGGCGAACAACCAGCGTGAAGCCGCCGCGACGGACATCCTGCAGCGCGCGAACGACACGATGCAGGCCCTGGCGGATGGGACGAGTGCGCAGACTGCAGCGATGGAGCAGCGTTTTAATCACCCGGATTCACGATCGCCGGAGGGGTCAGGTCCGTCAAGTGGTACTGTTCGGAACGATATTGAGCGTGGATACCTGAATACCTCCGCTCACGAGGCGGGCGTGTACCCGGGCAGCCGCGACACGGACTACGGTCGATCTGATCTGCGAGGATCCGGCTCCGGCCTGTATCCGGCGGGGTACGACGAGGGCGGTCCGGTCAGTGATCGCGTCATGTCGTCGCCTCGAATCCCGAATCGCTTCGTGACCGAGGGCGAGGAGGGGTCGCGCCTGAACCCGATTTCCGACCCACAGGACCTCATGGGTATCGATCTGCTGCACACGCGGGTGAACGGGGATTGGCATCGCAACGGCGTCGTCGGCGGCTACACGCCGGCACCCCCGGTAGACCGCTACCACCCACTGTGGAACGTGAACGGCGGCCCGGGAAGTGAATCCGCGTTGACCTCCCGTTTTGGTGGTGCGGGGATGCTAGGAGCGGGAGCCCTCGGCGTTGGCGGTGCCGCCCGCATGGCGGGAGGCCTCGGCTCGTCTGCGAGCGCTCTTGGACGCGGTGCTTCAGGTGCTCTCGGGCGAGGAGGCACGGCAGGCGTCGGCGGAATGTCTTCGTTGCGCGCGGGGTCGTACTCCGGTCCGGGCTACGGGACCTACAAGGCACCCTCTGGTACCGCAGGCCTATCTGGTATCGTCGGAGCTGATGGCTCCCGCGGGGCGGGTGCCGGTGTTGGTGCCGCTGGCTCCGGGAAAGCCGGAACTCAGGGAGCCTCTGGATTCATGGGCGGCGGTGCTGGTTCGGGCGCCGGCCGTGGCAAGGGCGATGAGAAGGCGAAGCGTCGTAAGTACACGCCTTTCCGCGTGGAGGACGATGATGAGCTGCCGGAAGGGTACGTGAATCCGATGTCGCAGACATACGGGACCGATAAGGACATTGCGCCCGCTCCGCGGCGGGACGACGGATGGGACCCGCGCCAATGGTGAGAGCTAAGAGGAACCGACGACTGCGCATGAGGAACAGCGTCGCCGTGGCTGCCGTGGGTGCGCTCGCGGCGGGCATCGTGTCGATTCCCGCTGCCCCCGCGCATGCAGCCGACACGATTACTGCTGCCGATCAGGCATACTTCTCGTACTACGGCCTGGACCGGGCGCGCGCGAAGGGCTACACGGGCGAGGGAGTCACCATCGCGATGATCGATGGTCCGGTGGACACATCCGTGCCCGAACTCAAGGGCGCGAAAATCATGGCTAAGGAAACCTGCACCATAACGAGTTCCAATGGTTCTCGGAAGCATGGCACGGGTGTGGCTTCTATCCTCGTGTCGGATGTCTACGGTGTTGCTCCCGGCAGTTCCCTGTTGACCTATACAATCGCTTTCGGTAACCAGGGTGATCAGGCGTCAGAAGACTGCTTCGGTGGCGATGGTTACGTGGGTAAAACAGAGCCGGTCTGGGTTCTGAATCAGGCGATGAATGATGGGGCCCAGATCATCAACCTATCCGCTTCCAGCGATGATGACAATGATCAGATGAAATGGACCGTTGCTCGCGCGATGTCGAGTGGAGTAATCCTCGTGACCGCTGCGGGCAATAATGCGACTGACGAGGATCTTACATCGTTGTCTCAATGGTCTGGCGTTATTGGTGTAACGGCGATCAGTACGGATGGGACTCGGCAGGATTACTCCTCGTGGGGTGAGGGAGTGGTCACGACATCGATCGGCGGGCCTGTGATCTTCCGTAACTTTGACACTGGTGCTAACGATACTGTCTCTGGTACGTCGGTCGCCTCGCCGATTGTCGCGGGTGTTCTGGCGTTGGCGAAGCAGCGGTGGCCTGAGGCGACCAGTAATCAGCTGCTGCAGTTGTTGGTGAAGACGGGTTTGAATCCTGATCATGGGTGGAACAAGTACACGGGGTTCGGTGGCATCGATCCGGGCGCGATTTTGAATACGGATCCGTCGCAGTTCCCTGACGAGAACCCGTTGGCACAGAAGCAGGGTGGGTCGAGTCCGACGCCGGAGGAGGTCCAGCAGTACGCGGATGGCGTCGTGGATCCGACGGATATCGTGAACGATAGTTCGTACACGTATCGTGGCCTTGACGAGTCGAAGCTGAAGGATGGCCTGAACGTCTACCCGACGCACTTGGGTACGAGCCCGCGCTACCATCGCAAGTAGTTGCGCCACCGCACTCGAGGCCGCTTGGTGACTGCTCCCGCGATTGTTTCACGTGAAACATCTACGTGGTAAGAGTGGAGGCGGCGGTATCGTGCTGCGTCGCGTGCTTCGCTTCCAGCCTCGTACTTCCTGAAGTCCCTCTATGCTGTTTTCTGCCTCGTCAATGGACTTCTATGGGATCTTTTGAGGGTTCTATGAGGTAGAGATGGGTATCTATGACATAGAAGTGGGGTTCTATAAGATAGAAATGGGCTTCTATGGCATAGACGTGAGCGTCTATGAAATGGTGTCATCAGAGGAGTAGACGCTCATGCTGTGCCGTCGTCGATCGATCGCTGATGCGGAACTGGTGCGAGACAGTTCACTACGAGGTCTTGACCAAACTCTGGTACCCCTGCATTCGGCACCTGGTCGTGAGACTAGGCCATCCCTCATCGGCTATAGCGACGAGGAGGCTCTGTACAACACGGGTGTTCATGGAATGATGGCGAGTGTCGGGAGCGCTTTGGTGTGAACGCTGACGAAGCGCGTGCGGATCTGCGCGACCTCGTGTCACGAGGCCTGGTGACGTCCACGGGTGAGCGCCGTTGGGTGCGTTACGAGCTTGCATGGAAACGTTGATCAATACGTGTCGCTGTCCCGGTTGCCTGCGGGTGACCGGGACAGCTGCGGTGATGACGTGGTGGAGTGTTCCTGTGGCGGATGGTCACCTCATCGACGGTGATGACGTGGCGATGGGCAACGCTTCGTACGAAACAAGCTAGCGTTCGTGCAGTAGTGAAGAAGGTGTGGAACCAACACTGTTGTAGAGTCTCCCTTCGTGCTGATCCAGATAGGGAATCAATTGAGGCGTTACTTGTATGCCAGTATGTGTCTCGGCTACATAGGATTGCTCCTTCTAGTGCGAAAAAAGTTGATTAACGATTTGCTTGTCAAGCATTTTCGATTCGTCGTAGCAAGAATCCGCTAACGACGCATGAGTGGTCATCTTGCTCCGTGATGAATAGGCGGAGTGACAATTTACTTTCCTTTTGTGTCCCATCGCTTTTTTCAGTGCGAACGGTTGTATACTCACGGGAAGTGTCCTCAGAATTGGTGCTTCGAACAACTGCTGATTTTTCGGATATTGAGAGTTCTATGCAGACTCCAAAAATGCCGGTATCTCTCACGTAACAGTCATAGGACCTAATATTATCGGGAATGATGGTGTCTTCAAGAGGTTGGATAACGACGCTATTCTCACGAAGTGATTTCACCTCGTCGGAAAAACGGATGCAGAAGTCGCCATCTTGACAGATTTTGTCAAATTCTTCTGTGTCACCCGTGTTGAACGCGTATTCCCACAATTCTACAAACCATAGTGCTGTCGTCTGTGCGCCGACTTGGCCTCCCTCTTGTAGGCCCTTCGGGGGAGTGGGCTTCGTAATCTCGGCCGGTGTTGGTTCTGCGGATTGAGGGGCGTCTCCTGATTGGGGGCCAGATTGTTCGGTGCTGTCAGACTGGGGCGACTGTGCTCCGGACTGAAGCTCGGCGTTCGCGTGGGCTCGAGCGTTGAATGTGTGGAATCCCAGGAACGACGCAGCGACGATAACAATGGCGGCAATGGCAGCGCTGATCCACTTGCCGATGGTGGAGAGTTTCGTGATCATGGTGCATCACTCGCTTAGTGGCCTTGTTTTTCTTCTGAGGTGTCGGTGTTGTTGACGATGAGTTGTCCGAGGGGGAATGGGCCGGTTGTTTCGGTGGTGGTCACCAGGCCGTTGATGGTCTGGGTGTCACCGGTGAAGGGGTTGGTGGCCGTGCCCGCCCAGGTTGTGGTGAGCGTGATGGTGCGTGTGGCACTGGGGTATGGGCCGTCGAGGAAGGACTTCCACCCGTTGGGAGCCTTGTAGTAGTGGCGGATCAGGGCGGGGTCGGTGTTGGGGTCCATGCCCTCTTGCCAGGGCATTCCCGGCGAGGTCGTGGTGAGGTCTGGGGTTCCATCCCCCCAGCTCCACGTGTAGGACGTGGCCGTGAATGTCACGGTGACCTCGCGGCCGAACATCGTCACTACATGGGTTTGTGTGGGGCGTGTAGCCGAGACGATTGTTGGGATGTACTTGTTCGTGTAGGACACCCCCTCAGGCCGCTTATACAAGCCCGCGCCGTCGGCGTGGATGACGGCAGTAGCGAGGTAGAGGAGGTCTCGTGTTGAGGGGACGCGGCCTGGGTCTTGATCGGGGCCTCCCTCAGGGTCTGACGGGAGCGGGCAGTTATCGACCGTGTCATCGTCGGAGACCGTGGGACTGTTGGGGGCCTTGTTTACGTACAGGTTCTTACAGCGTGCCGCGTCTTCGTATGTCTGCGCAGCAGGACTTGTGTCGAACAAGTTCGTGAGTCTAGGGATATCGTCAGCGCCAGTATGGTTGTACCAACTTTCTTGAGGAGTAGATTCACGGTCTCCCATTAAGCCATTAAGGGTGGCAGTGTCATTCTCAGTTGTCGAGTCGAAATTTGAATCCCAAGGTATTTCTGCACATGCAACTCTCGCCATAAAAGATGCGATGAATGCCGACGCTAGGATTGATATCAAAGCGAGGCGCCTGAACTTCTTATTCATCCCGTAGCACCCGTCCTTGAACTTCAACCCACTTACCATCGTTCCAAGTGAGAATTAGGGACAGCGTTGATCCATATTCGGGTGTCTGTTCCTTCGTTCGAACCCCCTGACATTTCATTCCGTCAATGGACACGATATGGAACTTAACGAGAACTGAATTATCCGGGATGTCTGTGCCATTCGGTGGAACTGGTTCCACGCGAAGAACATCCGTGATCTTAGAAGAAGTTCCGTAGGACCATCCACCTTTATAGAGATCGCCGATGTTGGTGACATAAGTGTTAGCGAAGACTGAATTGGGGTCAGACATGGCTGCTAGTGGTTGTGTGTCTCCGGTGTTCCAGGCGTAGACCATGAGGGCCAGGTAGTGTTCTGCGGCAGCTTCGGCGCCGCGTTCGGTGTTTTCCTTGGCAGCCTCGGGTAGTTCGGGTTTGGTGTAGGTGTCTGCCGCGAACTCGGCGGGGCGCACGAGGATTCCGTCGGGGCCGATCTCATACCCGCCCGACATGGCTGGTTCGCTGGACGCTGAC
>OFCU01000390.1_pt1 | contig 14637 bp, 12 predicted proteins | sample 1520851 | NCBI WGS metagenome assembly OFCU01 (sample SAMEA2699040, study PRJEB24076) | metagenome | reverse complement strand
GCGTATTCGGCGGAGCGCAGGCTCACTCATGCCCGCGTTTTCATACTCGAACCGCCGTTGCTCCACCCGGCGGGTCAACGTGCGCATGAGTGAGCCTGCGCTCCGCCGAATACGCCCACTCTCTTGGATAGGAAACGCAGTTCTGGATAGGAAACGCGGTTCTGGATAGCTTATTAACCTATCCAGAAGCTCATAACCTATCCAGAAGGCCGTATCCTATCCAGATCAACAATCAGCAATCCCTGCAACACTCTCACTCCACGACGAACGAGCTCACTTCGAGTTTGTCCGAGTTCTCCTGCCGCCTCGTCGAGCTCGCGGACTAAGGATTCCGGCAGGCGCATGCCGACCGGCATCGTGTCCTCACCGACAAGCTACGGACGGCCCGGGAGAACCTTCCACGCTCCGTCGTATTCGCCCACTTCGAAGCGCTGCGCATCTGCTTCAAGATCGGCATCGGTAACGGTGATTCCTCCCGCAAGGCGGTAGGTTTCTTCTGGTTTCGTACTCATTGCCTCTCCTCTCAGGTGCAAATACTTCTGTCATCATTTTCTGTGAAGGCGCGGCCATCGCGACCAGATGCAACGGCTTCATCCACGAGAAGGTTGTCCCCTACTCCGCCAAGCGCTGGGACACCACCGTCGTGACGCCGTCGCGCATCGTGACGCCGTAGAGGGCATCCGCGATCTCCATCGTGCGCTTCTGGTGGGTGATGACGATCAGCTGCGAGGTCTCCTGCAGCTCCTTGAAAATGGCGAGCAGGCGCGTCAGGTTCATGTCGTCCAGGGCCGCCTCGACCTCGTCCATGACGTAGAACGGGGACGGCCGCGCCTTAAAGATCGCGACCAGGAACGCGATCGCGGCCAGAGAACGCTCGCCGCCCGAGAGCAGCGACAGGCGCTTGACCTTCTTGCCGGCGGGCCGGGCTTCGATCTCGATGCCGGTCGAGAGCATGTCGTCCGGGTCGGTGAGCACCAGGTCGCCCTGTCCGCCCGGGAAGAGCACGCCGAACACGTGCTCGAACTGCTCGCGCGTCTCGGCGAAGGCCGACGCGAAGGCCTCCTCCACTAGGCGATCCACGTCCTGCACGATGCGCAGCAGGTCCGCCTTCGACGCCTTGAGGTCCTGGACCTGGTCCACTAAGAACTTGTGCCGCGCTGCCAGCGCCTCGTGCTCCTCGAGCGCCAGTGGGTTGACGCGCCCCAGCTTCTCCAAGTCTTTCTGCGCCTTGGCCAGGGCTCGCTCCTGCTCGGCGCGCACGTACGCGCTCGGCTCGGCGGCTGCCGCCTTGTCGACCTGATCGGGATCGAGCGGGAGCATCGGCACCAGCATCTGCGGCCCGAACTCGGCGAGCAGCTGCTCGGGTTCGAGGGACAGCTCCTCCAGGGCGCGACGCTGCAGATCCTCTACGCGCAGGCGCGTCTGCTCGGCCGCGATCTGCCCCTGGTGGGCCGAGGCCGTGGCCTCCGACAGCTCCGCGCTCAGCCGGTCCAGGGCGCGGCGGGCGTCCGAGACCTCCTGGGAGACTTGAGAGCGCCGCTCGCTCAGGCGGTCCCTCTCCGTGGCAGCGCGGGACAGGGCACGCTCGGCGGCCTCGAGGGCGACGCGCGCGGCGGCCTCCACGTCCGAGGCCGTGGCCAGCTCCGTCTTTCGCGCGGCCTCACGCCGGGCGTAGCGGGCGCGCTCCTCACGCTCGGCGGCGGCTGCCTGGCGCAGGGAGCGGGCGCGTGAGGCGGCGCGCCGCGATTGTTCTTCCAAGGCACGCAGCGCCAGGCGCGCCTCGTTTTCAGCCTCGCGGGCCGCGCGGGCCGCGCGGGATGCGGCGTCGGCGCGGGCTTGAGCGTCTTCGAGGGACTCGGGCGGGCCGACGGTATCGGCGCCGTCGAGGCGTGCGCGGGCGGCGACGTCCTGCTCGCGGGCCCAGGTGACCTGCTCGTCGGCGCTGCGTGCCACGTCGTGGGCACGCTCGGCCTCGGCCCGGGCGGCCTGCGCGGCCGACTGGGCGCGGGCCAGCTCCTGGGCTTCCTTGGCGCGCTGGGCGTCTTCCTCTCGCAGGGCCTTCAGGGCGTCGTTCGCCTCGCGGATGCGCCGGTCCAGGTGGGTGTTCGCCTCGCTGAGCTGCTCGGACACCTCGGCCATGCGAGCCTGGGCGGCCTCGGCTTGCGCGCACGCCTCCTCGTAGTCGGCACGCACGGAGAGCACGGAGGAGGCCTGGCGGCCGCCCTCCACCGACCAGGAGCGCAGCACGTCGCCTCCTGGCGTGACGACGGCTCGCACACCGGGCACGTCCAGCGCGGCAGCGGCGGCCTCAATGGGGCAGGCGACAACCCCGTCCAGCAGGGATGCGAGGGGCGCGGCGGCTCCCTCGCAGGTGACGACGTCGGCGAGCCACGTCGCGCCCTCGGGCAGGTCGGCGCGGGCACCACCGCCGGTCCCATCCGCGGAATCATGTACAGAATCGGAAGAATCCGAAGAATCAGATGCCACGACGAGCCGCAGCGAGCGCCCGGCCGTGCGGGCGGCGTCCAACTCGCCCAGGCCTCGGGCCAGGGAGTCGACGACCACGGCGTCGGCGAAGGGTGCCAGCGCGGCGGCGACGGCGTCTTCGAAACCTGGGGTGACGTGCAGGAGGGGCGCGACCTGGCCGAGCACTCCGGGTCGTCCCAGCAGCTCGGCGGTGCCGTCCTCGGGGGCGAGCAGCTGGGAGAGCGCGTCGCGGCGGGCTTCCCAGCGCGCGCGGTCGGCGCGGGCCTCACGTTCGACGCCGAGCAGCTCGTCCACGCGGGCACGCGCGGCGTCGCGGCGGGCGGAGGCCTCGGCGTGTGCGCGGGCCGCTCCCCCGCCGGCTTCTTCCTCGGACAATGCTCCCTCAGCGACAGAAGCGTCCGCACCAACGGAGACAACAGACGTGGCAGGAACCGCCTTCTCGGCGGCCTCGGCGCGCTCCTGAGCCGCGCGGTATGCGCCCCACGCACGGTCCGCCTCGGCGATCGCTGCCTCGAGGCGAGACGCTGCCGTTGAGGCGTCGCCCGTCAGGCGCGCAACCTTCTCGCGGTGGTCGGCGATGACGCGGTTGACGCGGGCCAGCTCGCGGGACGCGGAATCGTCCGCGTCCTCCGCGGCCTCGCGCGCGCGAGTCGCGGACGTCAGGGCACTGCGCGCCTCTTCGACTTGAGCGACCAGCGCAGCGTCCTCGGCACCGGCAACACGGGCCCGCTCATCGAGCACGTCGGGGTCCTCGCCGCCCGGGGGCAGCTCGGGGGTCGCGCGCAGGGAGACCTTCTGGGTAGCAGCCATGAGTGTGCCACGCAGGCGCTCGGTGATCGTGGTCAGGGACTGCCAGTCGGCAGATGCCTGCTCGAGCGCCGGCGAGGACGCGCGCTCAGCGTCCTCCAGGCGCGAAAGCTCAGCGCGTGCGGCGGCTATCTGTTCCTCGAGCGATGCACGGCGCGCGGCGGCGGACTCGTCCGATGCCTCGAGCACGGACAGCTTGGAAAGTGCAGAGGACAGGTCGTCGGCGAGCAGGCGGGCCTTCGCGTCGCGCACGCGCGCCTGAATGAGGGACGCGCGACGAGCGACCCGCGCCTGGCGGGCCAGGGGCCCCAGCTGGCGGTGAATCTCGTTCGTCAGGTCCAGGACGCGCACGAGGTTCGCGTCCATGTCGGCCAACTTCTTGAGCGCCCGCTCCTTGCGCCGACGGTGCTTGAGGACGCCCGCGGCCTCTTCGATGAAGCCGCGACGCTCCTCGGGCGTGGAGGACAGGATCGCGTCGAGCTGCCCCTGGCCGACGATGACGTGCATCTGGCGGCCCATGCCCGTGTCGGACAGGAGCTCCTGCACGTCCAGCAGCCTCGCCGGAGTGCCGTTAATGGAGTATTCGGAGCCGCCCCCGCGAAACAGGGTGCGGCTGATCGTCACCTCGGAGTACTCGATGTCGAGCAGCCCGTCGGTGTTGTCGATCGTCAGGTCCACCTGGGCGCGCCCCAACGCCGCGCGCCCAGATGTCCCCGCGAAGATCACGTCCGCCATGTGCCCGCCGCGCAGCGCGCGGGCACCCTGCTCGCCCATGACCCAGGCGAGAGCGTCGACGACGTTGGATTTACCCGACCCGTTGGGGCCGACGACGCACGTGATGCCCGGTTGGAGGGCGAGCGTGGTCGCACTGGCGAAGGACTTAAAGCCCCGCAGCGTCAGGTTCTTGAGGTACACCCTTGCAGGTTAGCCGCGACTCAGTAAATCTCCGGGAACCATAGGGAGATTTCGCGCGTTGCGTTGTCCACAGAGTCCGAGCCGTGGATCAGGTTCTCCATGTGGGGGCTGTTCCACGCGCGACCGAGGTCGCCGCGGATCGTGCCTGCGGGTGCCGTCGTCGGGTCAGTCGATCCCATGAGGACGCGCATGCCCTCGACGACGCGCTGGCCTTCGACGATGATGGCGACGACCGGGCCGGAGCTCATGAACTCCAGGAGGCCCTCGAAGAAGGGCTTGTCCTTGTGGTCGGCGTAGTGCTCGGCGAGCAGCTCGCGGGAGGCGACCATGAGCTTGAGGCCCTTGATCGTGTAGCCCTTGGCCTCGATGCGACGCAGGATCTCACCGGTCAGGCCGCGGGCGTAGCCGTCGGGCTTCACGACGATGAGGGTGTGCTCCAGGGTGGGGTCGAGAAGGTGCTGGGGCTCCAGCAGAACACTCTTAGCGCTCACATTGTCTCCTTTGATTCTGGCTGTTGCGGTGTTGCGCTTTCAAGCATATCCGTCAGCGCTGCCACCGCGGCTGTGGCATCTGCCCCATTGGCCTCGATGTGGACGCTCTGACCTTGGGTAATGCCCAGAGCCATGAGCTCGAGGACCGACCCGCCGTCCGCCCCGTTGACGGTGACCTCGGCGTCGAAGGTGCCCGCCAGGCGCACGAAGGCGGCGGCCGGGCGCGCGTGCAGGCCGACGGGGTCCGCGACGACCGCGTCCCCCTGCGCCCACGTCGACGAGGCCGGGGCCCCTCCCCCTCCGGGCTCGCCCGCTGCGGGGCTGGGTGCCTCCTGGGCAAGCGCGTCGTCCAGGCGCGGGGCAAGGGAGGCTGCAACGTCGGCGACCTGGTCGAGGTCTTCGCCGAGCTGGGCGCGCACGGAGGACGCGACGGCCCCTTCGACGAGGCAGGTGTCGACGAAGCGCACGCGCTCAGGCTCATCGCTCATGTCGATGACGGATTCGACGGTCATCGTGGCCGAGCCGAGGTCGGTCAGGACGATGACGCCGCTGCCGTCCCCATCCACGGCCGCAAGGGCGGCCTCGAGGGCCGACTCCACGAGGTCGTAGGAGGTGCCGATGCGGCCATCCTCCGTGCCCCCGGCGGCCTCGAAGTGCACGTCGGGGGCCATCTGGGCGGCCAGTTCACAGACTCCGGCGGCCAGGGAGGCCGAGTGAGAGACGATGACGAAGGAGACGCGCACGCTCATGCCGCGCCGGCCTCGCCCGCTGCGCGCACGGCGGCGCGCAGGATGAGGGAGGTGGAGACGGCCCCCGGGTCGAGGTGCCCGATGGAGCGCTCGCCCAGGTAGGAGGCGCGCCCCTTCGTGGCCCGCAGGGGCTCCGTCGCGGCGGCTCCGGCCTCTGCGGCGGTGGCGGCGGCCTCGAGGACGGCGGCAGGATCGCCACCGGACTCGGCGGCCGCGCGGGCGGCCTCGAGCGCCGGAGTCCACGCGTCCACCATGGTCTTCTCACCCGCGGTGGCCTTGCCTCGGGCCTGGATTCCGTCGAGCGCGCCCGCGATCACCGCTGCCACACCCGCGCCGTCGAGATCGCCGTCACCGGCGGCCTTGGATGCGCGCAGGAACGCGGTCCCGTACAGGGGTCCGGCGGCACCGCCGACCGTGGACATGAGGGTCTTGGCCACCGTCTTGAGGACCTCGGCGACGCTGCCCGGCTGGGCCTGTCCCAGCGCCTCGACCGCGGCCTTAAATCCGCGGTCCATGTTTTCGCCGTGGTCGCCATCCCCGATGGCTCGGTCCAGGTCCACCAGGTAGTCGCGCTGCTCAGCGATGTCCGCCGCCGACGACTCGATCCACCGGCGTGCCCACGCTGCATCTAGGCTCATCGTGCTTCTCCTTGTCCTGCTTCGTTGCTTACTTCCAGGCGACCGTGTTCACGGGGGCGTCAAAGAGCTCAAGGAGCTCGTCGTCGGCTCGCATGAGGGTCACGGAGACGCCGGGCATCTCCAGGCTGGTCACGTAGTTGCCGACCATCTGGCGCGCGATCTCGATGCCGTCCTTCTTCAGGAGGGCCGCGAGGGCGCGGAAGCAGATGTAGAGCTCGGAGATGGGGGTGCCGCCCATGCCATTGACGAGGGCCACGACGCGCTCGCCTTCGGCCAGGCCCAGGTCTTCGCGCACGCGCTCGTAGAGCTCGGCGACGAGGCTGTCGGCGGTCTCCATGGAGCCGCGGCGGTATCCGGGCTCGCCGTGGATACCGATACCCAGCTCGATCTCGTCCTCGCCCAGGTCGAAGGAGGGCTTGCCGGCGTGGGGCACGGTGCAGGGGCCCAGGGCCAGGCCCATCGAGCGGGTCTGGTCGTTGACCTTGGTGGCGATGCGGGTGACTTCCTCGAGGGAATCGCCGCGCTCGGCGGCAGCGCCCGCGATCTTCTCGACGAAGATCGTTCCGGCGACGCCGCGTCGGCCCGCCGTGTACAGGGAGTCCTCGACGGCCACATCATCGTTGACGACGACGGTAGCGACCGTGATGTCCTCCATGTCGGCCAGCTCGGCGGCGGTCTCGAAGTTGAGGACGTCGCCCGTGTAGTTCTTGACGATGTGCAGGACGCCCGCGCCGTGGTCGGCGGCCTTCGTGGCCTCCAGGATCGGGTCTGGAGTGGGCGACGTGAAGACCGCGCCGGGCACGGCCGCATCCAGCATGCCTTCGCCGACGAAGCCCGCGTGCAAGGGCTCGTGTCCGGATCCGCCACCGGAGACGAGGCCGACCTTGCCCTCAGCCTTGGGAGCGCGTCGGGTCACGAAATCCGGCGAGTAGTGGACATCGACGAGGTCGGGGTGGGCCAGAGCGAAACCTTCGAGGGTTTCGCGGACGACGGCGTGGACGTCATTGACGAGCTTCTTCATGATGCCTCCTTGCACATTGCTCATCTGTACTTGTACGCATGGTCAATCGTGCCACCTTTGAGCACGAATTCCCAACCGTGGCGGCCGCCACGATGCGGCCGCCCTGGTCGGGTTCCATCCTAGCGTGGGCTATGGCCGGCGAGGGCCAGCATTTCCCCGGCCAACATGACCGAGCCAAACACGAGGACTCCGCTGCGATCCGCGGGCTGCGCCCCGGCCTCGGCGACCTCTGCTGCACGATCGACCGCGTCGGCCAGCGACTCGCGCACGTCTACCCGGTCGGGACCGAAGACCTCCTCGGCGATCTCAGCCAGACGCGCAACGTCGGCCGCGCGCTCGCCCGGCATCTGCGTCACGACGAGGTGATCGATGAAAGGCTCGACCTCGGACAGGACACCCTCGACGTCCTTATCCCCCATCGCCGCGTACACGCCCGCGATCCGCGCGAACCCAAAGGAGGATTCCACGGCCTCGCGCAGGGTGGCCGCGCCAGCGGGGTTGTGCGCGGCGTCCACGATGATCGTGGGCGAATGACGCACAACCTGCATGCGACCCGGGCTGGAGGCGTTCATGAGGCCCTGCTCGACGATGCGACCGTCCAGGCCGCGGCCCCCCATGAAGGCCTCGACGGCCACGAGCGCCGCCGCCGCGTTATGGGCCTGGTACTGGCCGAACAGCGGGACGAACACATCCTCGTAGACCGCGGAAGGCGTGCGGATCGTGACCATCTGGCCGCCGACCCCCATCTGACGATCCACGACCTCGAAGTCGCGGCCCTCGACGCGGGCGATCGCGTCGACGGAGCGCGCCTGCTCGAGGAGGATGTCGAGGACTTCCTCCTCCTGAGCCATGATGACGACGACCTGTCCGGGCTTGATGATGCCGGCCTTTTCGCGCGCGATCTCTTCGATCGTGGAGCCGAGCCACTTCGTGTGATCCAGGGCGATCGGCGTGATGACCGAGACGCCGGCGTCGATGACGTTCGTGGCGTCCCAGCGCCCACCCATGCCGACCTCGACGACGGCAGCGTCGACCGGATAGTCGGCGAAGGCCGCGTACGCCATGATCGTGAACACCTCGAAGAAGGACAGGCGCGGTCCGCCTTCTTCCTGGCTGCGCTCGTCCACCATGCCGACGTAGGGCTCGATGTCCTCCCATGCGCGCACGAAGCCCTCGCGCGTGATCGGGTGGCCCTCCAGCGAGATGCGCTCGCGCACGTCGAGCAGGTGCGGGCTCGTGAAGCGGCCCGTCTTCATGCCGAAAGCGGTCAGGAGCGAGTCGATCATGCGCGACGTGGACGTCTTGCCGTTCGTACCCGTGATGTGGATCGATGGGTAGAAGTTCTGCGGGTCGCCCAGGATGTCCAAGGCGAGCTTCACACGGTCCAGCGTAGGGTCGATGTCGTGCTCGGGTGCGCGCGCGACGATGGACTGGTAGATCTCCTGCACGCGGGCATCCAACGCGACGTCCTCCTCGGCCTTCGCCAGCGCGGCCTCGTGGGAGGCGCGCTCGTCGCGTGCCTCGGCGGCGTCGTCGGCGAAGTCCTCGTCCACCTCGCCCTCGATCTCGGCAAGGACTGAGGGGTCGGGGCCCAGCAGCAGCGAGTGCTCGACGAGGGCGCGCAGCGCGGCCTCGCGTTCGCTCTCCTCAGCCTCGGGGTCGGTGCCCTCCCCCGCCCCGGTGTCCTCAACCTCGTCGGCCGCTTCCAGGTACGGGATCAGGTCGGCCGGGATGCCGCCCTGCTGGTCCTCGTGGGTGGGGTCTTGCCCGAAGAACGATTCGCCTGCCATGTTTCCTCCGCTGCTCGCAGTGTCCCCGCTATTTTACCGGGCCAGGCGAGGCGAGCGGCTTGTTCAGCCGGTCACGGCGCGTTGGCGCTCACTCGTCGCGCGTCGTCATCGACGAGGCCGGGGCGGGGTCCCCCCGAACCCCCACATTCGCCGCGGCGAGCTCGTCGTCACCGCGCCGACGCAGACAGATAGAATGAAAGCCTTCACGATGATCCATTTCAGGAGGCAACACGTGGGTAAGTGGTTTGGTCAGGCATCCGAGATCGAGGAGCTGCGCGCCGAGAACCAGCGACTCAAGGAACAGGTCGCACACCTCGAGGCGCGACTGCGCGCCGCCTACGCGGACGCCGGGGTCACGGCCCTCGCCGGATCGTCCTTCCCCTCTCCCGAGGCAGCGGTCCCGCAGGCCTCAGGTCCCGCCTTTCCAGCCGGTGCACCCAACCCGGCCACGGCCTCGTTCCCAGAGCTGAGCGCAGCCGAACTCCAGATGATCGCCGAGGGCAGGATTCTCTACGCCGTCAAGGCCTACCGGGACCGCACCGGCGTCGGCCTGAAGACGGCGAAGGCAGCGATCGACGCCGCACGCTGAGCGATTCCCTCGTGCTGGGTGAGCCACCCGCTCTGATAGGATGCCGACCACACAGACATCCTCAATGACGCGAAGGATTCTCCATGCTGCTGGCAGGTCTCACCGAAGAACCGGGCTGGATCCGATCCAGCTTCAACCTCACGTACCGCGTGCCGTGGGAGAAACTGATCCAGGGCGTGCGCGGGGTCTACCCCTACATTGAGGACGCGGAGGTGCAGGTCGACGGCGAGCCCCTCCACTTCTCCGCTCCCGAGGATCTCCTGGCCATTCCAGAGGCTTCCAGCATCATGATCCGGGGCATGTCGCCCATCCTCAAGGCACCGATCATGCTGACCTTCTTCAACCAGAGGCCGTTTATCAACGTCGCGATCGGCCGGGTGAACGAGGAATTCCAGACCACCGACTACGAGAAGTTCAACAAGTCGATGTGCCAGTTCATGGACTCCATCGAGATCATGATGCACGTCCCGCCGACCACGCTGCCGAAGGGCTGAGCCCCGCACGCACCCCCTGAAGCGAGAGGAACACAGGCATGCACCTGGAAGGGCATCACGAGGATAACGGCTGGCTCCGGTCCACCTTTACCCTCACGAACCGAGTCTCGTGGGAGATGATGCTCCAGGCGGTCTACGCTGCCTTCGAGTATTTTGCGGACATCACGATCTTCGTGGACGATCAGTCCATCAAGCTCGAGTCGCGCGCCGACGTACTCTCCATCCCCGAGGCGCGAAGCATCGGGATCGCCGGCGAGTCCGTGGTCGTCAAAGAACCGATGATCATCATCTTCTACAACCAGGTGCACTTCATCAACCTGCGCATTCGGTGCGGCAACGACGACCTGCGCGACCTCGACTACGAGGGCTTCAACAAGATCGTATGCCCGATCGTCGACGCTATCGAGCTGGCGATGTACCAGGAACCCGTGCCCGCGCCCGTCAAGGAAGACGCCACGGAAGAAACCGACGAGGGCGGGGAGGAGAAGGAGTTCGAGGAGACCGGAGAGAAAGCGGCAAGCCCCACCGACGATGCCGAGCAGACCGAGGACGCCGGCAACGGCGAGCAGACCGTGGACATCGGCGACGGCAAGCAGGTGGAGGCGCCCGGCGACAGTGAGCCCGAGGAGGGAGCCGCGGAGAGCGCGCAGGAGGATCAAGCAGCAGAGGCCTCGTCCGTAGAACCCCCGATTCCCCCGCCGCCGGCCGCCGAGCCGCAGGACAGCACTACCCCTTCTGACGCACCCACGCCGGCCGCCGAACCACCGATTCCTCTCCCGCCGAGCGAGGCCTCGGCCCCACCGATTCCCGCGCCTGCACCGAGAAAGAGGAGTGAGTTCCGATGCAACTAGAGGCTCCTTCCCCCGGCGAAGCCCGGCGCACTGTCCATCAGACGCACATTTTTCCCACGCGTGGACCCGGCCCCGGCGATGTGCTGCCCAACGCGGCGCAGGGCCTCGGAGAGCGTTACCGGTGCGGAGCTGACGTGACCGGCGCCATGGAGCTCCAAATGGGTAAGGGCACCGACCCGTACATTCGATCGACGGCCGACTGGATGCGCTCGCGTTTCTCGCAGCCCGGGACAATCTGTCCCGCATGGCGCGAGGACCGCGACCACGGCGAAATCCCCGGAACCGACCGATACTTCCGCGACAAAGACGAGTTCATCGAGGCCTTCGACATCGACGGCCTGGACCACATCGGGCACGTCGGGGCACGCAACCTGACGCCCATCATCAAAGGCCTGATCTTCCCCTCGGAGTTCCGCTCGGGTCCACCCGCCAACTACAACGAGCTGTACCGCCAGTTCCGTTTCACCGATAACCCGTTGCCCGAGGACGTCGCCATCGAGATCTGCCTGCTCGACGAGGACATGGGATCCCACGGGCAGGTCCCACAGGTACGAATCATCGAAAAAATCATGGTCGGCGGCTGGGTGCCCATGACGATCGACGAGCTCATCACGCAGAACATCATCGAAGGAGTCTCCGAGCATGTTGGGGAAATTGGAAGAATTGATTGGCAAGATCTGTTCGGATACTTCCGTCGCTAAAGCCGACTTCCAGCAGGGATACGGGTACGGGTATTCGTTCTCGAACTACAACACTGATTTCTTCACCGCCTGGGAGATGTCGGGCTACTACCGCTTTAGCTGGTCCGAACGCCATCCGAGTGAGCAGTTCACCATGGACACGCGCAACGAGACGATGGCCAGCTACGTGCTGGTCACCCAGGTCGGTGCGCTGCGTCGCGCACGGCTGCGCCAGCGCCCCATCGTGATCCCGGGTGAGGCTCCCTCACCGCAGCAGTGGACGATCACGGACACGCGGTGGCCGCGGGTCAAGCGATACACGAGCGTCGCCGACCCGACGATGGTCGTCGAGTCGGTCAACAGCCTCGAGCTGCGTCAGACGATCTTCGCCACGCAGTTCCCACTGGAGGACTATCTCGAGTCCTTCATGGACCCGGACGCAAATCCCGTCCTTTCCCCGTATCTCTCCTCGGTCGAGCCGCACCTGGAGCGCCTGCGCGACGCGGGTGTCAAGCTTCCGTCCGACATCGAATACTCCGAAAGAGCTCGCTAGGCAGGGAATCCTCCCCGACGCGAGCTCACACACAGCGAACACTTGCATCTTCGTAGTTCGGTCACGACGTCGCGCGCATGGACTGTCTAATGACGGTGACTGCGGTCAATTAGTACGAATTTTGTATTTTTCATTGCTTCTGAGTGAAGAACATGGAAACGACGATCTCTTGCCGCGACACGTACCAACAAACTGTCAAGTGTCGATATACTGATGTACCTAACCGACGCCGAGTAATTCTCGCGCCCACTGCCGTCGACAACCAGGAGTCGCCCATGCCCGCCTCTCTCTCGCTCAACACCATTCGCGAAAGATGCGTGAAATTTGCTCACGAGTGGAGCGATTGCGTAGGTGATGAGAAACAGGAGGGCCATGAGTTCATGCGTGAACTCATGCAGTGCTTCGGTATCACCAAACGCAAAGCTATCTCCTACGAGAGGCGTTCGAACCGAGCGTCGACGGGACGTCAGGGCTATATCGACGCCCTCATCCCGGGCAAGGCGCTCATCGAGATGAAGTCCGCGGGGAAGGATCTCGACAAGGCCGAGGAGCAGGCTCTTGATTACATCCACGATCTCGCCAACGTTGAGACTCCGCGCCTCCTCATCATCAGCGACTTCCGACGCATCCGGATCGTCGATCTCGACAGTGAGTTGGCAACTGACGGTTCTGGAGATGCCGGGCGCACAGAGTTTCGACTCGCCCAACTCCCCGATCATGTCGACGACCTGAAGTTCCTCGCTGGCTACGGCATGGTCCAGGTCGGTTCGCGCGAACAGGAGGAGGCCTCGATTCGGGCCGCCCGCGTCATGGCCGACCTCTACGAGGCCCTGGACGGGTCGGGTTACAGCGATCACGAGGCCTCGATCTTCCTCATTCGCACCCTTTTTTGTCTCTACGGTGACGACGCGGGCCTGTGGGAACGCGACCTGTTCACGGAGTTTCTCAAGACCCGAACTCGTGAAGACGGCAGCGACCTCGGCGCACAGCTCGCAGTCCTCTACCAGACGCTGAAAACACCCATGGAGTGCCGTCAGTCGACCCTGGACGAGCTGACCGCGCGTTTCCCGTACGTCAACGGCGGGATCTTCGAGGAGCAGCTCAACATCCCCAGCTTCTCCTCCGCGATGCGTGACGAGCTCATGCGCGCGTGCGCCTTCGACTGGTCGGGCATCAGCCCCGCAGTCTTCGGGTCGCTCTTCCAGGCTGTCAAGTCCCCCGAGGCACGCCGCGAGCTCGGCGAACACTACACCAGCGAGACAAACATCCTCAAGACGCTTGGTCCGCTCTTCCTCGACGAGCTGCGCCAAAAATTCGCAGACCACGTGCACGACGCGAAAAAGCTGACGGACCTTCGTAAAGAGCTCGGCGAGCTGCGGATCATGGATCCCGCCTGCGGCTGCGGCAACTTCCTGGTCGTCGCCTACCGCGAACTGCGCAGCCTGGACACCGAAATCCTGGTGCGTATCCGGGAGCTGGAACTCGCCCGCAAGGATAACGACGAGTTCCAGGCCACGATGTTCTTCGACGACCGGGGAGAACATGCTGAGATCATGGTCCAGCTGGATCACTTTTTCGGCATCGAGATCGAGGAATGGCCGGCACGGATCGCGCAGACTGCCCTGCACCTCGCTCACCATCAGGCGAATCGCGAGATGGAGCGCCTTCTCGGCCAGGCCCCCTCGATCCTTCCCCTCAGCACGTCCGCCCACATCACGATCGGCAACGCGCTGCGCGAAGATTGGACGCAAGTCTGCACCCCCTCCCCCACCGTCAGGATCGTCGGCAATCCGCCGTTTATCGGCCAGTCCATGCGTTCCGAGGAGCAGACCGATGATCTGCGCGTCGTGTGGGGTGACGCCTACGACGGCTACCTGGACTACGTGACCGGCTGGTTCATCAAGGCCTCCCAGTACTTCCACGCTGTTCCGCGAGGCGGTCGTTTCGCCTTCGTCTCCACGAACTCGATCGCGCAGGGCACCCCCGTCGCCGCTCTCTTCCGCCCCCTCCTCGAGGGCGGCTGGCGGATTCGCTTCGCTCACCAGACCTTCGCGTGGACGTCCGAGGCACCGGGGGCGGCAGCCGTCCACTGCGTCATCACGGGCTTCGACCGGGGAGCGCCACACGAGAAGGCACGCCCCGTGCTCTTCACGTATCTGTCTCCCAAAGCGCTGCCAGAGGCCCTCCCTGTCGACCACATCAACCCCTACCTGGTCGAGGGCCCCGACATTTTCGTCGACAAGCGCACGACTCCTCTAGCGCCGATTCTCCCCACAGTTCGTTTCGGCTCAAAACCGGCAGATGGCGGGCACCTCATCGTTGAAGCAAAGGACTATCCCCGCTTCGCGGCCGACACGATCGCGGCGAAGTATCTGCGCCCCTTCCGCATGGGGCGTGAGGTCGTTCGAGGCCTCGACCGCTGGTGTCTGTGGATGGATACTGAGGACTTCGATCCTCGCGACATTGACCGTAGCCCCATCTTGAAAGAACGAGTGCAAGGATGTAGCACATTTCGGAGCCACTCGACGAAACAAATCACAAAGGACGGCGCAAAGACTGCTCACCTCTTTCA
>OFCU01000380.1_pt1 | contig 15094 bp, 9 predicted proteins | sample 1520851 | NCBI WGS metagenome assembly OFCU01 (sample SAMEA2699040, study PRJEB24076) | metagenome | reverse complement strand
GCGGCGGCTTTCTGGAACGCAAGGGCCGCCAGCTTCTTCCCACGAAAAAAGGCCATAACCTGATTGTGGTGCTGCCAGACAGCATCAAATCGGCCAAACTGACCGCAGAATGGGAGGCATCCTTAAAGGAGGTGGAGCGTGGGGAGCGTTCCGCAGACGATTTCCTCTCTGGGATTGAACGGATGACCGCCGATCTGGTGGAGAGCTACCGGGCAATCCAGGCAGATACCTCCCTCTTTGATAAACGGGAGCCGATTGGCAAGTGTCCCCGCTGCGGCAAGGATGTGGTGGAAAGCAAGCTGAGTTTTCTGTGTGTTGACCGTTCCTGCGGGTTTACCATGTGGAAGAACAGCCGCTTCTTTACCGACAAGCATAAAGAACTGACCAAAGCGGTGGCAAGCGCATTGCTGAAAAAGGGCCGTGTCAAAATGACCGGCCTATTCAGCGAGAAAAAGGGCGTGGCCTACGATGCCACCGTGGTACTCGACGATACCGGCAAGTATGTGAATTACAAGCTGGAATTTGACCAGAAGAAAGCAGGTGCAAAGCATGAGTGAGGAACGAAACCAATATGCTGTGGTGCCCTTTGACACCTTTGAACGATACCTGGGGCCGCGTTATGAGAATATCCCCGGTGTGGAGTACATTTTGGAAAATGGAACGCTGCTCTACTTCATGGAGGAGGCTCCAGGCGTGTACGAGTCTGCCGACCACACGGTTACCGGCGAATCGGCAGCCCCAAAGCTGTTTGTCCCCGTTTATGAAGGGGATGAAATGCAGCCCCACGCTTTTTCCGAAGTCGGCCCCCGTGAACAGTTTGCCGCCATCACCGATTTTTCTGTGACCATCGGACTGCCGGGGGTGAACCAGCGCAAGGAGCCGGGGTATGTGCTGGACAACGGCCTGGTGCTTCTGGAAAGTGAACGGGACAGCCAGGGCAACTATAAGGCCGGGGCCGGAATGGACGGGATGTTTTTACAGACCGGGCGCATTTTTGAGCCGATCCGGTATCCGGATGGGGAAATCCTCGCGTTTCTGGAACGCCAGCCGGAGCGCATCCGTGCGAAAGATCTGGAGTCCGTAAAGGCCTATGATACTGCCAGAGTGCAGAACCCCAGGGAAGAAAGACCGTCCCAAAGGCCGCCTTCCCTGCGGGAGCAGCTACGTCGGGCGCAGGAGACACGGCCCTTACCTGGGGCCAATGCTCCGGAAAGGGAACGGTGATCGGATGCCCTTACTGAAGGTGGAGCAGGAAACCATCATCCTTTTCAACGAAGCGGAGGCCACGGCCAGCGTCTATACCCATAACGCCGCCTTACAGCGGGTGCTTCTGGAACTGTGCCAGACCCATCCGGCCCAGGTACGGCAGACCGAAGATAACCGCCACGGCGGGTTGACCTATGAATTGCCCAAAAAGTGGGTGAAAATCACACCGCCGCGGGCACTCTCCGAAGCACAGAAACGAGTTTTGGATGAGATGAACCAGCGCAATCGGGAACGCAGGCAATCCACTTAATCATTCGGGGCGGCATGGGGTGTCTGTGCCGCCCTGCTTTTTGAAAGGAGGTTCTTATGGCGCAGAAATGGCAGACCATTTCGGAACTGGCCGCCGATACCAGCCGGAAGGTCACACACTCACCGGAGGAATGGTGCCGCTTTCTCACTACGGCGGCACGATTTTATAAAGCCTACGATTTTGACGATCAGCTTTTAATTTACGCACAGAAGCCGGACGCGACAGCCTGTGCGGATATGTCCACCTGGAACAATAAAATGCGCCGGTGGGTCAATGCAGGCAGCACTGCTATCGCGCTGATCCGCAAGGGATACGGCGGCAAGCCTTATCTGGACTATGTGCATGATGTGGCTGACACCCATCCGGTGCGGGGCGGTAAAGACCCCTGGCTGTGGAAACTGACGGAGGAAAACCGCGAGCCGGTTATGGAACGGCTGCGCGACACTTTTGGGATTGACGGCTCCGGCGATTTGGGCGACCTTCTGATGGAGACAGCGGAAAAGCTGGTGCAGGAAAGCTACGGCGAATACCTGCCCGATCTACTTTATGAACGTGAGGACAGCTTTTTAGAGGAGCTGGACGATTTCAACGTGGAGGTGCTGTTCCGCAACACCCTACGGGCAAGCGTCCAGTACGCCGTCCTTTCCCGCTGCGGCCTGGATGTGAGCCGTTACCTGGACGCAGAGGATTTCCGTGAAATCACCAATTTCAATACCACCGCTGCCCTGGCCTGCCTGGGTACGGCAGTATCTCAGGGGAGCCGGGAGCTGCTTTTGGAGATTGGCGATACCATACGGAAAATAGAACGGGAAAAGGCCAAAAATTCTCTTGCAAAGTCCGGCGCGGAGCCGTATAATGATAAAGGGAACTTTAGCACATTAAAGCGCGAAAGGAGCAATACGCATGGCGACATTGACATACAGCAAACAGAACGGGTATCAGGTGCCCAATCTCCGGATGGACGAGGTGGAGAACGAGCCGCAGACCCTGGGCCGGTTCGGAAGGGCCAGGGAGAAATATCTGATGGAGCACCGCAAGGGACTGTACAATTCGATGCTGCTGACCGGGAGGCTGTGGGCACATCTGACCGAGATCGACTGGACAGCCCAGGAGCAGATGGACAATCTGGTGGCAGAAATGGCGAAGGAACAGGGCGTGACCGAAGCCCTGAAAGCCAGCAACCAGATAGAATGGGTGCAGCGGATGAACAACATTCGGCAGTCGGCGGAGGAGATTATCCGAAACGACCTGATTTACAGTTAAATCCAGAAGAAACGGCAGGTGAACAGCCTGCCGTTTCTGTGTCCGTGGAGATGGAAACACCATTTTTCACCAAACCGGACTACCGGCAGCTCACCCTTTTTGACCTGCCGGAAATGCAGATACAGAAGATTTCCCACCAGGAAGCGGAGGCTGCGGCCTCCGCTTCTTCCCGTTCCAGGCGTAGAACGCCGGAGCAGCCGAAGGATAACAAGCTGGAGGCGGCCAGCCGGAAATTGTTTGAGCAATCCGGCACAGCAACCAATGAGCAGTTATCCTTTGACTTTATCGAGGCCGGGCGTGGACAGATAGAACCCCAAAACGGGGATAGCCAGGGTACAATCCCGCCCCCGCAGGTTCCCTCCCCGGAACCCACCGGCGCGGGCGCATCCGAAGCGGTCAAACCGTCCACAGAGGCCCCTGTTTCTCCTTCCCTTGTCCCGGATGTGCCGGAATACATGAAGTTAAAGGCAGATCATCCTGGTTCTATGGTGAGCGTCCGGGTTGGCGACTATTTCCTTCTCTATGGCGAGGACGCAAAGCAGGTAGCCGCTGACCTGGGCCTAAAGACTGTGGTTCAGGAGATTCCCGGCCTTGGGGAAACCACCGTCACCGGCACCAACCTGGGCTGGCCCCATCTGGCAAAGCAGTTGCAGCTTCACGGCCATAACGTCACCATTGGCGAGCTGGAGAACGGCCGGTATCAGGTTGTCAAAAATCTGGAAGTGGCTGATTTTATCCCTCTTGGGATGAAGCTGGAACAGGATGGGCGCACCTTTACCGTCGATCAGGTCGATTACGCTGCGGGCCGCGTCAGTCTGCGGGATGATACCTTTGCGGCTGGCACCGGCTTTCCCATCTTCCGCAGTGAGCCGGTAGCCGTGGTGCGGGAATGGGTGGAACACCAGCAGGAAAAAGACCTGGCTGTGGCAGCTCGTACAGAGGAAATGCTTGTTGGAGCTGCCGCCGCTTACGGACAGTCCCAGCTTGATACCGCAAAAGGGCTGATTTCCGAGTTTTGTGAACGGGAATACGGCTCCGAGGTGGAATTTACCGACCTGCAGCATATCGGGCTGGCCTGCACCACCACTGAGGACGAAAAGCACATCCTTCAGGTGGACGCGAATCTGGTGGATTATGCCATCTGCTATCTGGTAGACGGGGTGCAGGTACATCAGGACAAATACGAAACCCTCTCAGACCTGATTGACCAGGATCTTTCTGCGCTGGATTTTGACAACCTCATCCGCACAGGAATGGACGCGATACCGGAGGAACCGGTAGCCCCGGACTTGACCGGCCAGCCCGTTACCCGCGAGGGCGATACCCTGACAATCGGGAATGGCCCCGCTACCTATGAAGTTGATATTACTGTGTCCGATGAAGAATGGGAGCGAATCAAAGCAGTCATTCCGGAAAATACTGCCCAAAACTTCCACATCACCGATCCAGACCTGGGCGCAGGCGGGCAAAAGACAAAATACCAGAATAACGTGGCTGCAATCCGGCTCTTGAAGGACTTGGAGACCCAGGGCCGCAGCGCGACGCCGGAGGAACAGGAAGTCCTATCCCGCTATGTTGGGTGGGGCGGCATTCCCCAGGCATTTGACGAAGCCAATGAAAAGTGGGCTTCGGAATATGCAGAGTTAAAAACGCTGCTGACCCCGGAGGAATACGCTTCTGCCCGTGGTTCTACCCTGAACGCACACTTTACCAGCCCCACCGTGATCGAGGGAATGTATCAGGCGTTGGAGCGGATGGGCGTTCATCCGGATACCATCCTGGAGCCTGCAATGGGCGTGGGAAACTTCTTTGGACTTTTACCGGAGTCCATGCAAAACGCCACCCTGATGGGCGTGGAGCTGGACAGCATTACCGGGCGGCTGGCAAAGCAGCTTTATCCCCAGGCCAACATCACCGTGGACGGCTTCGAGCGCGTCAACCTGCCGGACAATTCCATCGACCTGGCTGTGGGAAACGTACCTTTTGGCAGCTACAAGCTGGCCGATCCCCGGTACGATAAGCAAAACCTTCTCATTCACGACTACTTTTTCGTGAAAACGCTGGATAAGGTACGGCCCGGAGGAATCGTGGCTTTTATCACCTCAAAAGGTACGCTGGATAAGCAGGATTCCACTGTGCGGGAATATCTGGCGCAGCGGGCTGACATTTTAGGCGCGGTGCGCCTGCCGAACAACGCCTTTTCCAGGAACGCCGGTACGGATGTGACCACGGATATTTTGTTCCTGCAAAAACGGGCGCAGCCGCCGGAGCAGGTGCCGGATTGGGTACATTTGGGACAGACCGCAGACGGAATCCCCATCAACCGCTACTTTGAAACCCACCCGGATATGGTGCTTGGCACGATGGCCTGGGACAAAAGTATGTATGGGAACGAACGGGAAACTACCTGCGCCCCGCTTCCTGGGATTGAGCTGGCCGACCAGTTGAGCGAAGCCCTTTCAAAACTCTCCCCGCCGGATCAGCAGCTTCTCTCCCAAAAAGGTGCGGTGGAAGTCCCGGAACTATTAGAACGAATGGAAACCGCTGATGTAGAAGCCCGGAATTTCAGCTACACGGAGGTCGGCGGTAAGCTCTACTTTGTGGAGGATGGCGAGCGGATTCCGGTGGAGGTTCCCGCCACCACGGAAAAGCGTATCCGTGGTATGATCGGCCTGCGGGATGTGACCCGAAACCTCATTGAATTGCAGCTTTACGGCGGCACCGACGAGGAAATCCGGACAGCCCAGGAAAAATTGGGGAAAGCCTATGACGCTTACACCGCAGAATACGGCCTCTTAAACAGCACCGGCAATAAGCGGGCCTTTGAACAGGATTCGTCTTACTGCCTGCTGTGTTCCCTGGAGGTTCTGGACGAGGACGGGAACCTGGAACGCAAAGCGGATATGTTCACAAAGCGCACCATCAACCATCAGGTGACGATTGACCATGTGGACACCGCCAGCGAAGCACTGGCCGTTTCCATCGGGGAACGCGCCCGTGTGGATTTGGACTATATGGCCTCACTGTTAGGCACTCCCGGCGAAACCGACAGCATCATCCGCGACCTGAAAGGGGTGATTTATAAAAATCCGGAAGCCGGCGGCGGCCCGCTGAACGGATGGGAACCGGCAGACGAGTATTTATCCGGCAACGTCCGGAAGAAGCTGGCCGCTGCGCGGGCGGCGGCTGAGAATGACCCTGCATTTGCGGAAAATGTGGCCGCGCTGGAACAGGCGCAGCCCAAAGACCTTTCCGCTGCGGAGATTGATGTGCGGATCGGCGTTACCTGGATTGACCCGAAGTATTACACCCAATTCGTCCATGAACTCTTGAAACCACCCTTCTATCTCAAGAAGGACATACAGGTGCGCTATTCCCCGGCCACCGGCGAATGGAATGTGAGCGGAAAATCGCGGGACAGTCTGAACAATTCCCTGGCCTATGTGACCTACGGAACCAAACGGAGAAACGCCTACGCCATCATTGAGGACAGCCTGAACCTGCGGGACACCCGGATTTATGATACCGTCCACAATCCGGACGGCACTACCAGTCGTGTGTTCAATGCCAAAGAAACTATGCTGGCCCAGCAGAAGCAGGAACAGATCCGGGAAGCATTCAAGGATTGGATTTGGAAAGACCCGGCCCGACGTGCCGACCTGTGCCAGAAGTACAATGAACTCTATAACGCCATCCGGCCCCGCAGCTACAACGGGGAGCATATCCGGTTTTCCGGTATGAATCCGGAAATTTCCCTGCGGCCCCACCAGCGCAACGCGGTGGCCCGGATGCTTTACGGTGGGAACAGCCTGCTGGCCCATTGTGTGGGCGCAGGCAAGACCTTTGAGATTGTTGCGGCGGCGATGGAATCCAAACGCCTGGGGCTGGCAAAGAAAAGCCTTGTGGTGGTTCCCAACCACCTGACCGAGCAATGGGGCGCGGATATTCTGCGGCTTTATCCCGGTGCCAATGTGCTGGTGGCTACCAAAAAGGATTTTGAACCGGCGAACCGGAAAAAGTTTTGCAGCCGGATTGCCACCGGCGATTATGACGCCGTGGTGATTGGGCACAGCCAGTTTGAAAAAATTCCCCTTTCGCCGGAGCGTCAGAAAGCCATCCTTCAGGAGCAGATCGACCAGGTGATCGACGGTATCCAGGAGGCAAAGGAGCAGAACGGCGAACGCTACACCATCAAGCAGTTGGAGAAATCCAGAAAGAACCTGGAAGCGCGGATGGCAAAGTTAAATGACCAGAGTCGCAAGGATGATGTGATTACCTTTGAGGAATTGGGCGTCGATAAGCTGTTTGTGGACGAAGCCCACGGATTCAAAAACTTGTTTCTGGCAACAAAAATGCGGAATGTGGCGGGAATCGGCCAGTCCGAAGCGCAGAAATCTTCCGATATGTTTGCGAAGTGCCGGTATCTGGATGAAATCACCGGCGGGCGCGGCGTGGTCTTTGCCACCGGCACCCCGGTCAGCAATTCGATGGTGGTGCGCCCGTAAGGGGCTGTAATAATCTTACCTTGAGCAAGTAATAGGGCAAGGTATCAAAGCGGAATAATCCGCACCCTATCGTCACCCGACTTATCCAAAAGGGGAAACCCGATGGGGAGTGTAGCATGTCGGAGGGCACGAAACACGGAAACTTCCAAAGTGTTTGCGTGGTAGTGGCGAAAAGTTATGAATAAGGATGAAAGCTAAACTGCCTGAATGACAGTCGGAGATTGGGCAAAATGTTGCTCCATGCGTAAGGAAGTTATACTCGCATGTACTCTGGTGGATATGAGTCGGCCATGCGTATCCACAAGATACCCAGAGTAAATCAGCCATAGGATAATGGAAAACGACGAACGTCACATCCGAAATCATAACAGGCTTATGTTATTACAGTTCTAAACGGGGATTGCCTAAGGTAAAATGCCGAAAATCGGCTATGAGTGCTATGAGAAAAGTGACTCTGAATATTTACTATGGCAACAGAGTCTCCGTAGTAGTCCGAGGACGGGAAAGCCGTCCACATGGCGAAGGGAGACAGTCTTTCTTCAATACAAATAATAAGGAAAGGTGCGTGAGGCATTATGAGAAGTCCCGAAAATGTATTGAAAAGTTTAAGTGAAAAAGCAAAAAACAAAGAGTACAGGTACGAGAGATTATACCGTAACCTGTACAACCCAGAGTTCTATCTGCTTGCATACCAGAATATTGCGACCTCTCAGGGGAGCATGACGGCAGGTGCAGACGGATTCACTCTTGACGGTATGAGCATGGAGCGCATTGAAAAGCTCATTCAGAAGCTGAGAGACCACTCATACCAGCCGAACCCTGCAAGGCGTGTTTATATTGCGAAGAAAAACAGCAGTAAAAAGCGCCCATTGGGGATTCCGTCAACGGACGATAAACTGTTACAGGAAGTTGTCCGTATGATACTTGAAGCAATCTATGAGCCGACATTCTCTGATAATTCACATGGTTTCAGACCGAAAAGAAGTTGCCACACAGCGTTAAAAGAAATCGTAACGCTGTTCACTGGTGCAAAGTGGATAATCGAAGGAGACATTAAGGCTTGTTTTGACAGCTTCGACCACCATATCACAATACAGCTTTTGAGAAAGCGCATAAAAGATGAAGCGTTCATATCGCTGATGTGGAAGTTTCTAAGGGCAGGATATATGGAACAGTGGACATACCATGAAACGTACTCCGGCAGTCCACAAGGCTCCGGTGTCAGTCCGATACTTGCCAACATCTATCTGAATGAACTTGATGAGTTCATGGCAAGGATGAAAAAGAGTTTTGACAAAGGCGATACAAGAAGCCGTAAAGTCCACAAAGACCATGATAAGGTACGCTGGGCTTATCGGAAAGCGCAGAAAAATCTGGAAATAGAGCGCACAGAAGCAAACCTAGCAGCATTTAAAGAAGCAAGGAAAGTGATGTTGTCCACACCACATTTAGACGAGATGGATGAGAATTACAAAAGACTTCAATACAACCGTTACGCTGACGATTTCCTGATTTCAATAACAGGTTCAAAGCAGGATGCTGAAAATATCAAGGAACAGGTAAAGATATTTCTAAAAGACAAGCTAAATCTCACAATGTCGGAGGAGAAAACTCACGTTACCCATTCCTCTGAAAAGGTGCGGTATCTTGGATACGACATAAGAATATCAAGAAGTCAGGACACAAAGCGGACGAAAAAAGGTCTGCAACGGGTGTGGTATGGAAAAGTGCAGTTATATATGCCGAAAGAAAAATGGATTGCGAAACTGCACGAATACGGTGCGTTTAAAATCAAAAAAGACGAAAACGGCAAAGAGATTTGGAAGCCACTCCACAGAGGGGTGCTTATGCCATTAGACGATGTGGCAATCATCAGTAAATATAATTCTGAAATCAGAGGATTGTACAATTATTACAGGTTAGCAATCAATGTATGCAATCTGGGGAAATTTCATTCTATCATGCGTGGAAGCTGTTTAAAGACGTTGGCGGCAAAATATAATTCTTCTGTTATGAAGATGTATAAGAAATACCGTAGCGTAAAGGGCGACTTTGGCGCAGATTACAAAACCAAGAGTGGAACAAAGCGGTGTGAGTTTTACAATGAAGGATTTAGGCGTAATAACAATATCGCACCTGAATTTGTAGACATTATGCCGAAATACAGAGGGCAGATAAAACCGAATAGTCTTGCAGGACGTTTAAAAAGCGGACAATGCGAGATGTGCGGAGCAAACCCCGTGAAAGTGTATATGCACCATGTAAAGCGCTTAAAAGATTTGAACGCTGATAATGAATTTGATGAACTGATGTTACTGAAAAGGCGGAAGTCATTGGCTCTCTGCCCGAAATGCTACGAAGAAGCAAAGACAAAATCACTTAAACTATGAAAGATGGCGAGCCGTGTACATCGAGAGGTGTAAGCACGGTTCTGGAGGGGGTTACGCCAAGACCACGGACGAAAGGAAGTATGGCGTGGCGTTTCCTACCTTATGAACTTTACACCATGATGCGCTACCTGCAATACGACCTGCTAAAGTCCAGCGGCCTGGAGCATTTCGATAGCTGGGCGGCCAACTTTGGCGAAACCATCACTGCTTTGGAGATGGCCCCGGAAGGGACGGGCTTTCGCAGTAAGACCCGGTTTGCAAAGTTTTTCAATCTTCCGGAACTCATGGCCATGTGGCGGGAGGCTGCTGACATTCAGACGGCGGATATGCTGCGCCTGCCGGTTCCGGCGGCGGAAAAAATCACCGAAGTTACCACCCCCAGCGACTTCCAGCGGGATTTGGTGGCCGACCTGGGGGAGCGGGCCGAAGCGGTACGCAACCGGGAGGTGGAGCCGCGCGAGGACAATATGCTCAAAATTACCTCGGATGGCCGCAAGCTGGCCCTGGATCAGCGGCTGTCTGATCCGCCGCTGCCGGACGATCCGGAAAGTAAGGTCAATGCCTGTGTCCGGAATGTGTTGCAGGTTTGGCGGGACACGGAGGAAATCAAGGGGACGCAGCTTGTATTCTGTGACCTGTCTACCCCAAAGGGGGATGGTTCCTTCAACGTCTACGACGATATGAAGCAAAAGCTGATGGCCCAGGGCGTACCGCCGGAGGAAATCGCCTTTATTCACGATGCAAAGACAGAGGCTCAGAAAGCGGAGCTTTTTGCAAAGGTGCGGAAAGGACAGGTGCGGGTGCTGCTTGGTTCCACGGCCAAAATGGGCGCGGGCACCAACGTACAGACGCGCCTTGCCGCGCTGTACCATCTGGATTGCCCCTGGCGGCCTGCCGACATTGAGCAGCGCGAAGGCCGCATTTTGCGTCAGGGCAACATGAATCAAACCGTGAAAATCTATAAATACGTCACGGAGAATACCTTTGACGCATATAACTGGAGCATTTTGGAGAACAAGCAGAAATTCATCGGCCAGTTGATGAGCGGCAAAAATCCATCCCGTTCCTGCGAGGATGTGGACGAGGCTGCTTTAAGCTATGCCGAAGTCAAGGCCCTGGCCTCCGGCGACCCGCGCATTATTGAAATGACCGATCTGGACAGCCAGGTGACAAAGTTAAAACTTCTGAAAGCTAACCACGAGGGACAGCGGTATATGCTGGAGGATCGGCTCATTCAGTTTTTCCCTAAAGCGATTAACGGCACAAAGGAACAGATCCAGGGGCTTGAGGGAGACTTGGCGGTTTTTCAGGCCCACCCCCAGCCGGATAAGGAGCATTTTTCTATCACAGTGGCAGGCCAGACCTATACAGAGCGAAAGGCCGCAGGTCAGGCCATCATCGATGCCTGCACGAAAATGACCGACGTTTCGCAGCGGGTGGAGCTTGGCGAATACCGTGGCTTCCCCATGACCCTGTGGGCCGATACAGCCACGCAGAAATTTCAAGTGACAATGAAGCAAAACCTATCCCATACCATTGAACTGGGCAGCGATCCGGTAGGCAACATCGCCCGTCTGGATAATGCCCTGGCAGCTATCGCAGAAAATCTGGAGCAACACAAAGGCAAGCTGGAAAATCTGACCGCGCAGATGGAGGAAGCAAAGCTGGAGGTGAAACGTCCCTTCCCCCAGGAACAGGAGCTGGCCGAAAAATCCGCCCGTCTGAATGTGCTGCGGATTGCCTTGAATATGGATGGAAAATCCACCGGCAAGCGGGAGCGGGACAAAGAGGAACTGGATGGAGGAAAGCCCTCCATCAAAGGAATGTTAAAACGCCTTGGGGTTGAATCGGCGGCGACCGCTTCTCCTCCGCAAAAGGGCAAGGATATGGAGGTGGCAATCTGATGAAACCACGCAGCGGGCGCACCATTCCCCTATATTTTAAGGTGTCGCCGCAAGAAAAGGCACTCATTGAAAAAAAGATGGCGCAGCTTGGTATCCATAACCAGCGGGCCTACTTACGGAAAATGGCGGTGGACGGGTACGCGGTGCAGGTGGATATGTCCGACTTCAAGACTCTTGTGTCCCTGCTGCGTAACTGCTCCAACAACCTAAACCAGATCGCCAAACGGGTGAACAGCACGGGAAATCTCTATCAGGAGGACGTAGCCGACCTGCAGGAGCGATACCGGGAGCTTTGGGGCGCAGTCAGTACCCTTTTGGGGAAATTGACGGATTTATAAATTGCAGCTTTACTTTCGCACTTTAACGTGATATAGTCAGCTTGTAAACCAGCTTCTAAGGAGGTCGCCCCTATGAGAATATTTTTGAAAATTTTACTGTTCCCTGTGGTTCTGGTGCTGACGGTTCTGGTGGCCTTCTGCCGCTTCTTCTGCCTGTTCTCCGGTATGATCCTCGGTATCGTGGCGGTGCTGCTGTTCCTGATCGGGCTGCTGGTGCTGTTCGCCGGGCGGGTGGACGGCTTCATCGGGTTTATGGTGTTGGCGTGGCTCGTTAGTCCCTACGGTCTGCCGTTGGTAGCATCCTGGCTGACGGATCGGGTGGCAGACTTCAACCAGATGTTAAAATCCATTTAATCTATGACCTGCGGGCGCGGCTCTTTCTGTGAGGGCCGCGCCCCTATTTTTTCTGGAAGGAGGGCCAGCAGATGGCAATTTCAAAAATCAAACCGCGCCACGCCAGCGAGGGCCGGAGTATTGCGGCGGTTCTGAAAGACCGGATTGACTATGACAAGAATCCGGATAAGACAAAAGGCGGGCTGCTGGTGTCCTCCTATCAGTGCGACCCGGATACCGCTTGGCAGGAATTTGCCCTAAGCAAGCAGATCTACGAAGCGGAAACCGGCCGGAAACGCACCCCGGAAAACGATGTGATCTCCTACCTGATTGTCCAGTCCTTTAAGCCTGGGGAAATCACGCCGGAGGACGCAAACAAGCTGGGGTATCAACTTGCTTTGGAGTTCACCGGCGGGCAGCACCAGTTCCTTGTCGCTACCCATGTGGATAAGAAACACATCCACTGTCACATCGAATTTAACAGCACCGCCCTGGACTGTTCTCACAAGTTCAATAACTACTGGAATACCTATCAGGCGATCCGGAAAATCAATGACCGCCTGAGCCGGGAGCATGGCCTTTCCGTGATTGAAAAGCCCAAAGAAAAAGGTAAGCATTATGCAGAGTGGGCGAACGCACGGCGCGGCACAAGCTGGAAGGACAAGCTGCGCCGGACGATTGACCGGGTACTGCCAACGGTGTCAAGCTATGAGGAATTTCTTGCAGCCATGCGCCGGGAAGGATATGAGATCCAGACCACCCGGAAGGCCCTGAGCTTTCGTCTGGCCAGCGAGGGACAGGAACGGTTTACCCGTGCCAAAACCCTGGGAGCCGACTATACGCAGGAGGCTATCCAAGAGCGCATTGGACAGCCGGTGAAGCGCCCGCGCCGGAGGGCTGCGCCGCTTCAAAAGAATGGCCGGGTCAATCTGCTTTTGGATATTCAAAGCCGCTTGCAGGGACGCGGGCCGGGCTATGAACGCTGGCTGAAAATCCATAACCTGAAGGAAGCGGCGAAAACGCTGAATTATCTGACTGAACATAACATCACGGACTATGAGTTGCTGGCAGCGCGGGTCGCTTCCGTATCCGAGAATTTTGATAAAATGACAGCTTCCATCAAGCAGTATGAACACCGGATGGAGCAGATCGCGGAGCTGAAAAAGCATATCATCAACTATGCGAAAACCCGTGATACCTATGTGGCCTACCGGAAAGCCAGCCCCAGGGAAAAGTCACGGTTCCAGGCGGCCCATGAAGCGGAGCTGCTTTTGCACGAAGCTGCCAAACGGGCCTTTGACGAGTTTGGAGAAAAGAAGCTGCCGACGGTCAAAACCTTACAGACGGAATACAGTGACCTGCTGGCAAAGAAAAAGGCCGCCTACGAAGATTATAAGCGGCTCCGGAAAGAGAATCAGGAGTTGCAGACCGTAAAGGCCAATGTAGACGCACTGTTAAGGATCGAGCAGGTGCAGGAGTACCAGCGAGAAAAAGAAAACAATCAGGAACAGGGCCGGTAAAACCGCTCTGCGGGTTTGTCGCCTTGTTTGCAAAAAAAGAGAAAGCCGGGGGCCGAGTCAGGGGTGCGCGAAGCGTATTTATTTACTCTTGACGCGGCCTCCGGCTTTCGCTATGCCTCCGGCAGAGAAGCGTCCTTCCGGACGCGCAAGCCACCGTGCCCTGCATGGTGTTCGGCCCGCACATTTTTGTCGGGCCGGGGGTTTGGGGAACGCCCCAACAAGCAGGAAAGGATATTCCTTTCCATTGCTTGCAAAAGTTATCCCGAATTAAGAATATCGCATTTCTATGGGGAGAAATGATAAAAACCCGTTTATTAGATAATGGAAACCAAATGGAGCGTTTTCAAACTAATCAGAGTAGCAGAAGCCATTTGGACTGTGGTAAACTTAAACCATGCGAAATCCTGTTTCGCAAATTTTTAAGGGCGTGAGTTAGCTCAGCCTAACCATAACGGAGGTATGTAGAGAATGGAAGCAAGAAGTAACAAACTACAAGCCAAAGACCTTATCAATGTAGGCATTTTCACCGCCATTTATTTTGTCATTTTTTTTGCGGGCATGATGCTGGGATATATCCCTATCTTCATCCCGCTGTTAGGATTGGTGTGCCCCATCCTGTGCGGTATTCCCTTTATGCTGTACTTAACGAAGGTCAAAAAATTCGGCATGGTATCTCTGACTGGCATTATCCTTGGCCTGCTCAATCTGGTCATGGGTAGCGGCGTGCTGGTTCTGATTTTTGGTATCATCTTTGGCGTTCTGGGCGATGTAATTCTGCGGGCCGGAAAGTATCAAAGCTGGAAATGCACGCTCCTTGGCAATGGCGTGTTCTCCCTTTGGATCATGGGATATGTAAGCCGGATGTTCTTAACTCGTGACACTTTCTTTGCTTCACTTGTAAGCAGCTATGGACAAGAATATGTAGATACCCTTATGTCCTATACTCCTGGCTGGACATATCCGGTTCTGTTTATTGTCACCTTCATCGGCGGAATACAATCGGCGGTATTTTAGGCGCACTTCTTGGTAAAGCTGTCTTGAAGAAACACTTTGAAAAGGCAGGGATTGCCTGATGGATGCGGCGGTTGGAACGCTAAAATTTGAAAACAAAGCCGTTATTCCCACCGATCCGAGGACAAAACTGTTTTTGACTGTAACTGTCAGCACCATTATGATTACCGGCGGCACGGGCGGATTTATGAATCTGGTTCGCCCGTGCCTCATGGCGTGCCCGATTGTATTCCTGCTCCTTTCAAGAAAATGGGGAGCCGCAGCCAGATTTGCAGTTACATACGCTATTTTGTTTGCGTTGGAATTAACGGCTT
>OFCU01000376.1_pt1 | contig 15271 bp, 9 predicted proteins | sample 1520851 | NCBI WGS metagenome assembly OFCU01 (sample SAMEA2699040, study PRJEB24076) | metagenome | reverse complement strand
GGTTTTGCAGCATTAGAAGCTGGTTGGCGGCGTGTCGTCGGCGTGTCGTACCTCTAATGACGCCATTTCCCCCGTTTGGTGGCGGCCCGGCCGAGCCGCCACCAGGCGGGTTAACGTGTGCGGTAACGAACGCGCGGGCGACAACGGCGACGAACCAAAGTAATTTCGCATGCAATTCCCCTGAGTGTATTTCGGCCTTTGACGTCAGATCGTTGTCATTCCAATGTTTTGTAGCTTGCGGCGATTCACGCCTTGAGGGAATTGCATGCGGAATTTATCCGCGCCGGCCCTGCCCTCTTAGACCGCCACCGTGGTCGGCACCGCAGCCAGGCAATGCCTGCTTCGCACGTGTTCCACACCAGTGCTGCTCGGCGTGCTGCGGGTGGTCCGCGTCGTCTCGAGGCTCCGTTGCCAGCCAGCCCAGGCCTAGCTGCGCCTCAGCACTCGACGACGTTGACGGCCAGGCCGCCCTCGGACGTCTCCTTGTACTTCGAGAGCATGTCGTTGCCGGTCTGGCGCATCGTCTCGATGACGACGTCCAGGCTCACCGTGTGGCGGCCGTCGCCCCACAGGGCCATGCGCGCCGCGTTGATCGCCTTGACGGCCGCGATCGCGTTGCGCTCGATGCACGGCACCTGCACGAGGCCCGCCACCGGGTCGCACGTGAGGCCCAGCGAGTGCTCCATCGCGATCTCCGCCGCGTTCTCCACCTGCTGCGGGGTGCCGCCGAGGGCCTGCGCGAGGCCCGCCGCAGCCATCGCCGAGGCCGACCCGACTTCGCCCTGGCAGCCGACCTCCGCGCCCGCGATGGACGCGTTCGTCTTAATAAGGGCGCCGATCGCCGTCGCCGCCAGCAGGAAGTCGTGCACGAGGGCGCGGCGGCGAGCCGCGCACGCCTCGGGCGAGGCGGGATCGTCCGAGCAAGCCTTGGAGGAGTCCGTCGTCATGCGAATGTGTGCCAGCGGGGTGACCGCGCCGTCCTCGGTCTCAGGCCCTGCCGCCACGCCGGGCGTCGACCCTGTCTCCGGGCAGTGCGTCACCAGGTAGCCGAGCACCGCGGGGATGACGCCGGCCGCGCCGTTCGTTGGTGCGGTGACGACGCGGTGACCCGCCGCGTTCTCCTCGTTGACGGCCAGGGCGAAAAGGTTCACCCAGTCCATCGCTCGCATCGGGTCGGCCAGGGTCGACACCCAGGCGCGCGAGGGGGAGCGCACACCGTCCGCGGGAGATCCGCCCGAGGAGGCCCCGGCCTCGTCCGACGAAGAAGATGGGCCCGTCAGGCGCTCCGCGAGCTGGCCGGCGAGCGCGCGGGCGCGTCGCGGCACGTCCAAGCCGCCCGGCAGGATGCCCGCCGCCGAGGTGCCCGCGTCCACGCAGTCGAACATCGTGTCGGCGATGCGATCCAGGTAGGCGTTGACGGTCTCGCGGGGGCGCACCGCCTCCTCGTTCGTGCGCACGAGGTCCGCGATGCTCAGGCCGGACGCGTCGCACGCGGCGAGCAGCTGCACGCCCGACGCGAAGGGGTGCGGCGCAGGAATGTCGATGCCGACGCCCGCCTGGCTCGTCGCGAGCGAAGACACCTCCGGGTTCTGCGGGTCGTCATTCGTCTGAATCATGACGAAGCCGCCGCCCACCGAATAATAGGTGCGCTCCAGGATGGCGGCCCCGGCCTCGTCGGAGGCCGTGATCGTCAGCGCGTTCACGTGATAGGGCAGGACAGTGCGCGGTATGAAACGCACGTCCTCGGCGATGTTGAGGGGCACCTGCGTGCCGCTGGGCAGCGTCAGCATGTTCGACGAGGCCAGGGCCGGCAGGATGGACTCCACCGTCTCGATGTCCACAGTCTCCGGGGCGTAGCCCGCCAGGCCGAGAAGGACCGCGCGGTCCGTCGAGTGGCCGCGGCCCGTCGCGCCCAGCGACCCGAACAGGTCAATCGTGATGTGTGACGGCGGCTTCAGCGTCGTCAGCTCCGTCGTGAACGCCAGGCCCGCGCGCATTGGACCCACCGTGTGCGACGAGGACGGCCCGATACCAATGCGGAACATGTCGAAGACCGACAGCGGGTGCGGCGCATCGTGCGCGGCCACCTCGCCCGAGACGATAGCTGCGGGCGTGGGACGCGACGGGTCGTACGTCGTCACAGATGTGCCTAGGGCGACGGGGCGAAGATCCATGGGGACTATTGTGCAGCAGCCGCCGTGGGGGCTGCCTGTTGTGGCCCGCCTGCTTTCCGGCCGCCGCGTGGCCTGCCCGCCCGCTCGCCGTCCGCGCCGCGAGCTTCGCTCGGCGCGTCGTCTCGAAGCCCGGCCAGGCCCCGCAGGCCCCGCGGCGGCCTCCAATCGGGCCCTGGCCCTGCCGCCGCCCTCCGGCACCGCGGCCAGGCCCTGCAGGCCCCGCGGCGGCCTCCAATCGAGCGGGGCTTGGTGCGCTTGCCCTGGCCCTGCCGCCGCCCACCGGCACCGCGGCCAGGCCCCGCGACGGCCTTCGGGCGGGGCTTGGTGCGCTTGCCCTGGCCCTGCCGCCGCATTGCGCGTGGGGTATGCGGAGAGTGTGGGCGCATCCGGATAGGTTATTAAGCTATCCGGATCTTCGTTACCTATCCGGATGTTTGTTACCTATCCGGATGTGTTGCAGCCTGGGCTCGGCGGCCTCCGGGCGGGCGTACGCGTGCGTGTCCTGGCCCTGCGACCTCAGGCGCAGCAGTTTCGCACGTAATTCCCTTGAGGATGTTTCAGGTTTTGAAATCGGATCGTTGATATTCCGCGGTTTTTGAGCTGTCACAGAATGAGGTCTTGGAGGAATTACGTGCGACTTTGATAGGGGGCGGCGGGGTGTCCGGCAGTTTCGCATGCAATTCCCCCTGAGCGTCTTGCTTGTTCGTATCACTTTGTATCACTGAGTCACTCCTGTTCGGGAATTGCATGCGATATTGAGGGAGGGTGTGGCTGGGGCGTGGCTGGGGCGCGGATGTGGTGCGCGCCTGGGGTGCGGCTGGGTGCGCGCCTGGGGTGTGGCTGGGTGCGCGCCTGGGGTGCGGATGAGTGCGCCTGGGAGCTTCTGGGGCGTAGATGGGACTGAAGTCCCGTGTGTTCGCAGGCGGGAAGAAGTTTGGGCGGGAGTGGATGACAGGGCAAAGGGTTTTCGTTGCGATACTTGACGCTTTGGGGATGACACAGGTATGGGAATAGGTTCAGTGGTTGATTGTTGAGAATCTGTCAAGCGCTGCAAAGTTCCACAATATGATTTGTTGCCAGCCGTTAAAAATAACAATTTAGCTACTTTGGTTGAGTAATTTGAAATTGATACCAGCTGGTCAATGCTTGATATGCTGCGGAAATGTCGCTTGACTATTTTTCTGTAAGCTACCCCACTCGCAAACCTGCGGAAAATGGGTTGCATTTTTCGGTAACCGCGTCGTACGCTGAGTGTCATCAAGGTTGTGGAAAAACCTCTCGGGACATCCCCCCGAGTACGACACAGCGAAGCAAGAGTCTTCAAGGAGAACGATCGATGACAGCAAGTCGAGCGCGCGCGGGCCACGCGCGGACCAAGCGAGCAGGAGTCGCGTCCCGCGCCCTGGCCGCCCTGGCCGTCGTGGCTACTGCGGCCAGCACGCTGGTCGTCTCCCAGGTCGCCGCCCCGCAGGCCGCCCAGGCCGCCCAGGAGCCCGCCGCCACCGGTATTGACGTCGGCGCTGTTCGTGCCAACATGGGCACGGGCATCGTCAACGCCTCTGAGGCCGACACAACCACCAGCCTCCCCAAGAACTTCATCCGCTACGGCATCGTGCCGGGCATGTCGCCAACACCCTTTTCCAGCCCCGGTGTTAATGGCGGCAAACCGATTACGGACAGTAAGCCTGTCGTCACCTTCCTGGGTGGGACTGTCGCCAAGCAGAAGGACCTGTGGACGTACATCGCCCGCGGCGCCCCATGGAAGTGGGATCCCCAGGACAACAACACTGGACCCGGTGACACGCAGGATTCCAAGAACTGGATGCAGCAGCACTACAACCTGTGGCATAACGGCGGCGATGACAAGATCTGGGTGAACGGCCAGAGCGCCATCGGTTTCAAGCCAAACGATCCGGGTACCGTTCAGCCGGGTCAGACCTTCCTGCTCGGCGCGATCCGCCACAACAACCTGCCGATCCAGGGCGGAGCAAATGTTAAGCAATATCTGCACTCGACCCTGCAGCTGACGATCCCGAACCTCACCGGTTCTCAGCCCGAGGCGTATCCCTTCGTCAATTACGAGTCTTTCAACACTCTCTCTTCGACGATCATGTACCGCAAGGGCGGTGCGTACATCAAGCACCCCGGTATTGCCGGGACGGGCACCTGTCGCACTGACATTGGTGTTAATGGTGTTCCCGCCACGCAAAAGCCGCTCACGCAGTCCGGCGTCGATAACATGCGTGACGCCGTCATGGACCAGGGTATTAACTACGGCACGCCCCAGTGGGCAATGAAGGACGGCAACTACGTTCTGGATGAGAATGGGCAGAGGCAGTTCATTGGTACCGCCTATGAGCCGGATCCGATCGACCCCTCCGACCGCTCGAAGGGCTACGTCAACAATCCCGAATCCCGGTCGGGACGCTACTACTGCGTCAAGTACGTGGGCGAGGGCAACGGTGACTACGACCTGTACGGTCAGTACTACAACAAGGGTGCTGAGCAGCCTTTCAATCAAATTTCGGCATCGAACAAGCGCGCTATGCCCATCAATTGGCCTGGAGCCAAGGGTAACGTCAATGAGAACCCCTACGTCTACGACAGTGTGAAGCTGCAGAAGACTACCTCTGATCAGGCCTTCACGAAGAACGGCCGCACCTACCGTCTGCATCTGTGGGGCTTCACCCCCGCAACGAACGCGACCAACTTCCTGACCCCGGACAACTTCAACTCCATCCCGACGGCCGACTGCCCGGCGACGCCTCCGGCGGACGCCAAGCGTACCGACACCTTCGTGACGCAGGAGCTCTCGGTCAACTACGGCTGCCTCTACGGTGTCATCACCGAGGAGCGCTCCGTGCGCATCGTGAAGTCCGTCGAGGACCCCTCGGGTGCCAACCCGACGATCCCCGCCGCAACCTTCGCGGTGACCACCGGCGACACGTGGGCGGACAACACCGACCGCACCCCGGCGACCACCGGCACCGTGACCGTCTCGAAGCCCACGGCTTCCTCCGCCCCGGCTAAGACCTCGTACATCTCCGCAGCCGACCCGGCCGCGTCCCTGACCCCCACCGCCTTCGGTGAGGCCCAGGCGAAGTACGACTCGACCTTCATTCCCTTCGAAGTCGGTAACTCCGACTTCACCATCACGGAGAAGGACATCTCGACCGGCGGCGAGGACAAGTGGAACCTCAAGGACATCAAGTGCGTCAACGGCATCGGTGAAGACGTCGCCGTGACCCGCACCGAGCGCGGCGTCAACTTCAAGAACGTCGGCGGCGCAGCGTCCAACGAGGCAGCCCCCATCACCTGTACGTTCGTCAACGAATACCAGGCTCCTAAGCTGCGCGTTCAGAAGACCATCGAGAACAACGGCGGCGCCGGCGGCGCCACCACCTTCAATGTGGACTACAAGATCGTCGCCACCAACGACGGCTCGCTGGCCGCCAACACCGGCAAGCTCACCGACAAGCCCGACTTCGCGAAGGGCCTGGAGATCAACTCCGCCAAGATCGCCGAGACCCAGGCGGGCCTCGACTCCGCGGCCGACGCGACCGCCACCGGCGGCGTCTACACGCTGACCGACGGCGTCGAGCTGGCCCCCGGGGCCACCAAGGAATACTGGATCCGCTTCTCGGTGACCCGCAACCCCGCGGCCGCCGGATACAGCGAGGCCGACCTGGCCTGCTCCGTCAACGGAAACAACGAGCTCGCTCCCGGCAAGGGTCTCTTCAACGAGGTCTTGGCCGAGAACGGCAAGGACAGTGACGGTACGAGCAACAACAAGGCCTGTGGCCCGACCGTCCCCCACGACTTCGTGATCGTGAAGGCCGGCACGCAGAACACCGGCTCCACCTTCGCGGATGCCTCGAACCAGTACATCGGTCCGAACAACGCGGCCATGTACCCCCTGAAGGGCGCCGAGTTCGCGATCTACAAGTCCAACCCCAACACGGATGCGAACGCCACCGTGGTCAAGACCCTGACCCAGGGAACCGCGACCGACGGCTACTACTGGAGTGTCAACGACCTGAACCTCGACACCGCCTACTGGCTGGTCGAGACCAAGGCCCCCGCCGGACACTCCCTGCTGCCCCAGCCCCTCGAGTTCAAGCTGACCACCGCCCACGCGGACGGCTCCGGCACGACCATTGAGCTCGCGGCCGACCTCACGGACCAGGCCAAGTGGGCCACGAGCGCCGTCCAGGCGTTCGCGTCGGACAGCAGCACGCCGGGCCCCCAGGGCTTCCTGGTCGGCGGCACCCGCAAGGCCACCATCGTTGTCAAGGACACCGAGATTGGCGAGCTGCCCAAGGCAGGCAGCACCGGAATCTACCCCTACATCGGCGTCGCAGCGGCGCTCATGTCCGGGGCGATGGTGATGACTGTGGTCACCACCAAGCGGCGTAAGGCACTCGCCTGAGCCACCCATGAGGTCCCGTGACCACGGTGACCCACCATCAGAAAAACTCCCGAAATCACACACACAGGAGAAAGAAAACCCATGAGCACCACGAAGACCCGCCGCAGCCTGAGCCTGCTCGCAGCCTTCGCCGTCGCCGCCGGCGCGCTGGCCCTGCCCGCCGCCACCTCCGCGACGCAGGCTGCCCCCGCCTTCGGCCTGGCCGCCACCGAAACGCGCGCCCCGTCGCTCGTTGACCTCGACGCCACCAAGACCGGCTCCATCACCATCCACAAGCTGGTCAAGGACAACAGCAACGGCACCACCGAGGGCAACGGCCTCGAGGACGCCACCGCGACCGGTACCCCCCTCGGCAACGTGACCTTCACCGTCGAGCGCCTGACCCACGTCGACCTCACCACGCAGGCCGGCTGGGAGAAGCTCGCAGGCTACAACGGCAACGTTGACGCCGCGAAGGCTGACGGCGTTGACGCTGCCAAAGAGAAGACCACCGGTGCCGACGGCCTGGCTAAGTTTGACGGCCTCACCCTCGGCGCCTACATCGTGACCGAGACCGAGACCCCCGCGGGCTACGTCGGCTCCAAGCCCTTCATCATCACGGTGCCCATGACGCACCCGACCGACCTCAACAAGTGGGTCTACGACGTCCACGCCTACCCGAAGAACTCCAAGGCTGGCATCGAGAAGACGGTCAACGACGCGGACACCCCGGCCATCGGCTCCGCGATCTCCTACACCCTGAAGTCCGACGTGCCCGCCGCTGAGGCCCTCGCCTACTACGACGTCGTCGACCAGTACGACAAGCGCGTCGAGCTGCCCGAGGCCAAGATCGCCCTGAAGCTCATCAACGGCAAGACCGGCGAGGTCGCCCTCGTCAAGGACACCGACTACAAGCTGATTGCCGCCGACGGCACCGACGGCAAGACCAAGTTCTGGACCGCCGAGTTCACCGAGGCCGGCCGCAAGAAGCTGGTCGACAACCGCAAGGACGACAACACCAAGGTCCAGATGGACCTGTCCGGCACCGTCGCCCAGAAGGTGGAGGCCGACGGCCTGTTCAAGAACAAGGCCATCCTGCTCCCCAACGCCCCCTCCAACGGCTGGAAGCCCGACTCCGGCACCGTTCCCCCGCCGGACTACCCGAACTCCGAGGTCGTCTCCAAGTTCGGCAAGGTGAAGATCACCAAGGTCAACGCCAAGGACGACACCAAAAAGCTCCAGGGCGCCCAGTTCGAGGTCTACAAGTGCACGCCTCAGTCCACCCCGACCACGAACTTCGAGTCCGTCGACGCGTCCCTCGATAAGAAGCTGAGCCCCGCTGGCAAGGAAACCTACGAGACCGACGCCGACGGTGTGGTCACCATCGACGGCCTGCGCAACAACGACTGGGAGAACAACGAGGCCGTCGCCGAGGCCGACCGCGGCTGGTACTGCCTCGTCGAGACCAAGGCCCCCGACGGCTTCGAGCTCCAGACCCGCCCGATCGCCTTCCAGGTCCTGCAGACCAACTCCACCGAGGATAACACCTACACCCTCGCGACGACCGTCAAGGACGTCCCGCACAACGGTGGCTTCCACCTGCCGCTGACCGGTGCTGCCGGCATCGGCGTGCTGATCGGTGCTGGCGCCCTCCTCGTGGGCGGCTCCGGTGCGATCGCGCTGGCCAACAAGCGCCGCAAGGAGCAGGCCGACGCCTGATCCTCGCTAGCTAGCGACACACAGGGGGGTGTGGACCCGCGGGTCCACACCCCCCTCGCGTTGCCCGCAACCACCCCCAAGCGGTACTACCCTGTAACCAGACAAACTTCCACGGCCTCGGCAATGAACGGAGAAAGCGTGAGCACCCAAGCGCCCGACAAGAAGAAGACACCCCTCAAGTGGCGTCTCCTCACCATCGCGCCCCCGATCCTGCTGCTCGCCGGCATCCTGGTCCTCCTCTACCCCGTCCTGGCAACCCAGTACAACAACGCGCGCCAGGAACGCATCGCCTCCGAATTCAGCACCGTCGCCGACCAGGCCGGCCCCGACGCCGTCGCCGAGTCCCTGCGCCGCGCCGACGAATACAACCTCAAAGCCTCCGAGTCACCCATCCTCGACCCCTGGCTCGACGCCCAACGCCCCGGCACCGCGCAATACCAGGACTACCTGAGCCAGCTCAACCTCAACGACGTCATGGCGACCATCAAAATCCCGTCGATCAACGTCAACCTGCCCATCTACCACGGCACCGAAAACGCCACCCTCGACAAGGGCATCGGCCACCTCTTCGGCACCGCCCTGCCCGTCGGCGGCGAATCCACGCACACCGTCCTCACCGGCCACACCGGCCTGGGCAACGCCACCATGTTCGACCAGCTCACCAGCGTCAAGATGGGCGACGTCTTCTACATCGAAACCGCCGGGCGCCACCTGAAATACCAGGTCACCGACATTCGCGTCGTCCTGCCCACCGAGACCGAATCCCTCAACAAAGTCGAGGGCAAGGACCTGGCCACCCTCATCACCTGCACCCCCTACGGCATCAACACCCACCGCCTGCTCGTGACCGGCGAGCGCGTCCCCATGGACGACGACGCCGTCGCCGCCGAAGCCGCGCAGGTCAAGGGCTCCGTCATGAAGCCGTGGATGATTGCGGTCCTCGCGTCCGTCGCCGTCATCCTGGTCATCGCTGGTGTCATTTGGCTGCGCTCGCGCAAGCGCACGGACGAGGAGCCCCAGGCGCTCGAGGGCGCTGCCGCTGGCGCGCTGGCTCCCGCCGATTCCGGGGACGAGGCCGGGGGCGAGTCCGGGGCTGAGTTTGGCGCTGCCGCTGAGCCCGCGCCTACCTCCGCCGATCCCGGTGCCCCTGCTGACGCTGGCGCTGCGCCCGCTGACGCAGCTGACGCTGGCGCTGCGCCCGCTGGCGCTGCGCCCGCTGGTGGTGCGCCCGCCACCCCCGACCTGCTGACGGACGCCGAGCAGATCTCCGAGGAGGAGATCGCCGCCGGCCGCACCGCCGCCCTGAAGAAGATGCTCGAGGAGCGTGGCAAGCAGTAGCAGGCTCGGCGAGGCCCCGGCCCGGCCCCGGCCCTGACCCGGCCCTGTGGTTCCTCAACAATGTCGCACGTAATTCCCCTGTGTGTATTTCAGACTTTGAAATTGCGTCGTTGGAATTGCAACGTTTGTGGGCTATGTCCAAAAATGACCGTGTTAAATTACGTGCGACTTTTGGGGGACCCAGGAAAAGGGGACGTGTACATACGACGCGGCCCCGCGCGGGGCGAGCGCGACCCGAGCGGGCCTCGTCCCCTACGATGGGAACCATGAACCTTAGTTTCCCCGAGCGCATCCGCGTCGACGCCATCATCCAAGCCGCCATGGACATGGAGGCCGCGCCCCTCCTGCACGAGCTCGCGCCCATCGGGGACGACGAGACGCCCCAAGCCATCCTCGCGGGCTCCCACAAGACCCAGCGATTCGTGCTCGGCATCCTCGACGGACGCACCGTCCTGGTCGTCACCTCCGGAATCGGCCTGGCCAACGCCGCGTCCGCGACCGCACGCGCCCTCACCCTCGTCGAAGCCCCCATCGTCATCGCCGCCGGCACCACCGGCGGGCTCGCCCGCGACATCAACGTCGGCGACATCGCCGCCGGCACCCGCGCCATCTACGGGCAGGCCGACGCGACCGCCTTCGGCTACGCCATGGGCCAGGTCCCCCAGATGCCCGTCGACTACGCCACCTCCGAAGCCGCCGAGGAGCGCCTGCCCATCCTGCGCGGCCTCATCGAGCACCGCGTGCGCCGCGGGCGCATCGTCTCCTCCGACTCCTTCTGCACCGAGGCCAACGTCGGCCCCATGCGGACGCGATTCCCCGACGCCATCGGCACCGACATGGAAACCTGCGCAATGGCCCAGGTCTGCTGGTCCTCCGACGTCGACTGGATCTCGCTGCGAGCCGTCTCCGACCTGTGCGGCCCCACCGCCGACCAGGCCTTCCACATGGACGGTGCCCGCGCTGCCGCCCACAGCGCCCAGGCCGTGCGCGCCTACCTGACGCTGCTCTGAGTGCCCGCCCCGGCCTCGTCGCCCCGGCCTCGTCGCCCCGAACGAACGGAAACGATCATGACCCGCCCCGCACGCATCCTCATGGTGTGCACCGGCAACATCTGCCGATCCACGATGGCCCACGCGATCCTCGAACAGGCCGCCGCACGCGCCGGCGTGGACGTCGTCGTCGATAGCGCCGGCGTGTCCGACGAGGAAGCCGGCAACCCGATCGACCGCCGTGCCGCCCGCGTCCTGCGCGACGCTGGGTACACCGTGCCCGACCATCGCGCGCGCCAGATCCGCCCCGGCGAGCTGGGGGAGTGGGACCTGATCCTCGCCATGACCTCGCGACACCTGAGCGTCCTGGAGCGCCTCGCTGATCGTGCGGGCATTGAGCACGCGGGCGCGCCGGCGTCCGCTTCCGATCTGCGCTCCGTCGACGCCCCGCGCATCTGCCTGTACCGCGACCTCGACCCCGAGGGCAGCGGCGACGTGCCCGACCCGTGGTACGGCGGCCACCAGGACTTCCTGGACACCCTCGAGGTCATCGAGCGGGTCACCCCGGAGATCCTCGCCCTCGTACGCTAGGCGCGCGGACTGATTCCTCGTTGCCCCATTAATTTCGCACGTAATTCCCCCGGGGGATCTTCGTGTTACCCCGAGAAAACCGCATGATTTCAACGTTTAGAATTCAATTGTTGAAATAGTGGTGGTGGAATTACGTGCGAAATTAGTGTTGAAGGTGATAACTGGGCAGGTATCCGCTCAGGATGTCGAGGAAGCCAGCGTTCTTCACGGTGGCGCGCGCGTCTTCCATTACAGTGTCGGGTACGAGGTCGCGGAGGGCTGTTACTGAGACCGGGACCTCTCGCGCAAAGTCGCCATTCATGACGTCGTCATAGGTGAATCGAAGGACAACGTATCCGCGCCTTAGAAGTTCTCGATCCCGCTTGAGGTCCTTCTCGCGTTGCTCTTTCGATGAGTGGAAGGCCCACCCGTCCACCTCGATGACGATGAAGCCGAGGATGATCATGTCGACCTCGCCAACTCCTTCGATCCAGACTCCGACCTGCGGTGTCAGTCCCATGTCGATGAGTTGCAATCGGGCAACGGTTTCGAGGATTGAGCGGGCTCGGTCCGACGATAGGGAGAGCGCTTCTATGAGGTGAGGCAGTCGGCTGCCGGTTGGTGGGATAGTGAGCGTCGAGACGTCGTAGAGTCCGCGATTGCGTGCGGCATCAAGCATGGGCAGTGAGACCTTGAGTGGCATGCAGACGAGCACTCGCTCTAAGACTGTCCCGATGCTGGCGACGTGTGTGCGCCTTTCTTCGTCGCTCAGGAACTGTTCCCTATGAACGCATACGTCGTCGAAGCGGCGTAGCTTCGATGGGTGCATTCCGCGGTTATACGAAACTGACAGGTGGGTCTTTTGTGGGCGTTCTTCCATGAGGATCGGAAGTTCGTAAATTTGTGCAGCGCTCACGCAGGAGATGCACGCGTTGTATACAAAAGCGCGAACCTGATCGAGAGTGAAGCTGTTCTTATCGTAGATCCAGCCTCGGTAGTGTCCGATGGGCTGGGGGAGCATTGTGGGAGTGAGCTCTGCGTGGCGCAAGCTCGATAGTTTGGTGATTCCGTGCCGTTTACGTAGCTCTTCGTTGAGATCCATGTACAGATCATGCTACTTTGTCACGCTTCGTGTGAGCTGTTTGAAATATCTGTGGATAACTAAGAAATTTCGCACGTAATTCCCCGCCGAGGTCTTTTTGAAACCTCGCGAAAACCGCATGATTTCAACGATCTGGTTTCAAATCTTGAAAGAAGTGCGGGGGAATTACGTGCGACATTGTTGGGTAACTGAGGGTGTGGGGGTGCGTGCGCGAGGCCTGGGGTACGAGGCCTGGGGTGCGAGGCCTGGGTTGGGTTATGGAGTCTGGGGTGCGAGGCCGTCGTGGCGTGCCGTTCGAGAGCGGCGCGTTGTCAAGCATGTCTTGCCTGTGGAACGAGGTTGTATGTTGCTCATGTCACGAATTACGGTGAGATTGCTGGCATGTTGGTCAGTAGCTGCACGGTCTGCGGTGAGCGGCCATGCGCCACAGGCGATTGCATGCGCACACACAACGCAAACTAAGGATGCATATGAACGCACTGAATAAAGTCGCACGTGGCGAGCGGGCGACAATCGTCGTCATTGCGCTTGTCGCAGCCGTTGCCCTCGTCCTGGGCGTCGGTGGCTTCCTCATGGCGCGTACGTTCCTGACCAGCGCGGACTCGGGAACCACGGCCTCGAAGGCGAGCTCGGATTCAAATGCTGGAATGAGTGACGCTTCGTCCGGTGAGACTTCACAGGTGCCCGACACCGCGCCACAGTCTGAGGCGACTGCTCCCACCCCGGAGGCCACGGCCTCGAGCATGCCCCCGTGTGAGGACGGCACCTCTGCGCCCGACGGAACCTGCCTGCACCCAGCATCGGTTCAGTGGCTCGACGACCTCCTGCCCGACCCGTCCACCGTTGACCGCAAGGACGCTGACGCGGTGTGCTCCGCCTACGTCATCACCAATCAAACGTGGGACGCGTCGCGTGACCTCACGGACGCGTTCGCGTCCATCCGCGCGAGCGTCTACGAAATGCCCGAGCTGCAGCGTAAGCACACGCCGAACCCCGAGCTGGCGAGGGGGCAGGGTGAGTTCCTGCCGCTCGTGCCGAATCGCTCCCACACGACTGTCACGATTGAGAACATCGGCGTCGAAGGCAGGGAATCGACCCGCCGCGAAGGTAATGAGTGGGTGAGGCTCGTCAGCTTCACGCGCTCCTACGCGGACGACTCGCACGAGCCGGTCCACGAGCTGGTGTTCCTGACCCTTGTCGAGCAGGAGGACGGTACCTGGGCTGTCGGTAACGCCGAGTGGCACTGATCGGCGCGAGGAGTGTCGACTGCTGCGTTGTGCTGCGTTGACTGGCTCTGGGTAGCATCTTCAATTTCGCATGCAATTCCTTCCCGGGGTCTTTGGCGACCCCTGTAAAAACCGCGTGATTTCAACGATCTGATTTCAAATCTTGAAAGAGGGGTGGGGGAATTGCATGCGAAATTCGTCGGGGGATAAGTACCGCCGCCGGATAGAGCGAGCGGCTACCCCGCATGGGGCAGCCGCTCGCTGCGTTACATCGTGCGTGAGGTGGCGGTTCGCTCGTTACATCGTGCGTGAGGTGGCGGTTCGCTACGTTGTAGAAGCCTGAGCGGTACCTCAGTCGGGCAGGGACGCTCCCGCCTCGGTGAGGAGAGTGCGGATCTGCTCCTCGACGCCCTTCGTGCCGCGGCCCACCGCGACCAGCTTGCCGTCCGCGCCCGCGATGAAGTGCGTCGGCCAGGCCGTCGCGCCGTAAGCCTTGAAGGCCTCGAGGTCGGGGTCCAGGGCGACCGGGTAGGTGATGCCCAGCTTCTCGATCGACGCGTTCACGACCGAGGCGTCGCGCTCGTAGGCCTGCTGGGGTGAGTGCACGCCCACCACGACCAGGCCGTAGTCTTTGTACTTCTCGTAGATGGCCTCAAGCTCTGGGATCTCGCGCTGGCAGTTCGTGCATGAGCTCGACCAGAAATCCACCAGCGTCACCGTCCCGGACGGCTGGCCCAGGGAATTCAGCCACTCCGAGGCCTGGATCGTCGGCATGACGCCGCAATCCTTCGCACCATTACGCGCGCACTGCGCGAAGTCGGTGCTCGCCTCGACGTCCTTCTCGGGCTCGCACGCGCCGTCCTCGCAGGCGTCCCCGGTGCTCGCCTCGAGCGCGGCCGTGTAGTCGGGGATCATGCGCTGCAGGGCCATCGGGGCATCCGTCGCAATACCCAGCGCGAGCGCGATCATGGCGACGCCCGCGGCGATGCGCAGCGGGCGCTGGCGGGTCTTCAGGAATCGGGCGGCGACGCCCGAACCGGCGATCGCGACGATCATCAGCGGGATCGACACGCCAATCGCGAAGGAGATGGCCAGGCCGATGATGTGCCACGTGATCTGCCCGGAGCTCGAGGCCACGATGATCGAGGTCAGCACGGGACCCGCGCACGGCACGAACGCCGCGCCCAGGACGAGGCCGAGGCCGAAGCCCGCGCTGTCACCCGTCGTGCGAGGTGCCAGGCGTGCGAAGGGACGCTCCAGCACTTCCATGATCTTTGGGACGATCATGCCGATGCCGACGGCCAGCAGTAGGACGATACCGGTCCAGCGGATCAGTGCCTGAGGCAGGTTCAGCAGGCTCAGCAGGGCCGAACCCGCGACGGTGATCAGCATGAACGAGGTGACCAGGCCCAGGACGATGAGCACGGGACGACGCGTCACCGAGTCACTGCCGTCGGCCTTCACGGCCTTCGTCGGCGCTTCCCCGCCCAGGTTCACGCCCGGAGCAACGCGGAACAGCGCCGGGTCGATGCCCGCCTTCGCTTCGTCAGAGGACGCGGATGAGCGGGCGGCCCCGGCCTCGTTCGAGGAGGACGCGGAGTCGCGGGAGCCAGCGGCGCCGAGGAAGAGCACGGGCAGGACGGGAAGGATGCACGGGGAGATGCCCGTGATGAAGCCACCAAGAAGGCCAAGCAAGAGGAACATAGGTTCACCTTACTTGGAAGTGGTTGAAAATGCGCGCTACT
>OFCU01000372.1_pt1 | contig 15433 bp, 11 predicted proteins | sample 1520851 | NCBI WGS metagenome assembly OFCU01 (sample SAMEA2699040, study PRJEB24076) | metagenome | reverse complement strand
TTATGTGGCTGGGAGGAGTAAGCGCGAGAGTTTCTCAGGCGTAGAAGTTCGCCATGGCGGCGAAGGAGTCAGCCTTCAGCGACGCACCGCCGACGAGACCGCCGTCGACGTCGGGCTGCGCCATGAGCTCCTTGATGTTGCCGGGCTTGGCGGAGCCGCCGTAGAGGATGCGGGTGGACTCGGCGGTCTCGGCGCCGAAGTCCTCGGCCAGGGCGGCGCGGATGGCACCGCACACTTCCTGAGCGTCCTCGGCGGATGCCGTCTCGCCGGTGCCGATGGCCCAGATGGGCTCGTAGGCGATGACGATCTTGGCGACTTCTTCGGCCTTCCAGCCAGCGAGGGCGGCGCGGATCTGGCCAAGCACGAAGTCGACGTAGGTGCCGGCCTTGCGGATCTCGAGGGCCTCGCCGCAGCACAGGATCGGGGTCATACCAGCGTCGAAGACCTTGCGGGCCTTGGCACCGACGAGTTCGTCGGACTCACCGTGGTACTCGCGGCGCTCGGAGTGGCCCATGACCACGTAGGTGACGCCGAGCTTGGTCAGCATTTCGGTGGAGATTTCGCCGGTGTAGGCGCCGTTGTCGTGGATCGAGACGTCCTGGGCGCCGTACTTGATCTGAAGATCATCGGCGTCGACGATGGTCTGAACGGTGCGGATGTCGGTGAACGGCGGGATCACGAGGACCTCGCACTTAGAGTAGTCGTGGCCAGCGTCGGACAGAGCCATCGCGAGGCCCTGGACGAGGTGGTTGGCCTCGAGGTGATCGAGGTTCATCTTCCAGTTGCCGGCCATCAGGGGGGTGCGTGCCATGAGTCAGTCCTCCAGAACTGCGATACCGGGCAGAACCTTGCCCTCGAGGAGCTCGAGGGAGGCGCCACCACCAGTGGAAATGTGGGAGAAGGTGTTCTCGTCGAAGCCGAGCAGGCGCACGGCAGCGGCGGAGTCGCCGCCGCCGATGACGGAGAACATGGAGCCCTTGGACAGGGCTTCGGCGACGGCGCGGGTGCCGCCGGCGAACGCGTCGAATTCGAAGACGCCCATGGGACCGTTCCAGGCCACGGTCTTGGCGGTCGCGAGCTTGTCAGCGAAGAGCTTCGTGGACTCGGGGCCGATGTCCAGGCCCATCTGGTCGTCGGGGATCGCGTCGACCTTGACGACGGTCGCGGGCGCGTCGGCCGCGAACTCGGGGGCGACGATGACGTCGACGGGCAGGACGAGGTCGACGCCGCGCTCGGCGGCCTCGGCGATGTAGCCCTTGACGGTGTCGATCTGGTCTTCCTCAAGCAGGGACTTGCCCACCGAGTAGCCCTGTGCGGCCAGGAAGGTGAAGACCATACCGCCGCCGATGAAGAGCATGTCGGCCTTCTTCAGCAGGTTGGCGATGACGCCGAGCTTGTCGGAGACCTTGGAGCCGCCGAGGACGACGCCGTAGGGGCGCTCGGGGTCACCGGTGACCTTGGACAGGGACTCGATCTCCTTGAGGACGAGCAGGCCAGCGGCCGAGGGCAGCAGCTTGGCAATGTCGTAGACGGACGCCTGCTTGCGGTGGACGACACCGAAGCCGTCGGAGACGAACGCATCGCCGAGCTTGGCGTACTCGCGGGCGAGATCTTCGCGCTCCTCGTCAACCTTGGAGGTCTCACGGGGATCGAAACGGACGTTCTCGAGCAGGGCGATCTCGCCCTCGCCCAGGGCGGCAACCGTCTCGGCAGCGGAGGGGCCAACAACGTCGGAGGCAAGCGTGACCTTCACGCCGGAAAGCTCAGCGAGGCGCTTGGCGACGGGGGCCAGCGAGAAGGCGGGATCGACCTTGCCCTTGGGGCGGCCGAGGTGGGCCATGATGACGACCTTGGCACCGGCGTCGGTGAGGGTCTTAAGGGTAGGCAGCGCCGCGCGGATACGGCCGTCGTCGGTGATGACGCCGTCCTTGAGCGGAACGTTGAAGTCGGAGCGGACGAGGACGCGCTTGCCGCGCAGGTCGCCCAGGGTGGAGATGGTCCTCACGAGGAGTCCTTTCGGTCTGAAGGCGGTGGTGATGTACGAGATGCCCGTGCACGAGCGTGCACGGGCATCTCGCTGATCAGCTCATGGCTGGTGTTTCAGCTGTGTGCTCAGGCGAGCTTGGAGCCAACGAGGGCGGTGAGGCGAACGAGAGCGTTCGAGTAGCCCCACTCGTTGTCGTACCAGGACAGGACCTTGACGAGGTTGCCGATGACCTTGGTCTCGGTGGCGTCGAAGATCGAGGTGTGCGGGTCGCCCACGATGTCGGAGGAGACGATCGGATCCTCGGTGTACTCGAGAACACCCTTGAGCTCACCCTCAGCGGCGGCCTTCACGGCAGCCTTGACGGCCTCGACGGAGACCTCCTTCTTCGCGATGAAGGTGAGGTCGGTCAGGGAGCCGGTCGGGGTGGGGACGCGGACGGCGAGGCCGTCGAACTTGCCCTCGAGCTCGGGCAGGACCAGGGCGACAGCCTGGGCAGCACCGGTCTTGGTGGGGATCATGTTCAGGGCCGCGGCGCGGGCGCGACGCAGATCCTTGTGGGGGGCGTCGAGGACGCGCTGATCGCCCGTGTAGGAGTGGATGGTGGTCATGATGCCGCGCTCGATGCCGAAGTTCTCCTCGAGAACCTTGGCCAGGGGGGCGAGGCAGTTGGTCGTGCAGGAAGCGTTCGACACGATGTTCATCGTGGCGCCGTCGTACTTGTCCTCGTTCACGCCCATGACGAAGGTGCCGTCGACGTTCTTCGCGGGAGCGGAGATGACGACCTTCTTGGCACCGGCGTCCAGGTGAGCCTTGGCCTTCTCGCCATCGGTGAAGAAGCCCGTGGACTCAACGACAACCTCAACGCCGAGCTCGCCCCAGGGCAGATCGGCGGGGTTACGCTGTGCGAGCACCTTGATGTGCTTGCCGTTGACGATGATGCCCTCGTCATCGTAGGACACCTCACCCTGGAAGCGACCCGTGATCGAGTCGTACTTCAGCAGGTGAGCAAGGGTCTTGTTGTCGGTCAGGTCGTTAACGGCGACGACCTCAATGTCCGCGCCCTGCTCGAGAGCGGCGCGGAAGAAGTTACGGCCGATGCGGCCGAAGCCGTTGATGCCAACGCGGGTGGTCACTATGGTTCCTCCTGCTCGTGCCCTCACAGGGCACGGTTTTCGATGCAACCGGGCGTGCGGGTTGCCAGCCCGGCCCGCAGATTTCTGCGGTTCCAGCAGTTCCTAATCTACACCCGAAAGCGGACTCTGTCACAATCCAATTTCGAAATTTGCACGTGGGGTAATTCTCGTTTGGACTGGGACGAACGTAACAGGGGAGGAAGTCAGTCCTCCTCGAGCATGTCGAGGGTGAGCGCAGATTCCGTGTCCGGGATGCCGCGTTCGTGCGCGACCTTATCGGCGAGAGCCAGGAGGCGGCGGATACGACCGGCGACGGCATCCTTGGTCAGGGGCGGATTCGTATGCTTGCCGAGCTCCTCGAGGGAGGCCTGCTTGTACTGCAGGCGCAGGGTGCCGGCCTCGAGCAGGTGGGCGGGAACGTCGTCCCCGAGAATCTCGAAGGCACGTTCGACGCGGGCACCCGCGGCAACGGCCGCGCGGGCGGAGCGACGCAGGTTCGCGTCGTCAAAGTTGGCCAGTCGGTTGGCGCTCCCCCGGGCCTCGCGGCGCTCGCGACGCTCCTGCCACGCCTCGAAGGTCTGGGGGGCACCCATTGCGGAGATGAGCGTGCCGATCGCGTCCGAATCGCGGACGGAGACGCGGTCGGTGCCGCGAACTTCCTTGGAACGAGCAGCGGCACCGAGCTTACGCGCGCAGCCAACCATCGCGAGGGCGACCTCGGGGCCGGGGCACGTGATCTCCAGCGAAGAAGACCGTCCGGGTTCCATGAGGGAGCCGCGCGCGAGGAAGGCACCGCGCCAGATAGCCGCAGCCTCGGCGGTCCCGGAGGCGACAAGTACCGGCGGCAGGCCGCGAACGGGGCGCCGCAGGGAGTCAACGAGGCCCGTGAGGCGCGCGAGCTCGTCAGCCTTGTGGACCACGCGCACGACGTAGCGCTTGCCGCGTCGCAGAGAAGAACCGGACACCACGACGACGGAGGACTCAGCGTTATACAGCGCCTGCAGGTAGGTGCGCAGGCGGCGCGCGGCCACGGGAGAGTCAAGCTCGGCCTCGACGAGAATGCGCCCGCCCACGAGGTGCAGGCCTCCCGCGAAACGCAGCGTCGCGCTCACTTCGGCGGCTACCTCAGACGGCGTCGTGACGACGGCGCGCGCCAGCTCGTCCTTCATGTCAGATGTCAGGGACACGGCTTCTCCAGATATGTGATGTCGTTTGTCAGCAGGCAACAGGTTCTAAGGTAACCACGTTTCGGGCTGTCCGACCTCGCCAAGGAAGCCGTCAAATGCGTCACGCAGCGCCGCGGCGAGGCGCAGCGGATCGTGGTGCGGGGCTCCATCACCCGTGCGAACCTGCCGCAGGAGAACGCGCGCGCCGAGTTCTTCGGCTGCCACGATCAGGTCATCGATATCATCGCAAGCCGTCGGATCCGCGACGACGACGTCGAGCTTGAGCATCGGTGCGTACTCGCGTAGAACGCGCACGTGGTCGGCGGTCGACATCAGGTCGGTTTCGCCGCGCTGGCGCGCCAGGTTAAGCACGAGCGCGCGGTGGGCATCGGTCGTGGCGAGGGCACGATTAATGTCCGGCACCAGGAGATGCGGGATCACGGAGGTGTACCAGGACCCGGGTCCGAGGACCACCCAGTCGGCCTCGGAGATCGCCTCGGTGACCGCGGCGGGAACCTCGGGGGCCTCGGGCGTGATGCTCACGTGCTCGACGGTGCCGGGAGCGACGGCGACCTTGGACTGGCCGGACACGACGTAGCGGCGACCGCCGTCGTTCATGTCCGCCTCGATGTCAATCGGCGTCGTGGACATGGGCAGGACGCGCCCCTGCGCACCGAGGAGACGTCCGACCCAGTCGAGACCTTCGACGGGATCGTCGAGAAGCTGCCACAGGCCGGTAATCAGCAGGTTACCGAGCGCGTGCCCATTGAGGGGCCCACTCGTATCCAGGCGCAGCTGCATGACGTCGCGCCACGTCAGGCCCCACTCGGATTCCTCGCAGAGAGAGGCCAGCGCCATGCGCAGGTCGCCGGGAGGCAGGATTGGCATCTCCTGGCGCAGTCGGCCGGAGCTGCCGCCATCGTCGGCGACGGTCACGACGGCTGTCAGTGCGCGCGTGATGTGGCGCAGCGCCCGCAGGGTCGCGGACAGACCATGTCCGCCGCCGAGGGCGACGATGTTCTGGCCGGATTCTCCACGTTGAACCCAGCCGGCTGCATCAAGATAGGGCATCAGTCTCTCCCAATGTCACGGTGCATCACACGAACCGTGTATCCGTGTGTGCGCAGGCGTTGCGCGATTGCCTCCGCGGACGCGACGGAGCGGTGCTTTCCACCCGTGCATCCGACGGCAATCGTGACGAACGGCTTCAATTCTGCCAGATAGCCGCTGAGCATGGGGGCGAGAAGGTCAGCGTATCCGAGGGCAAAATCGCGCGCCCCCGGCTGAGAGAGCACGTAGTCGGCGACCGCCTGGTCCTTGCCCGTGAGGTGACGCAGTTCGTCCACCCAGTACGGGTTCTTGAGAAAGCGCACGTCAACGACATGATCGGCGTCGAGGGGCAGGCCGTGCTTGAAGCCAAAGGATTCGACGGTCACCTGCAGGGGACGCTCCTCCCCCGCCACGATGTCACGGATGCGCCTCGTCAGATCGTGAACGCTCATCGTGGAGGTGTCGATGACCTCGTCGGCCGTGCGACGAAGGGGCGCGAGCAGGCGCATCTCGGCCTTGATGCCGTCCATGAGGGTACCTGCGCCCTGGAGGGGATGCGGGCGGCGGTTGGACTCGTAGCGTCGCACCAACGTTTCGGGACTGGCCTCGAGGAAGATGATGCGGTAGACGATGCCCGCGCCCTTGAGCTGTTCGAGAGTCGCATCGAGCGTACGGAAGAAGGTACGCGAGCGCACATCCACACCAACGGCGAGGCGGTGCACGCCCGCTGCCGGATCGTTCGACATCATGCCGACGAGGGCGGGCAGCATGGTCGGCGGCAAGTTGTCGACGACGTACCAGTCGAGGTCTTCGAGCGCGCGGGCAGCGCCGGTGCGGCCCGCCCCGGAGTAGCCGGTGATGATGAGCACCTCATTGGAGGCGCGCGGCTCGTACTTGACGCGCATCATGTCACGCACGGCGATGCCCTCGGGGACCGTGGGAGGGTTCTCCTCGTTGATTGCCGAGGCCTGGGCCTCGGCCGCGTCGCGGTCGTCCGTGGGTGTGTGGTCGGGCATGGCGTCCTCCTGACTGGTCGGCTGATCGGGTGATGGGAGCTGTTAGGCGGAAGGGGCGGGGGCTTCGTCGATCGTGATGCCGGCGGCGGCGCGCCTGGCGATGACTCGCGCTTCCTTCGGCGTGCTCGCGGTAGCGGCGACGACGCCGATCCGCCTGCCGGCGCGGCTCACCGGCTTGCCGAAGATGCGCACGATGTCGGCGGATTCGAGGGCGCGAGCGACGCCGTTGTAGACGGGTGTATCGACGGCGCTCGTCGACTTGATGACCGCCGACGCACCCGGGGTGGCCTGGGCAGTCGAGACGGGCAGGCCGAGGATGGCGCGTGCGTGCAGCTCGAACTCGGACTGGGTTTGTGTCACCATCGTGACCATGCCTGTGTCGTGGGGGCGGGGCGACAGCTCGGAGAACCAGACCTCGTCGCCACGCACGAAGAACTCGACTCCGAAGATGCCGAGACAGGGCCCGTTTCCGGCTTCGGCCAGGGCGTCGGTCACGGCTTTGGCCATCTGCCGCGCGCCCTCGAGGGCTGCCTCGCTCATGGCCATGGGCTGCCAGGATTCGACGTAATCGCCGCCCTCCTGGCGGTGTCCGATGGGCGCGCAGAAGCTCGTCGTGACGGAGCCTGAAGCGGCGTCCCAGGAGCGCACGGTGAGCAGCGTGATCTCGTAATCGAAGTCAACGCCTTCTTCAACGATGACGACGCCGGTCGTGGCGCGGGCGTCATCTTCGGCGTGGGTCCAGGCGGAGGCGGCCTGCTCGGGTCCCGTCACGCGGGACTGGCCGTGCCCGGAGGAGGACATCGTGGGCTTGACGAAGGCGGGGTAGCCGACCTCGTCCAGGGCCGCGGCCAGCTCGGCCTCACTGCGCGCGAAGCGGAAAGCGGAGGTGCGCACGCCGGGCAGCGACGCAGCGAGGTTGCGAATGCGCTGACGGTCCATCGTCGCCTGGACGGCAAAGGCGTTGGGGACGACGCGCACGCCGCGCTCCTCATAGGCACTCAAGCACTCTGTTGCGATGGCCTCGACCTCGGGGACGATGAGGTCGACATCCACGGTATCAAGGACCGCACGCAGGGCGACCGGATCACTCATGTCAAAGACGCGGAACTCATCCGCCACCTGCATGGCGGGAGCGCCCTCGTAGGAGTCGCAGGCGATCACCGTGCATCCGTAGCGTTGCAGGGCGATGACGACTTCCTTACCGAGTTCGCCCGATCCCAGCAGCAGCACACGTGCCGGCAGCGGCACGGGAAGCGTCGTTGTCATGGTGTGTCCTCCCTCGACGATGTCGCTAGCCTATCGCGGATCGTGCGCGCAAGGCCGACTCCCACGCCCTTGACCTCGGCGATCTCCTCAACGGAGGACTCCCGAATCCGCTTGACGGAGCCGAAATGCTTGAGCAGCGCGGCCTGGCGTACCGGTCCAAGCCCTGGAATGGAGTCGAGGACCGAACGACGCTGGGCCTTCGACCGGCGCTTGCGGTGTTTCGTGATCGCGAAGCGGTGAGACTCGTCGCGCAGGTACTGCAGGAGGTACAGGGCCTCCGACGTGCGCGGCAGGATGAGCGGGAAGTCGTCGCCGGGAATCCACACCTCTTCGAGGCGCTTAGCCAGGCCCACGACGGGCACATCCGCGCCCACCGCGTCCAGAGCGGCGCGCGCGGCGTTCACCTGGGGCAGGCCGCCGTCCACGACGACCAGGTCGGGCCGGTAGGAGAAACGCTTGGGGCGTCCCGTCATCGCGTCAATCGGGCCGGACGCGTAGGCGACACCGTCCTCGTCCTCACCGTCAACGCCGGCCTCCTCGGCAAGCAGCCGCGAGAAGCGGCGCGTGAGAACCTCGTTCATCGCGCTCGTGTCGTCGGGGGTGCCGTTTCCGTCCTCACCGCGGATGTTATAGGTGCGGTAGGCGTCCTTGCGTGGCATACCGTCCTCGAACACGACCATCGAGGCGACCTGGTTCTCTCCGCCCGTGTGCGAGACGTCGTAGCACTCGATGCGCAGGGGCGCACCCGGCAGGTCGAGGTTTTCCGCGAGCTGCTCGAGTGCCTTCGAGCGCGCCGTAATGTCTCCCGCGCGCTTCGTGCGGTGCAGAGCGAGCCCCTGGCGGGCGTTCTCCGTTACCGTCTCCATGATCTGTGCCTTCGGGCCGCGCTTGGGCACGTGCACCGAGACGGACGCGCCGCGGATCTCTGCCAGCCAGCGCGCGATGATCTCCCCTTCCTCCGGCTCGACAGAGACGAGCACCTCCCGTGGGATCGCCGAGGTCGGCGTGTGCGCAACGTCGTCCACGCTCACTGCCGCCACCTTGGCCGCCTTCCCAGCCCCGGCCTCGTCCGGCGACGCCGAGGAATACACCTGCTCGAGGAGGCGGGCCATGAGCGCCGCGTCGTCCGCGCCGTCCACGCGCTCGATCACCCAGCCGCGCGTTCCTCGGATGCGCCCGCCGCGCACGTGGAAGACGTGGACCGCAGCGTCCAGGTCGTCGCTGACGAGCGAAAACACGTCCGCGTCCGAGCCATCGTCGAGCACGACCGCATTGCACTCCAGCACCGTACGCAGAGCCTTGACATCGTCGCGCAGCTTCGCCGCGCGCTCGAAGTTGAGCTCCATAGACGCCTGGCGCATCTGCTCCTCCAGGTCACGGATCACCGGGCCCGCGCGCCCCTCCATGAACTCGCACAGGCCCTCCGCGAGCTCGCGATGCTCCTCCATGGAAATGCGCCCCACGCACGGGGCCGCACACTTGTCGATGTACCCGAGCAGGCACGGGCGCCCCTGCGCCTTCGCACGCTGAAACACGCCCGCCGAACACGAGCGCATCGGGAAAACACGCAGCAGCTGATCGATCGTCTCGCGGATCGCCCACACCTGCGTGTACGGGCCGAAGTAGCGCGACCCGGCCCGCTTGCGCTCGCGCGTCACCTGCACGCGCGGGAAGCGCTCCCCCATCGACACCGCCAGGTAGGGGTAGGACTTGTCGTCCTTAAACATCACGTTGAAACGCGGATTGAATTCCTTAATCCACGTGAACTCCAGAGTCAGGGCCTCGACCTCGGAACGCACCACGGTCCACTGCACGGCGCTCGCGGTCGTCACCATCTGCTGGGTGCGCGGATGCAGGTTCGCCAGGTCCTGGAAGTAGTTGGTGAGGCGATTGCGCAGGTTTTTGGCCTTGCCGACGTAGATGACGCGGCCGCTCGGGTCTGAGAATCGGTAGACGCCCGGCGAGGTCGGGATGTCTCCCGTGCGGGGTCGGTACGTCGAAGGATCTGCCACGCTCCCAGGGTACGAGGCCGGGGCTGGGAGTGCCTGGCACCCACGTTGGGCGTGCTCTATGTCATGAAACATTTGAATAATGAAACCAATACACACGCACGCCACCTGTAGGCATATACTGGGCTTGGCCACGAATTGACCGATTCTTGACCTTTGAGTACAGCTCTCCCACAAAGAAGGACGTTCATGTTCACCTCCACCCAAGAGGTCGCAGACTTTATCTCCGAGCAGAACATTGAACTCGTCGACGTGCGCTTCTGCGACGTCCCCGGTGTTCAGCAGCACTTTACGATCCCCGTGAGCGAGTTCCTGGACGCCGCCTTGTCGGACGGCCTCATGTTCGACGGCTCCTCGGTGCGCGGATTCACCGCCATCCACGAGTCCGACATGAAGCTCATCCCGGACATCTCCTCCGCGTTCGTCGACCCGTTCCGCGATCGTAAGACCCTGGTCGTCAACTTCTCGATCGTCGACCCCTTCACCGACGAGCCCTTCTCGCGCGACCCGCGTCAGGTGGCCGCCAAGGCCGAGGCGTACCTGCGCTCGACCGGCATCGCTGACGAGTGCTTCATCGGCGCAGAGGCGGAGTTCTACCTCTTCGACGACGTGCGCTACCAGGTCACCCCGCACAACACCTTCTTCTCCGTCGACTCCCCCGAGGCGTACTGGAACACCGGCCGCGTCGAAGATGGCGGCAACATGGGCTACAAGGTGCCCATCAAGGGCGGTTACTTCCCCGTCTCCCCCGCCGACAAGTACGCCGACGTGCGCGACGAGATGAGCCGACTCCTCGAGGAGGTCGGCCTGACGATCGAGCGCGCCCACCACGAGGTCGGCTCAGGCGGTCAGCAGGAGATCAACTACCGCTTCGCGACGCTGCAGACCGCGGCCGACGACATGATGAAGTTCAAGTACGTCATTAAGAACGCCGCCCTTGAGTTTGGCCATTCCGCGACCTTCATGCCCAAGCCGCTGTTCGGCGACAACGGTTCGGGCATGCACACCCACATGTCGCTGTGGAAGAACGGCGAGCCCATCTTCTATGACGAGCGCGGTTACGGTTCCCTGTCCGACACGGCCCGCTGGTTCATCGGCGGTCTGCTCGAGCACGCGCCCGCGCTCCTCGCCTTCACGAACCCGTCGGTGAACTCCTTCCGACGCCTGGTTCCCGGCTTCGAGGCCCCCATCAACCTCGTGTACTCGGCGCGTAACCGCTCCGCGTGCATCCGCATCCCCGTCACGGGCACGTCGCCCAAGGCCAAGCGCGTGGAGTACCGCGTGCCTGACCCGAGCGCGAACCCCTACCTGGCGTTCTCCGCGTGCCTCATGGCGGGCATCGACGGCATCAAGCGCCGCATCGAGCCGGCCGCGCCGATCGACAAGGACCTGTACGAGCTGCCCCCGGCCGAGTACCAGGACATCGCGAAGCTGCCGAGCTCCCTCGAGGCCGCCCTCGATGCACTGCGCGAGGACCACGAGTTCCTCACCGAGGGCGACGTCTTCACGCAGGACCTCATCGACACCTGGCTCGACTACAAGGAGACCAAGGAGGTCGCCCCGATGCGCGCCTACCCGCACCCCTACGAATACGAGCTCTACTACGATCTGTGATCTAATCGTCACTCAGCGGCCCCCACCCCGATTAAGGGGCGGGGGCCGCACCACAACCAGTAGACTCACAACGGACCTGTTGTTCAGTCTTTGAACCGATACCCGGGAGAACACGATGAAGCGCATGCGCGATGGCTCGTACACGATCAAGCCGACGTACAAGGTCGGCGAACACGACATCGTGCCCGACATGCTGGCCAAGCGGGCACTCACCCAGCCGCACCAGGTGTGCGTCGAGCAGCGCTCCTCCGTCGGCTCCACCCGCTCTCTGACCGCCGGTGAGCTCCAGCGTCAGGTCGAGTACACCGCCTGCGGCCTCATCGGACTCGGCGTGCAGGCGGGAGACGCTGTCGCGATCCTTGCCCCGACCTCGTACGAGTGGCTCCTCCTCGATCTCGCGCTCCTCTCCATCGGCGCGATCACCGTCCCGATCTACGAGTCCGACTCCGCCGCCCAGATCGAGCACATCCTCACCGACGCACACGTGACCCGCGTCTTCACGGCCACCACCCAGCAGGCTGAGCTCGTGCACTCCGTGGCTCCCGAGTACACCGTGGCGGTCGACTCCTTCGACCGCGGCGCCCAGCGCATGATCGCCCGCGCAGCCACCGGCATCACCATCGAGAACGTCGAGCAGCGCCGCGCGACCATCTCCTCCTCGGACATCGCCACCATCATCTACACCTCCGGCACGACCGGAAACCCGAAGGGCGTGGCCTTGACGCACGCGAACTTCGTGGCCACCGCGGGGGGTGCGCGCCAGGTCCTCGGTGAGGTCATCGACTCCCCCGAGACCCGCCTGCTGCTCTTCCTGCCGGTCGCCCACGTGCTCGCGCGCCTCGTCATGCACGTGATCCTGTCGGGCCAGGGCGTCCTCGGCTTCTCCCCCAGTATCAAGAACCTGCTGCCGGACATCCAGGCCTTCAAGCCCTCCGTTCTCCTCGTTGTGCCCCGCGTCCTCGAGAAGGTCTACAACGCGGCCTCCTCCAAGGCGGGCGGCGGCATCAAGGGCCGCATGTTCGCGTGGAGCGCCAAGCAGGCGCGCACCTTCTCCGTGGCCTCCGAGAAGACCTTCGGCCCCGGCCTGTTCAAGAAGATGCGTCACGGCATCGCCGACGCGCTCGTCCTGAAGAAGATTCGCGCGATCCTCGGCCCCAACCTGCGCTACATCGTCTCCGGCGGTGCTCCGCTAGCCACCGACCTCGCTCATTTCTACGCGGGCATGGGTCTCACCCTCATCCAGGGTTACGGCCTGTCCGAGACCACCGGACCAATCGCTGTCCAGCACATCGGCAAGAACCCCGTCGGCGGCGTCGGCCTGCCCCTGCCCGGTAACTTCATCAAGACCGCGAAGGACGGGGAAATCCTCGTGCGCGGCCAGTCCGTCATGCCCGGCTACTATCACCTGCCCGAGCAGACCGCCGAGGTCATGCCCGACGGCAAGTGGTTCCACACGGGTGACCTGGGCTCGATCGACCGCAAGGGCCAGCTGACCATCACGGGCCGCAAGAAGGAGCTCATCGTCACCGCTGGCGGCAAGAACGTCTCCCCCGAGGTCCTCGAGGATTCCCTGGCCACGCACCCGCTGATCGCCAACGTCATCGTCGTCGGCGACCAGCGCCCCTACGTCGGCGCTCTCTTTACGCTTGACGCCGACATGCTGCCCGACTGGCTTGCCAAACACGGCCTGCCGCAGTGCTCGCCCACCGAGGCCGCTGAGCTGCCCGCCGTCCGCGAGTCTCTCGAGAAGGCCGTCGAACGCGCCAACAAGGCAGTGTCCCGCGCCGAGTCGATCCGCAAGTTCCGCATCATCGACGCCACCTTTACGGTCGCGAACGGCTACGTCACACCGTCGATGAAGCTACGCCGCCGCAAGGTGCTCACCGACTACGCCCACGAGGTCGACGCCCTGTACGGCGGCCCCGTCTCTGCTGAGCCGACGAAGAAACACGGATTCTTCCACCGCGCCAAGAAGAACTAATCCCACCACGCACGGCGCACAGCGCCCACCCCACGAAAGGACCGCAATGACGGTACGCAGGCTCGCCGACGGCTCTTGGGAGTCGATCGCGACCCGAGAAGCCACCGAGGACATGAACCTGCCGAAGATGCTCCACCAGCGCGTGGCGTCTCACCCCGGGCAGGTCGCGATCGAGCGACGCTCCAACGTCGGCGCGTGGCGCCGGGTCACCATGGAAACGTTCCTCGGGGAGGCCGACTCGCTTGCACGTGGCCTCATCGGCATCGGGCTCGAGGCCGGCGACCACCTGGCGATCCTGGCCCCCACCTCCTACGAGTGGGCGCTCATCGACGTGGCCGCGCTGTCCTGCGGCGCAATCACCGTCCCCATCTACGAGACGGACTCGGCCTCACAGATCGCGCACATCCTGGCCGACGCCGACGTTCGTTTCGTCATTACGGCCACCACGCAGCAGGCCGAGCTGGTCGAATCCGTGCGCACCGAGGGTGTCCGCCATATTCTTTCCCTGGACCGGGGTGCCGAGCGCGTCCTGACGGCAGCCGCTCAGGACGTGAGCGTCGAGCAGGTGCGCGAGCGCACCGACGCCGTGACGCTTCGCGACGAGGCGACGGTCATCTACACCTCCGGCACGACCGGTATGCCCAAGGGCGTCGTACTCACGCACGGCAATTTCATCTCGCCGATGCTGCAGGCCTACGACTTCCTGCCCGTCCTCATCAACGACCCGAAGTCGCGCTCGCTGCTCTTCCTGCCGGTCGCCCACGTCCTGGCGCGCTTCGTCATGTACTGCCTGCTCGCCGGTCAGGGCGTCACCGCTTTCTCCCCGGACACCCGTAACCTCGTCAACGACATCGCGACCTTTAAGCCGACGATGCTCCTCGTGGTTCCGCGCGTCATGGAGAAGGTCTACAACGCCGCGGCCGCGAAGGCCGGCGGCGGCATGAAGGGCCGGATGTTCGCGTGGGCCGCCAATCAGGCGCGTGCCCTGTCCAAGGCCACCGCCTACGTCAACTCTCCCCTGCCCGAGTCTGCAGTCGCTGGTCCCGGACCCGACACGACGCCCGTTCCCGACGCCTCGGCGATGCCTTCCCCCGGCCCGTCGACCGCGCTCAAGTTGCGCGGACGCGTCGCCGACGCGCTCGTCCTGTCGAAGGTCCGCGCGATCCTGGGCCCGAACCTGCACACGATCATCTCGGGTGGTGCTCCCCTGGCCCTCGACCTGGCGAACTTCTATCGCGGCCTGGGCATCACGCTCCTCCAGGGCTACGGACTGTCCGAGACAACCGGCCCGATCTCCGTGGAGACGCCGCAGGACTTCCCGCCGGACTCGGTGGGATTCCCGTGGCCTGGCAACCGCATGAAGATTGCTCCCGACGGCGAGCTGCTGGTCCAGGGCATCTCGGTGTCGAAGGGCTACCACAACCTGCCCGAGGCCACGGCTGAGGCATACGTCGACGGCTGGTTCAAGACCGGCGACCTCGCTTCCATCGACGACCGAGGCCATCTGCGGATCACGGGCCGCAAGAAGGAACTCATCGTCACTGCGGGCGGCAAGAACGTCTCCCCCGAGATCCTCGAAGAGTCCCTGTCGACGCACCCGCTCATCGCGAACATCATCGTGGTTGGCGACAACCGCCCGTACATCGGCGCGCTCATCGCCCTGGACACGGAGATGCTGCCCGAGTGGCTGGCCACCCATGGCCTGCCCATTGTCGATGCTGCGCAGGCCGCGAACCTGCCCGAGGTGCGCGACTCGCTCGAGAAGGCGATCGCCCGCGCCAACAAGGCCGTCTCCCGCGCCGAGTCGATCCGCCGCTACCGCATCGTCAACGCTGCCTTCACCGTGGAGAACGGCTACATGACGCCCTCCCTCAAGCTGAAGCGCCGCCGCGTCCTGGCCGACTACGCCGACGAGGTTGACGCCCTGTACGCGTCGGGCGAGGCTGCGAAGAACCAGGAGTAACCCGGCAAGGCGCGCGGATTCACCGGACACACCAAGCGGCCCCGGTCTCGTTGTGAACTGCGCCCCGAAACTTGGACGCGTTTAATGGTAGCCGTTATGCGGCTTCCTGTAGGGCCTGGTCCCGGTATTCTGCCGGGGTCAGGCCCTTGAGCTTTACTTGGCGTCTTACTGTGTTCCAGTGTGTGATGTAGGTGTCGAGGTCGGTTTTGAAGCTTTCGAAGGTCTGCCAGTCTTGGCCGCGGAAGAAT
>OFCU01000366.1_pt1 | contig 15812 bp, 15 predicted proteins | sample 1520851 | NCBI WGS metagenome assembly OFCU01 (sample SAMEA2699040, study PRJEB24076) | metagenome | reverse complement strand
GAAGTCGTCGATGGTCTCGTGAGCGAGGAGCTCGCTCTTCTTCAAGACGATGACGTCTTCGGCGACCTTTTCGAGTTCGGAGACCATGTGCGAGGAGACGAGGAAGCGACGCTGTGGGCGCTTGCCTTCCATGCACTCTCCCGCCAGGGCGAGTATCTCCTCATAGAGGGCGTAGCGCGTGGGCACGTCCAAGGGCGCCTGGATCTCGTCGAGGAGAGTGAGTGGTGCTCCCGATGCCAGCGCAATCGAGGCAGAGAGAATGGCAGCTTGCCCGCCGGAGAGCTTGCGCACGTACTTGCGATTGACGCGCAGGTCGAATCGATCGGCGTAGTGGGTGAAAAGCTGCTCATCCCACGTGGGACGCAGACGCGCATAGGCGACGAGGGACTGGCTGTACAGCTCGTCGAAGTCGCGAGCGGAGGAAGCGATGATCGATCCGGTGAGCAGGTCGTCGGCGCTGGCCTGGACGCCGTCGATGGCAACGCTCCCCGAGGTGGGGACCATCAGACCGCCGAGGATCTGCATAAGCGTCGTCTTTCCCGAGCCGTTGGGGCCGACGAGGGCGGTGACGGTGGCATCCCCGAGGGTGAGCGAGATGTCGCGCAGCGCCGCCTCACTCTCTCCCGGATACGTGTGACTGATGGAGTTGAGGGTGATCATGAGTTGTCCTTGGCGGTCGTGTCAGCACCATAGGCGCGGACGTGGTCGATGATGGCGTCGAGATCGAGGCCCAGGGCCAGGCCCGCTTCAACGGCGGGATGCAGGGTCTCCTCCACGTAGGTGGCGAGCCCGTCGGCCACGAGCGCGTGCTGTGCACCTTCGGCGACGAACATGCCGATGCCACGCCGCTTTTCGACGAGCCCCTCGTCGACGAGGATGGCAAAGGCCTTGCCGACGGTGGCGGGGTTGATGCGGTAGGTGGCGGAGTACTCCGTGGTGGAGGTGAGCTGGTCCCCGGCGCGCAGGGCGCCGCGCAGGATCTGCGCGCGGATGTCGTCGGCGATCTGCACGTAGATCGGGATCCCCGAGACGAAGGTGGGTGCCATGAGCAACCTCCCAGGTTCAGCGGTTCATTACATGACTAATGAACCATATAACCAACTAACCTGTCAAGCTCTCACAACGAATCCTAGATCACATCCGCAACAACAAATACAGCCCCCTACCCAAACCTCGCACGTAATTCAGCCCGGTCAGTTTTCAACACCGCCCACAAACGTTGCAATTCCAACGACCACATTTTAACGTTTGAACGGTTTACATGGAAATTACGTGCGACATTGTTGGGGAACCATGCCCGCGATGCTGGCAACGCCCGCAACGTCCGCAACACCCGCAACGCCTGCAACGCCCGCGATGCTCGCAACGCCCGCAACGCCCGCAACGCCCGCGCCCGCGCCCGCGCCCGCGATGCCGGATCCACACCCGCACGTCAACTGCCCGCCCTACAAACACAACCCGCCCCACGCACAAAACAGCCCCGGCCTCGTCCCACGGGGATAGGGGACGAGGCCGGGGCTGGGCAAGAGGGCGCGGAGGAGCGCTTACTCCTTGACGCCGCCGGCGGTCAGGCCGGAGACGATGTACTTCTGCAGGTACTGGAACAGCAGGATCACCGGGACGGCCGCGATCACGGAACCGGCCGCGAAGACGCCCCACGGGGTGGTCTTCTGGTCGGCTGCCCACGTGTACATGCCGACAGCGAGGGTGAACTGCGCGTCACCCTGCAGGACAACCTTCGCGATCACGAAGTCGCCGAGCGAGGAGATGAAGCTCAGCAGGCCAACGACCGCCAGGACGGGGCGAACCAGCGGCATGATGATCGTCCAGAAGGTCTGGGCGTGCGTCGCGCCGTCGATCATGGCCGCCTCATCCAGCGAACGCGGGATCGAGTTGAAGAAACCGTAGAGCAGGAAGGTGTTCGAACCGAGCGCGCCACCGAGGTAGACGCAGATCAGGCCGAGCTTGGAGTTCAGGCCGATCACCGGGAAGATGTCCTGGATGCCCAGGAGCAGCAGGTACAGCGCCACGAAGGCCAGCATCTGCGGGAACATCTGCACCAGCAGCAGGCCGGTCAGGGTCGCGCGGCGTCCCTTGAAGCGGAAGCGGCTGAACGCGTAGGCCGCGGCCGCACCCATGAGCACGGTACCCACTGCGGTCACGGAGGAGACGATCAATGAGTTGATGACCCACAACCAGAATTTAGAGCCGTTACGACCCAGGTCGACGTAGTTCTGAAAGGAGATCTTCGTGAAAAGGCTGTTGGAGCCAGCGAGCGTACCACCCGGGTTCAGGGACACCGACAGGACATAGAGCAGCGGGACCACGCAGTAAATGATCATCAGGATGGCGACAATGTGGCGCCAACCAACCTCTTTCCACCAGCGCGCCCCCTTCAGGGTCGACTCACGATTCTTCTTCACTGTTGCAGCACTCATCACAGCTCCTCAAGGGTCTTCGTCTGACGGAAACCGATCCACGCGATCACGCCCACGACGATAAAGATAACGATGGACATGGCCGAGGCCAGGCCGTAGTCGGCAGACTTATCTGCGAGGGCGATCTTGTAGACCATCGAGATTAGGATGTCCGACTCACCCACAGGGTAGGAGAGGCCCGGGTAGTTCGGGCCGCCGTCGGTCAGCATGTAGATGAGCGAGAAGTTGTTGAAGTTGAACGCGAAGGAGGCGATCAGCAGCGGCACCGTGGACTGTAGAACGAGCGGCAGCTTGATGGACCACACGGTGCGCAGACCGGAGGCACCGTCGATCTTCGCGGCCTCTTCGACGTCACCCGGCAGGGACTGGAGGGCACCCAGGCACACGAGGAACATGTAGGGGAAGCCCAGCCAGAGGTTCACACCCAGGATCGAGAGCTTGGCAAGCAGACCGTTTTCGAGCCACTCAATACGCGTGCCAAACAGGAGCACCTTGTTGATGAAGCCGAAGTCCGTGTTAAGCATGCCCTTCCACACCAGGGCGGCCAGGAAGGCCGGGAAGGCGTATGGCAGGATCATGAGGGACTGGTAGATCTTGCGGCCCTTGATGCGCTTGTCCGCGAACACGAGGGCCAGGATCAGGCCGAGCGCGAAGGTCGACAGGACCGAGACCGCGGCGAAGACAAAGGACCACAGCAGGGCCTTCAGGAAGGGGCCCGCCAGGTCGCCGCGGGAGAACATGTTCAGGTAGTTGTCGAAGCCAACAAAGACGCGCCAGCCGGGCTTGATCTGGTTACCATCGGCGTCAACGAAGGCACCGATCTTGTTGTCGGCCGTGTAGACGGTGCCGGTCTCGGTGTCGGTGAGCGTATCGGCGGCCTCGTCGTAGGCGTAGCGCGGCTTGATCCGATACGCCTTCACCGCATCGTCGGTCTTGTACACACCGTCATTGACGTCAGCGGAGGCTGGAACCCTCAGTGTGGTCGCTTCCGTCTGCATGTTGCCCTGCACGAGATCGGTAATCGTAAGGACCGTGTAGCCATCAACCATGCTCAGCATGCCGGCTGCGTAGGTGCCGGAAACCTCGTGCATCGGGGTATCCTTGTCGCCAACCTGGATGACGCCCGTCTCAGGATCCACAATTGCCAGACCGAGGCCAGAATCGCCCTTCACGATTGCAACCGGAACGTCCTTCACATCCGGAACGCGGATCTCCTGAGACTGCAATCCCCTGATCACATCGGCCTTTGTACTGTTATGACCATCACCATAGTTCGTAAAGGAAACATAGCCCGTGTACCCCATGACGAAGACCTGGTAGATGAGCAGGAAGACCATACCGGGGACCAGGTACTTCGCGGGGATCATCCGCTTGGAGAAGTACACCCAGTTCAGGGCGAAGATCAGGACGGCCAGGACGGCGAGAACCGCCCACGACTTCACCAGGTACGCGGTGAACATGCCGTAGAGCCCCAGGGCATCAATGAGCATCATCAGGATGAGTTTGACGAAGAAACCGGGCCTGGTCACTTCGCTCGCGTGCGAGGCCTTGGGCCCCGTCTTCTTCTTTTCTGTAGCCTTCGCTGGCTCAGACATCGTGTCCTCCACACGTGCGCGTTTCGCGCCATTGCGACGATACCCGCCTGGTGGCGGGTCGGAAAGCACCCGGGGGTGCGAGTGCGCCGCACTGCGGCGCGAGCGTTTTGTGGGCCTCGCACCCGCCCGCCGCGTGGGACGCGGGCGGGTGCGAGGCTGGGTGCTCGCCTCAGGCGAGCGGGGTGCCAGTCGCTATGCAACCGGCGGGTTCGATCACTTGGAGGCGATCGCGTTGTTGATGTTGGTGACCATGGTCGCCCAGCCAGCTTCGGGCTCCTCGGCACCCTTCGCAATATTGGCCTCGGTCGTGCCCCAGAAGCTCCAGACCTTACCCATCGCCGGGATAGCGGGGGCGAGAGCGCCGGACTCGGCAACCTTCGAGAAGTCCTTGATGTCCTGGTCATCCGACTTGTCGGCGACCGAAGGCATCGCGGAGGCGCGACCACCGAGCTTCTGCATCTTTTCCTGAGCATCGGGAGTGGCCAGGTAGTTGAAGAACTGCTTGGCGATGAGCGTATTGGTGGACTGGGCGCTCTGGTAGAACATCTGGACGCCAACGAAGGGCTGAGCGGCCTGGGAGCCGGCGGAGGGGATCGGCAGGACGGAGACGTCCAAGCCGGCCTCGCGGAAGGCGGCGACGTTCCAGGGACCGGTCACCGTGTAGGCGGCCTTGCCATCGAGGAAGGCCTGCTTGGCAATGTCGCCGGTGATGGACGGGGAGATCACGCCCGCGTCGCCCTGAGCCTTCAGCCAGGTGGCGAAGTCGGTGCCGCCGGAGCCGCCCATGGCCAGCTCGGAGGTGTACTCGCCGTCAGCGTTGGTGTTGAAGACGGGGGCACCGAAGGAGGTCTGGAAGCCGTAGAAGTGGTAGGGGTCCCCCTCGGTGCCCATCTGGATGATGAAGGGGTACTCCGCACCGGTCGCCTTGCCGGAGGCGATCATGTCGTCGTAGGTCTTGGGCTCGTCCTTGGTGAGCGCGTTGTTGCGCACCAGGGCGACGGACTCGACGGCGTAGGGGACGCCGTAGGTCTGGCCGTCGTAGGTGACGGCCTTGACGGCGACGTCAGCAAAGTTGGACTTGGCCTCACCCAGGTCCACGGGGGCGACGACGTTGTTCGCGACGAGCGCGCCGAGCTTGTCGTGGGCCATGACGATCAGATCGGGGCCGTTGCCGGTAGGCACCTGGGTGGTGAACTCGGTGTCCATGTCGCTCTCAGACTTCTTGACAACATTCACCGCGACACCGGATGAGGCGGTAAAGTCCTCGGCGAGGGTCTGCACCTGAGCGTAGCGGGTGTCGTCCGCCCAGATCGTCAGGGTTGCCGAAGTCTCTCCGCCACCATTGCTGCTATCCGCAGACGAGTTCGTCGAGGGGGTGGTGTTGCCACTGCAGGCGGCCAGGGCGGTAGCCGCCGCGAGGACGCCGAGCGCTGCGATGCCACGTCGCATTATTACTCCTGTGTTGGTCAGGCGGGTCGCCTCCATCAGCGACCTGCTACATGGTCACTGTAATACGTCGGATTTTGTTTCTGCAACAATGTTCGCAATTGTGTGCAAGCTGTTACATTTGTAGGGGAACAGCTGCACTCGGACACCCAAAGGAGCGTTGAGTCGATGACCAAAAATCGCACAAGCATGGCCGATATTGCGGCCCATGCGGGCGTATCGACCGCAACCGTTTCACGCGTTTTCAACGGTGTCGGCCAGGTCTCCGAAGACACGCGCCGTAGGGTCCTGACGGCGATCGACGAACTGGGCTACGACCGTCCACCCAGTGAACACACGCTGAGCACCCCGACGATCGGCGTCATCGTGCCGGAGCTGACGAACCCAATCTTCGCCTCCTTTGCCCACCATCTCCAGGAGGAGATCTCTCACGCGGGCGGCATCGCTCTGATCCGCACGCAGACGCCGGGTGCGACGTCCGAGTTCGACCACCTCTCCTCGCTCATTGAGCACCGCGTCAACGGGCTCATCTTCGTTTCCGGCAGGCACGCCGACCTCCTGTCCGACCTCTCCCCCTATCACGATGCCGCCGCGCGCGGAATTCCCTTCGTCACGATCAACGGTGCACGCCCGGAGGTCCCGGCCCCCGACTTTTCCACAGGGGATTCTCTCGGCATCCGCGCCGCGGTCACGCACCTTCACGGGCTAGGGCACACGCGCATTGCGCTTCTGACCGGCCGCACGCACATCGTCCCGGCCCTACGTAAGGCCGAGGCATTCACACAGGTAATGGGCGAGCTGATGGGAGACCACTCCCCCATCATTGAGGAGACTTTCTACACATACGAAGCCGCGGCCGCCTACACGCACGCCCTCATGGAGCGCGGCGTGACGGCGATCATCACAGGCTCTGACCTGCAGGCGCTCGGTGCCATCCGCACGATTTCCTCGCTCGGCCTGTCGGTCCCGGACGACATCTCGGTCATCGGTTTCGATGACACGTTCCTCATGAGCCACCTGGATCCGGCACTCACGACGATTCACCAGCCCGTGCAGTCGATCGTTACCTCCGCCGTGCGCGCCCTCTTCGAGGCATTGAATTCGGCCGACTACACTCCTACGCACGCCGACTACGTTTTTTCACCCGATTTGATCGTGCGCGGCTCGACGGCGCGCATCAACTAACACCCCGGATCACGGAGGTCCGGGCATCGAGATTGACTTGACAAAGATTCTCAATTTCAAAGAGAATGATTTTCATGTCGAAGAGAATCCTTGCTGCCGCATGCGCGGCTGCCACAGCGCTCACCCTGTCCGCCTGCATCTCCCCGTCCACATCCAACGGCGGCTCCTCCAAAGACGGCAAACTGACCGTCATGGCCTCGTTCTACCCCCTGCAGTACCTGGCCGAAAAGATCGGAGGCGAGCACGTCTCCGTTACCTCCCTGACCCCTGAAGGCGCCGAGCCGCACGACCTCGAGCTCTCTCCCAAGATGGTTGACTCCCTGTCCTCCGCGGACGCGGTCATCTATCTCGCGGGCTTCCAGAGCGCCGTTGACGAGGCCATCGAGCAGCAGGCCCCCAAGACCGTCATCGACGTGTCCTCCGCGGCCAAGCTGGTTGAGGCCGGCACCGACGCGAACCACCCCTCCGAGGACGAGGAAGATGCCACCGATGAGGCCCAGTCCGGCGAGACCGAGGCCCACGATCACGATCACGAGGGCGCTGATCACGCCGACCACGATCACCACCACGACATGAGCGCGGACCCGCACTTCTGGCTGGACCCCACCCGCATGGCGAACGCAGCCACCCTGGTGGGCGACAAGCTCGCCGAGGCCGACTCCGCCCACGCCGACACCTACAAGGCGAACGCGAAGGCCCTGGCCGAGGACCTCAACGCCCTGAGCGATACCCTGGTCACCAAGACCTCGACCTGCAAGGTCAAGACCTTTGTCACCGCCCACACCGCCTTCGGTTACCTCGCGGACCGCACAGGTCTGACCCAGGTCGGCATCTCCGGCCTCGACCCCGAATCCTCCCCCTCCCCCGCGCGCCTGGCTGAAATCGCCCAGATCGCCAAGGAGCAGGGCGTGACGACGATCTTCACCGAGGCCCTCATCGATCCCAAGGTCGCGCAGACCCTGGCCGACGACCTCGGCATCACGACGGCCGTCCTGGACCCGATCGAGTCCCAGACCGACGCATCCAAGGACTACGCCGCGACGATGAACTCCAACATTGACGCCTTGACGAAAGCCCTCGACTGCCAGTGACAACAACTGACAACCCCACAACGGCGGGAGCCTCCCACGCGGAGGCGACCGCCGTCGTGCGTCTCGACAACCTGCATGTGGCCTGGGATACAGACTTGATCCTCCACGGGATCTCGCTCGACATCCCCGCCGGCCAGACCGTGGCGATCACGGGCTCGAACGGATCGGGTAAGTCCACGACCCTCAAGGCCCTGCTGGGCACCGCACCCATCACGAGTGGCGACGCCCAGATCTTCGGTCGCTCGATTTCCACTCGCCGCCGCGTGCCGTGGAACAAGATCGGCTACGTACCCCAGCGCATCTCCTCGGGCGGCGCGATCAGCGCCAGCGCGATCGAGGTCGTGCGATCCGGCCTGCTCGGGCCTCGTCGCCTGTGGGCGCTGCCGGGCGACACTGCGAAGGCCATGGCCGCCCTCGAACGCGTCGGCATGGCCCACCGCGCCCACTCCCCGCTCAATATCCTCTCGGGCGGGCAAGCACAGCGCGTCCTCATCGCGCGCGCCCTCGTGCGACGCCCCGAGCTGCTCATCATGGACGAGCCGATGGCCGGCATCGACGCGACATCGCGAGCGCGCCTCGCACAGATCGTCGCCGACGCCAAGGCGGAGGGCACCACGATCCTCATCGTCCTGCACGAACTGGGCGAACTCGGCCCGCTCCTGGACCGCGAGCTGCACATCAGCGCGGGCCACGTCTCCTACGACGGCCCTCCCCACATTGAGGACGACCACGAACAGCATCACGGCGGCGGCGATCACTGCCACCCCACGACCGAGCCCGGCCCAACAGCGTGCGACCACGGCCTCGTGAGCGGAATCTAGACGGGAGCGACGCATGATTAACGCACTGACCACCCTCCTGTCCTCGCCGATGATGCAGCGTTCGCTGCTCGCCGCCCTGATCGTGGGCCTCACCGCCCCGATCATCGGCACCTACCTGGTCCATCGGCGCCTGGCGATGCTCGGCGACGGTATCGGCCACATCTCTCTGACCGGCGTCGCGCTGGGCTGGCTGGCGGGCACGTTCGCGAACGTGAGTCCCGCCGACTCGTGGGCGGTCCCCGGAGCCGTCATCATCTCCCTGCTGGGCGCGATCACGATCGAGCTGGTACGTCAGAGTGGTCGCACATCCGGCGACACGGCCCTGGCCATGCTGTTCTACGGGGGCATCGCCGGCGGCGTCCTGCTGATTGGCCTGGCGGGCGGCACCTCCGCTCAGCTGAACTCCTATCTCTTCGGCTCGATCTCGACCGTGCGTTGGAGCGACATTACGCTCATCACGGGCCTCGGGATCGCGATTGTGGCACTCGGTGTAGGCCTGGCTCCCGCGCTTTTCTCGGTGACCAACGACGAGGACTTCGCCCGCTCGACGGGACTGCCCGTGCGCACGCTGTCCCTACTGATCGCGATTCTCTCTGCGCTGACCGTGGCCGTCGCGATGCGAGTCGTCGGCTCGCTGCTGGTCAGCGCGCTGATGGTGATCCCCGTGGCGATCGCACAGCTCGGGGCGCGTTCGTTCCGCTCCACGATGGCGATCGCGATGGCTCTCGGCGTCATTATCTGCACGTGCGGACTGTCCCTGACATACTTTGTCGACCTGTCTCCCGGTGCGACCATCGTTGTGGGCGCGATCGGCCTGTATGCGATCGGATTTACGATCCGGGCTATTGTGGACCGTATCCGCAGGGTGCGCAGGCTTCGCGCGGCCCGCGGCCACAACCAGCATCCGGAGCGCGAACTCCTCGCTCACGCAGACGCATCATGACGAAGGGAACACCATGCAGCGCATGACGAAACAGCGTCAGGCGGTTCTCGATGAGCTGACCCGCGTCACCGACTTCCGCAGCGCCCAGCAGATCTTCGAGGACCTCCACGTCCAGGGGCAGCGCGTGGGCCTGGCGACCGTCTACCGCTCGCTCCAGAGCCTCGCGGACGACGGCCGCGTCGACACGCTGCGCTCCTCCGACGGCGAGGCCCTGTACCGCTCGTGCACGACGCACCACCACCATCATCACTTGGTGTGCCGCGAGTGCGGCTTCACCGAGGAGATCGAGCAGTCGCAGATCGAGTCGTGGGTGGATTCGGTCGCGGCGGCGCACGGATTTGGAGATGTCAAGCATTCCCTGGAGCTTTTCGGGGTGTGCGCATCGTGCCAGTCGAAGAAATGACTCACTAAGGCCAGATCGGCCGCGACGAGGCCTGGGAGGCGTATGACGCTTTCCCAGGCCTCTTGCGTAGGTTAGGATAGGCTTCGTTTGATTAGCCTCACTATGGGAGTGTCATGTTCGCCGCCGGAATCGATTCCATGGTCCCCGCCTTTGCACGCGAGGGTATCTGGCTCTTCGTTTTCCTGTTTGTGGTCGTTCTCTTGCGCGCGCAAGCGACCTACTGGCTGGCTCGCGGCGCGGCGTCGGGCGCCGTCCGGGCGACGGGACGTCAGGGGTTCCTGGGCGCTTTGGCCCGCTGGTTCGACGGCCCGGTCCCCCGCAAGGGCGCTGCCATGCTCGACAAGTGGGGCATCATCGTCATTCCCCTGTGCTTTCTGACCGTGGGCATCCAGACGGCGGTCAACGCGGGCGCTGGCCTGGTACGCATGCGTTGGAGCACCTACACGATTGCCATGATCCCCGGGTGCGTCCTGTGGGCGCTGCTCTACGGCCTCGGGACACTCGCTGTCTTCGCGGCGGCGATCCGAGCGGTCGCCGGTTCCCCTTGGGGCTGGGCAGGCCTCGCCCTCATCGCCGCGCTGATCGCCGCAAAGATTGTGTGGGGTCGCCGCAAGCGCCGCGTGGTCGACGCCGCGCTAGCCCCCGACAACGGCTAGGGCTGAGCGACCCGGTCGACCGCACCACCGAAACGGCGGTCGCGCCCCGCGAACTCCTCCAGGCACCCCCACAGCTCCTCGCGATCGAACGCGGGCCAGGGCGTGTCGACGAACATCATTTCCGTATACGCCATCTGCCACAGCAGGTAGTTGGACAGGCGCTGCTCCCCCGACGTGCGGATCATGAGGTCGACGTCGGGCACGTCGGGCAGGTAGAGGTGGCGAGACAGCGTCTTTTCGGTGATGCCGCGCGGGCTCAGGCGACCCGCCGCGACATCCTCGGCGATGGATCGGGCAGCATCCGCGAGTTCGGCCCGACCACCGTAGTTCACGCACATGATGAGGTCGAGGGTCTTGCAGTGCGAGGTTGCCCGATCGGCCTTTTCCAGCGCGTTGATGACGCTCTTCCACAGTTTGGGTCGTCGCCCGCTCCACCGCACGTGAACGCCCCACTGGGCGAGCTGGTCGGTGCGCCGGGCGAGTACGTCGGAGGCGTAGTTCATGATGAACGAGACCTCGGCGGGCGAGCGCTTCCAGTTTTCCGTGGAGAAGGTGTAGACGCTCAGGTAGCGCACGCCCGCGTCGATGGCGCCGGCGATCGTGTCCATGAGGGCGTACTCCCCCGCCCGATGCCCCTCGGTGCGTGCCAGCCCCCGGCTATTGGCCCAGCGTCCGTTCCCGTCCATGATGAGGGCGACGTGCGCGGGCACCTCGCCCTTCCGAAAGACGGGTGCCTCACAGTGCCACTGGCCGGGCCCGAGCAGCGGCGCGGTGGGGTCGTTCGGTGCGCGGTCCATGGGGGTGGGTCGCAGGTCCGTCATGAGTGACTCCTATCGATGACGCTCAGCGAGCGCAGGCGACGTTCCAGATGCCATTGAGTGTACGAGGAGATGAGGCCCGAGGCCTCGGTGCGCGCGTAGGGTTCGCATCGGTCGGCCCGCTCCCAGTCACCGCTGAGCAGCTGGCCGAGGAGGGCCACCGTATCGGGCGCGGGCGAGGAGGCGCCGGGCGGACGGCAGGTGTCGCAGACGGTGCCGCCGTCGGGGATAGAGAACGAGGAATGGGGTCCCTGAATACCGCACACGGCGCAGTCGAAGCACGAGGGGGCCCAGCCGGCCAGGGCGAGGGCACGCAGCGTGTAGGACGTACGGATCAGGGTCGGGTCGTGGCGGCCTCGTGCCAGGGCGTTGAGAGCACCCAGAAGGAGCAAGTATTGGGAGTGGGTGCCGTCGTGCGCGTCCGCGGTGAGGCGCTCAGCGGTTTCGACGACGACGGTGGCCGCGAGGTAGAGGTCGTAGTTAGCGGCGATGGCGTCGCCGTATTGGGCGATCGAGGCGACCTGGGTGAGGGTGTCGAGGGTGCGGCCACGATGGAGCTGAGCGTCGATGACAGAGAAGGGCTCAACGCGTGCGCCGAACTTCGAGGTCGTCTTGCGCACTCCCTTGGCCACAGCGCGCACCTGCCCATGCTCGGCGGTCAGCAGCGTGATGATGCGATCCGCTTCGCCCAGCTTGTGGGTACGCAGGACGATCGCCTCGTCTCGATAGGACTTCATCACACGGACATTGTGTCACGACCGCACGAGTTGGGAGAGAAGGCCCGCCCCGCATCGCACGGCGCGAAATCTGTTGTGAAGTGCGCTGTCACATTGATCGACAAGCGCCCCCGCGTGCACTGTCAACAATATATGAGAAACTGACAGCGTGGTCGGTTACACAGCCGGCAAACGGTTTTCGAGTAGATAGTTTCTTCGTAACTGGATATGGTTTACCCATAACCGTCGAAGGAAGGAAACAAATGGCTCCGCCGATTGATGCCCGAGAAAAGCTTGGCACTGCACTGCGCCAGGCCCTGACGCAGACCCCGCTGTCAAAGATCTCTGTCAGCGCACTGACACGCTCCGCCGGGGTCACCCGTCAAGCGTTCTACTACCACTTCAACTCCCTCAACGACCTCAATGCCTGGGTTTTCCGCGAGGAAGTCACAGCGCGCCTGACCACCAGTTCGGGAGAATGGCTCGACGCTATCGAAGCGACCATGACGTGGATGCACGCCCATCGCGACGAGACCGCCGCCGCCATGAAGACCATTGAGCCGAACGACCTGTGGGCGTTCCTGGCCTCCCGCATTCAGGAGCTCATCGAGTCCCGCCTCCCCGGCTCCGCCTCAGCCACGGCGCGCGACGTCGTCGCCCAGCACTTCGCGCTGGCGACCACCGCCCACATGGCTCAGTGGATGCTTTCCGGCCTGGAGGTCAACCCCTCGCTCGCGATTGCCCGCATGCGAGTGCTCATGAGCGACCAGACCACCCCGGCTCTGGGCCGTCTCGCCAAGTAATGCGGTAATTCCCACCAACCGCACGAGGGCAGACACAGCTCACCCCAGGCCCCGGCCTCGTTCTACCAACGAGACCGGGGCCCGACACACATCCGCAACATAATCGTGACAACTTATCCCTAGACGCGCGACCAGGGCCTCGCTGTACGATTGGTCAGTTCTGTCTAGACAGGCATTAGACAGCTCCGCGAATTTACATGTATAGTTCGCACGTAACCTCATTGTTTCTTGTCGCCGAGGATCACTGATGCCCCACCCCGATGCGAAAGAGCGGCTCGCACGCGCCCTGCGCGACGCCCTCACGACCGTCCCCCTGTCGAAGGTGACGGTTTCCGGAATCACGCGTACTGCCGGCGTGACACGCCAGGCCTTCTACTACCACTTCTCTGACATCCGCGACCTGACCGTGTGGGTCTTCAAGCGCGAGGTCGCCGACCAGATCATCGCCCACGCCACCTACGAGGACTGGTCCGATGGCCTGCTCGCCATGTTCGTGTGGATGCAAAAACACCCCGAAGAGACCCGTTGCGTCGTCTCCTCCCTCGGCATGGAGGATCTGCTGATCTTCCTCCACAAGCAGCTGCGCGCCGTCATGGAACCCATCGTCGATCAGCACAGTGCCGACCTACCCGTCACCGAAGACGATCGCGTATTCGTCACCGACCACTTCACCCTCGCCATCCTCGGCCACATCTCCCAATGGCTCGCAACCGGCATGAGCACCGACCCCTACATCCTCACCGAGCGCATCGCCCGCGTGCTCGACGGCCAGGTACGTCGATCCCTTGAGGCCCTCGCGACAAATCCGATTCCGGCCGCGCAGCGCGCCTGAAAACACAGGCGAACCCCGGCCTCGTATCTCCGTCAACGAGGCCAGGGTTCGCCCTATCTGTCTGCGAACGCTTAGCGCAGGGCGCGGTTGACCGCCGAGATGACGGCCTTGTACGACGCGCGCGTGATCGAGGAGTCAATACCGACGCCCCACACGATCTGACCATCGACCGCAGCCTCCACGTAGGCGGCGGCGCGGGCGTCGCGACCCTGACTCATCGCATGCTCGGAGTAGTCGAGGACGCGCACGTCAAGATCGAACTCGTGCAACGCCGAGACGAAGGCGTCGATCGGGCCCGTACCCGTGGCCCGCACCTTCACGGTCTCGCCGTCATCCGTAAGCACCGCGTTGAGCTCGACATGCTCATCGTCGATCGAAGAAACCTGCGAGGAGCGCATCTCGAAACGGCCCCACGGCTCCAGGCCGGGAGCGGCGCTCGTGGGCAGGTACTCGTCCGCGAAGATCTGCCACAGCGTGGCCGCATTGATCTCGCCGCCGTACGTGTCGGTGTGGCGCTGGACGATGCGGGAGAACTCCACCTGCAGGCGACGCGGCAACTCGAGCGCATGCGCCGTCGACATGAGGTAGGCGACGCCACCCTTGCCGGACTGCGAGTTCACGCGCACCACGGCCTCGTACGAGCGACCCACGTCGTGCGGGTCGATCGGCAGGTAGGGCAGCTCCCACACGACCGCTTCCTCGTCACCACCGGCCGCGTCCACCTTGGCCTTGCGGGCGGTGAAGCCCTTCTTGATCGCGTCCTGGTGAGAACCGGAGAAGCTCGTGTACACGAGGTCACCGACGTAGGGGGCGCGCGGCGAGGTCTCCATCTGTGTGCAGTGCTCGACCGTGCGGCGGATCGCGTCCACATCCGAGAAGTCGATGCCCGGGTCGATGCCCTGGCTGAACAGGTTCAGACCGAGCGTCACTAGGTCGACGTTGCCGGTGCGCTCGCCCTGACCGAGCAGGCAGCCCTCGATGCGGTCCGCGCCGGCTAGGAGCGCCAGCTCGGCCGTCGCCACGCCCGTGCCACGATCGTTGTGGGGGTGCACGGACAGGGCCACGTACTCGCGGCGGCTCAGGTTGCGGCTCATCCACTCGATCTGGTCCGCGAACACATTCGGGGTCGAACGCTCCACCGTGGAGGGCAGGTTCAGGACGATCTCGCGCCCCTCGCCCGGCTCCCACACGTCCATGACGGACTCACACACGTCGAGGGCGAAATCGAGCTCAGTATCCACAAAGATTTCGGGCGAGTACTCGAAGCCGAAAATCGTCTCATCACCCAGGCGCTTCTCAGCCTGCGCGATCACCTCACGCGTGCCGAACTGCGCCAGCTCAATCGTCTGCGCCTTATCCGCGTGGAACACGACCGCGCGGAACACGGGCGCCGTCGCGTTGTAGAGGTGCACCGTCGCACGCGGGAAGCCCACCATGGCCTCGACCGTGCGCTCGATCAGCTCGGGGCGCGACTGGGTAAGAACCGAGATCGTCACGTCCTCGGGAACCGCGTCATCCTCGATGAGGGAACGCACGAAGTCATAGTCGGTCTGCGAGGCCGCAGGGAAACCGATCTCGATTTCCTTATAACCCAGCTTAATCAGCAGGTCGAACATGCGACGCTTGCGTGCCGGGTCCATCGGCTCAATGAGGGCCTGGTTGCCGTCGCGCAGGTCGGTGGACATCCAGCGCGGCGCCTTCGTGATGCGCTTGGAGGGCCACTGGCGATCCGGCAGATCCACGGGATTCGTGTCGAGGAACGCCCGATATTTACGAATCGGCATGCGCGAGCCAGAGGGGACGGGAACAGCGGATGTAGTCTTCACGCTTCGTAGTCTATCGACGAGGTAGGGCACGCGAGCAGACGCTGCGCATACTGGACGTGAGATGCGGCGCGCTCCCGCATCCAACATTGACAAAGAAAAATGCGCAAAACTGTGTACGCCTCTGCCTTCATATGTCATGATAATTAGGTCCAATGTCCCACACACTGACGCGCGGAGCAGCCATGACTTCTCTCTTGTTAGCCCAATCCTTTACCCCGTCGACGACGGCAGTCGCGGGG